>JGI1221J13441_10000002_pt1 | contig 142720 bp, 127 predicted proteins | sample LakVidmifraction_4_FD_13441 | JGI IMG/M metagenome (IMG submission 13441) | reverse complement strand
GGGCCAGGATGGCCGACCCCGCCGCCACGCGCCCGATCAGCGGCAGGCTCAGCTGCATCAGGGCGGGATGGGGCAGGGCCATCTGGCGTGCAGTGCTGATGCCTGTGGTGCCAGATTCGCGCAGGCGGATGCCGCGCGAGGTGCCGGGGGAAATCTCGATGGCGCCCTTGCGGGCCAGTGCCTGCAGATGCTCTTCGGCGGCGTTGGCGGAACGGAAGCCCAGCTCGGCGGCGATCTCAGCGCGCGTAGGGGGGAAGCCGGTGTTCTCGATGGCGTTCTTGATCAGGTTCAGGATCTGTTCCTGGCGCGCAGTCAGTTTGAGCATGAGGGTGGCCTTTCTCGGAGGGAAGGCTGTTTGGATGAACAGTCTGTATTTTTATACAGGTGCAATCTTTGTGTCAACGGCAACATGCATATTCCGGGGCGGAAAAGGCAAGCTTTCTCATTTATATAGAGCGCGCTGCAACTGAAGAATCTGGTTCTGCGTCGCTGGCGGCGATGTGCAGGGCCCGCGTTGTGGCCCCGCGGCCGCAGTGGCGTGACGCTGGCATTGCTGTCAGGACGGAAACCTAGTATGATCTCGGGTTTTCCTCTTCCCACACCCGTCTTGACGCCGGGGTGGGCGTCTTCAATAAGTCCATAAGGAGTCTACATGCGTCATTATGAAATCGTATTTATCGTCCACCCGGACCAAAGCGAGCAAGTGCCGGCGATGATCGAGCGTTACAAGGGCATCGTCACCACCCGCGGCGGCAAGGTCCACCGTGTCGAAGATTGGGGCCGTCGCCAACTGGCTTACCAGATCCAGAAGCTGGCCAAGGCTCACTACGTCTGCCTGAACATCGAAGTCGACAGCGAAACGCTGGCTGAAATCGAAACCGGCTTCAAGTTCAACGACGCCGTCCTGCGCCACCTGACCGTCAAGATGAAGAAGGCCGAAACCGGTCCTTCCCCCATCCTGAAGGCAGTGCAGAAGGAAGACGCGGCCAAGAGCCGTACCGAAGCTCCGGCAGCTTAAGCGCTGCGACACCATAGCGGAGAGTGAACCAGCTTCAAGTCATCGCCAGCCTGGCCGAACGTGATGTATTGCGTTATACGCCGGCCGGTATTCCGATTGTCACTGCCAGGTTGCAGCATCAGTCGGAACAGGTGGAAGCTGGCATGAAGCGTCAGGTCGAATTCGAGATCGCGGCGCTGGCAGCGGGGGAAATCTCCGGTGCGCTCAACAGGGCGGCACTGGGTGAAGTCTTCCGGTTCACCGGCTTTTTGGCCCGCAGGAATCGCAACAGCAAGAGCGTCGTGTTTCATATCGTTGATTTTGGCCCGGTCGCGCCGGATTGAGCGGCGCAAGGTAGCCAAACAGACCTTACCCAATTTTTAGATACAGGAGCCAACCATGGCATTCGGTAAAAAGTTCGATAAAAGCAAGCTGAAAAACAAGCGCCAACAGCAAAACCCGCTGTTCAAGCGCAAGAAATTCTGCCGTTTCACCGCCGCTGGCGTTGAACAGGTCGATTACAAGGACGTGGACACCCTGAAGGACTTCGTCCAGGAAAACGGCAAGATCATGCCGGCACGCCTGACCGGTACCAAGGCCCACTACCAGCGTCAAGTTGACACCGCCATCAAGCGCGCGCGTTACCTGGCCCTGCTGCCGTACACCGATCTGCACAACGCCTAATCAGCGTCGAGAAATAGGAGAAAAACATGCAAGTCATTCTGTTGGAAAAAATCGTGAATCTCGGCGGTCTGGGTGATGTCGTGCGCGTCAAGGACGGTTTCGCACGCAACTTCCTGATCCCCCAACGCAAGGCCCGCCGCGCTACCGATGCAGCCATCGCTGAATTCGAAGCCAAGCGCGCCGACCTGGAGAAGGCTGCTGCCGAGAAGCTGGCCGCTGCGCAAGCCCAAGGCGAAAAGCTGACCGGCGCCACCGTGGAAGTGTCGCAGAAGGCCGGCGTTGACGGCCGTCTGTTCGGTTCCGTGACCAACTTCGACATCGCTGAAGCCCTGGGCAAGAAGGGTTTTGCTGTCGAGAAGTCGCAAGTGCGCCTGCCCAACGGCCCGCTGAAGACCGTTGGCGAACACCCCGTGTCGGTGGCTCTGCACACCGACGTGGTGGTCGATGTCACCATCGCAGTCAAGGGCGAGCAAGCGTAATACGCCTGTTTGCTGCAATTCGTTTTGCAATAGAAAAGCCGGGTTCGCCTGGCTTTTTTATTGTCAGTTGTACCAAGACACGCCGCCACTGGCCATCGTCATGGCGCGGCTTGTCAATGGCTTCATATTGCATTCGTTCGCATGAAGCATCTGGTCGTGCAAAAACGTTCGGCCGGACCTACGGCTTCACATCAGCAGGTTATAATGCGCGCCATGAAAGAATCGTCCCGCGGCAATCCAGAATTTTTCCGTGGCCAGAGAGAGTCATCGGACCCCCAGCTCGATGCGCTCCGTGTGCCGCCCCACTCCATCGAGGCCGAGCAATCGGTGCTGGGCGGCCTGCTGCTGGACAACGCAGCCTGGGACCGTATCGCCGACTTCGTCAGCGCTGAAGACTTTTACCGCTACGATCACCGCATCATCTTCGAGCACATCGTCAAGCTCATCAACAGCACCAAGCCGGCCGACGTCATCACCGTCTACGAAGCCATGTCCACCAGTGGCAAGGCTGAAGAGGTGGGCGGGCTGGTTTATCTGAATGCACTGGCGCAAAACACGCCTTCTGCGGCCAACATCCGCCGCTATGCCGAGATCGTCCGCGATCGCGGCATTCTGCGCAAGCTCATCACCGTGGCCGACGAGATTTCCGGCAATGCCTTCAATCCGCAGGGCAAGGATGTGAAGTCCATGCTGGACGAGGCCGAATCCAAGATCTTCGCCATCGCCGAAGAAGGGTCGCGCGGCTCTCAGGGCTTCATGGAAATCCAGCCGCTGCTCACGCAAGTGGTCGAGCGCATCGACGAACTCTACAATCGCGACAATACCAGCGACATCACCGGCGTTCCGACCGGGTTCATGGACCTGGACAAGATGACTTCCGGCCTGCAGCCGGGCGACCTGATCATCGTCGCCGGCCGTCCTTCCATGGGTAAAACCGCTTTCTCGATCAACATCGGCGAACATGTCGCCATCGAGTCGGGCCTGCCGGTAGCCGTGTTCTCCATGGAAATGGGTGGCGCGCAGCTGGCCATGCGTATGCTGGGTTCGGTCGGACGCCTGGACCAGCACCGCCTGCGTACCGGCCGCCTGCTGGACGAAGACTGGCCGCGCCTGACGCATGCCATCCAGAAGATGAACGATGCGCAGTTCTACATCGACGAAACGCCGGCGCTGTCACCCATCGAATTGCGCGCCCGTTCGCGCCGCCTGGCGCGCCAATGCGGCAAGCTGGGCCTGATCATCATCGACTACCTGCAGCTGATGTCGGGCAACGGTGGCAGCTCTTCTGAAAACCGCGCCTCCGAAATCTCGGAAATCTCGCGTAGCCTGAAGGGCCTGGCCAAGGAACTCAACTGCCCGGTGATCGCGCTGTCGCAGCTGAACCGCTCGCTGGAACAACGTCCCAACAAGCGTCCCGTGATGTCCGACTTGCGCGAATCAGGCGCTATCGAACAGGATGCTGACGTTATTTTGTTCATTTACCGTGATGAAGTTTACAATCCGGACTCGCCCGACAAGGGCACGGCGGAAATCATCATCGGCAAGCAGCGTAATGGCCCCATCGGCAGCATTCGCCTGTCCTTCCTGGGGATGTATACCAAGTACGACAACTATATCGGCAATCTGGCGCAGCCTTACGGCGGCGACTGATGCCATCGGCGGCGCGCCATCAGGGCGTGTCGCTGCACAAGGATCACGGGCGGCGTCGGGCCGCCCGTGTCATGCAAAGCGAACGGCTCCCAAGGCCGTTCGTGCAGGACCGGCAGGGCGGGGTACCGGCTTCCAAGGGGGCAGCCGCAGGCCGGTTCGAAACGGCGCTTTACATGAGCGCTAACCACTGATGAGAGAGAAAAATGTTTGGACGATTGATGCCGACTGAAGGCAAATTCTTTGACCTTTTCAATCAGCATGCAGAGCTGGCGGTCAAGTGCGCGAAAGAAATGGTGGCGCTGATGACCAATTTCGACGACCTTGAAATTCGCGTGCACGCCATTGAAGCCGTCGAGAAGGAAGCCGACAAGGTCACGCACAATGCCATCGAACTGTTGCACAAGACCTTCATCACGCCGCTGGACCGCGATGACATCCACCAGTTGATCACCCGCATGGATGACATCCTGGACCTGCTGGAAGACGCGGCCCAGACCATCTCCCTCTACGACATCAAGGCCATCACGCCGGAAGCCAAGCGCCTGGCCGAGCTGTGCCTGTCCTGTGCGGAGAAGGTGCAGTCGGCCGTGGGCCTGCTGTCCAACATGGACAACTCGCGCCAGATCCTGTCGATCTGCCAAGAAATCGACCGCCTGGAGTCCGACGCTGACCACGTGATGCGTGCGGCCATGTCCAAGTTGTTCCGCGATGAACCGGACGTGCGCACCCTGATCAAGCTCAAGGCCATCTACGAAATCCTGGAAACCGTCACCGATCGCTGCGAAGACGTGGCCAACATCATCGAAGGCATCATCGTCGAAAACGCCTGATCTTCCGGCGTAGCGGCGATTCCCTCGATTTCCGACGGGGACGCCGCTGGTTTCACACAACGGTTTCCCCATGCAAACAATCCAAATCAGCTTACATATTCTCGCGTTGTTGATCGTCCTGGCGCTGCTGTTCGACTTCATGAATGGTTTCCACGACGCCGCCAACGCGATCGCCACCGTGGTCTCCACGGGCGTGCTGCGTCCGCAGACCGCCGTGGCCATGGCCGCCTTCTTCAACCTGGCGGCCGTGTTCGTGTTCCATCAACTGCACGTGGCGGCTTCGGTGGGCAAGGGCACCATCGAACCGGCCATCGTTGACCAGTATGTCATCTTCGGTGCCCTGATCGGGGCCATCTTCTGGAACCTGGTGACCTGGTATTACGGCATCCCGTCCTCGTCCTCGCATGCCCTGATCGGCGGCCTGGTCGGCGCGGCCGTGGCCAAGGCCGGTACCGGCGCGCTGATCTCGGCGGGCCTGCTGAAGACGATTCTCTTCATCGTGCTCTCGCCCGTGCTGGGCCTGGTATTTGGCTCCCTGATGATGCTCGTGGTGTCGTGGATCTTCTTCCGCTCCACACCACGCAAGATCGATGGCTGGTTCCGCCGTCTTCAGCTGCTGTCGGCCTCCATGTACAGTCTCGGCCACGGCGGCAATGATGCGCAGAAGACCATTGGCATCATCTGGATGCTGCTGATCGCTTCGGGTTATTCCTCCCCGGATGCCCCGCCGATGTGGGTCATCATTTCCTGCTATTGCGCCATCAGCCTCGGTACGCTCTTCGGTGGCTGGCGCATCGTCAAGACCATGGGTCAGAAGATCACCAAGTTGAAGCCCGTCGGTGGTTTCTGTGCCGAAACCGGCGGTGCGATCACCTTGTTCATCGCCACCGCCCTGGGTATTCCGGTGTCGACCACCCACACCATCACCGGCGCCATCGTCGGCGTGGGCGCGGCGCAGAAGATGTCGGCCGTGCGTTGGGGCGTGGCCAGCAACATCGTCTGGGCCTGGATCTTCACCATTCCGGCCTCCGCTTTCGTGGCGGCGATCGCCTGGTGGATCGGCGTGCACGTGCTGTAACAAGCCGTCATTCATGGTCGCTGCCAGCGCAGCGGCCGCCCAAAAGCAAAAAGCCACGTTTTCACGTGGCTTTTTGCTTTGGTGCTGAAGAAAAGTGCTTACAACACGTCGCTGGCGTGATCGGCCAGGCGCGAGCGTTCGCCGCGCGCCAGGGTGACATGCCCGCTGTGCGCCCAGCCCTTGAAGCGGTCGACCACATAGGTCAGGCCGCTGGAGCCTTCGGTCAGGTAGGGCGTGTCGATCTGGGCGATGTTGCCCAGACATACGATCTTGGTGCCGGGGCCGGCACGGGTGACCAGGGTCTTCATCTGCTTCGGCGTCAGGTTCTGGGCCTCGTCGATGATCAAGAACTTGTTCACGAAAGTGCGGCCGCGCATGAAGTTGAGCGACTTGATCTTGATGCGCGAGCGGATCAGGTCCTGGGTCGCGGCACGGCCCCATTCCCCGGCATCGCCATCGGACTTGTTGAGCACTTCGAGGTTGTCATCGAAGGCGCCCATCCAGGGGCCCATCTTCTCTTCTTCCGTGCCCGGCAGGAAACCGATGTCTTCACCGACCGGCACCGTCACGCGGGTGACGATGATTTCGTTGTAGAGCTTGGTCTCCAGCACCTGCGCCAAGCCCGAAGCCAGCGCCAGCAGGGTCTTGCCGGTACCGGCCTGGCCCAGCAGGGTGACGAAGTCACACTCCGGGTTCATCAGCAGGTTCAGCGCGAAGTTCTGCTCGCGGTTGCGCGCAGTGATGCCCCAGACGCTGTTCTTGGCGTGGCCGAAGTCGCGCAGGGTCTGCAGTACGGCAGTCTTGCCGTTGATCTGGCTGACCTGGCCGTAGAAAGCCGGTTCGCCATTCTTGGGCTCGATGAAGACGAACTGGTTGACCAGCAGCGAGGGCACGTAGGGGCCGGTGACACGGTAGTAGGTGTAGCTGGTGCCGTGGCGGCTTTCCTGCCAGGACTCCATGCCCTTGCCATGCTTGTTCCAGAAGTCATCCGGCAGTTGCTGGATGCCCGAATACAGCAGGTCGGTATCTTCCAGCACGTGGTCGTTGAAGTAATCTTCCGCGGGCAGGCCAATGGCACGCGCCTTGAGGCGCATGTTGATGTCCTTGGAGACCAGCACCACCGGACGTTCCGGATACTGCTGGTCCAGCGCGCGCACCACGCCCAGGATCTGGTTGTCGGCCTTGCCTTCGGGCAGGCCTTCCGGCAGGGCAGCGTTCTGCAGCTTGGTCTGGAAGTACAGGCGGCCCTTGGCATCCTTGTTGCCCAGCTTGGCCAGCGGGATGCCCAGGTCGATCGAATCCTCGGCCACGTCGGACACCAGCGCATCCAGCGAACGCGAGATCTGGCGCGCATTGCGGGCCACCTCGGACATGCCCTTCTTGTGGTTGTCCAGCTCTTCCAGCGTGACCATGGGCAGGTAGATGTCATGCTCCTCGAAGCGGAACAGCGAGGTCGGATCATGCATCAGCACGTTGGTATCCAGCACGAACAGCTTGGACTTGCCCAGCTTGTCGGCCACGCGGCTGGTGGGCGACTTGGGACGGACTTCGGCGCTCTTGGGAGCGGCTTTCGGTCTCTCGGCCACGGCGGCAGTCTTGCCGGTGATGCGCGCGCGGGGCGCGGTGACCTTGGTGTCGGAGACGTCGGCAACGGCAACTGCAACTGCTTGGGGTGCAACTACGGGAGCGGAGGTTTCAACGAGAGTGATGTTCGGTTTGACGGGCTTGTTGCGATCGGCCTTGGGATAGTCCTCGGGAGACAGCATCGAAGCTGGTTTGCTCGGCATTTTGGGCAGGGGCATCAGGACCTCGGAAGTGGATGAAGAAAACACCGCTTTGTCAGAGCGAACAGGTGAAGCAATACATCAGACAGCAAAGAGAGGGATCTTGCTGCAAGGCCGGGCATGCCAATGAAATCCTTGCACCTGTGCTGCAACGTAGCGGCCGTTGCCGTACGGAGGGCAGACAGGGGTTGGGCGAGGGCTTGATTGGCCTGGACGGCGGGGGTGGCAAAGTAAAAAGTAAAAAAGCCGTTTCGGCAGGCCTCGGGCCTTAACCTGAAACGGCTTCCAGCAAACGTTTTTCTGTTTGAATTCAATGGCTTGTATCGTTTGACCGCATGGTTGGAACGCGTCGCAGCTACTTGCCAGGTCTCCGCGCCGCGGCCTGAATCGATCGTTGCCGTCCGGACCCTGCGCGCAGCAGCCGGGTGGGCTATTGCGCTGCAGCAACCGGACCGCCTGTCTCAGGAATCGAACTTCATTCAGGCCAAGGTTTTAATGAAGGCCAGCACCTCATCCACGTGTGCAGGAACCTTCACTCCACGCCATTCTTTCACCACTTTGCCTGCGGCGTCAATCACAAACGTGCTGCGCTCCACGCCACGTACCTGCTTGCCATACATGTTTTTCATCTTCATGACGTCGAACATGGTGCACAGGGTTTCATCGGGGTCGGAGATCAGCTCGAAGGGCATGCCCAGCTTGCCCTTGAAGTTTTCGTGCGACTTCAGGCTGTCGCGGCTGATGCCGAAGATGTCGGTATTGGCAGCCTGGAACTGCGGATGCAGGTCACGGAACTGCATGCCCTCGGTGGTACAGCCGGGGGTGTTGTCCTTGGGGTAGAAATACAGAACCAGGTTCTTGCCGCGATAGTCGGCCAGGTTGAAGGTCTTGCCACTGGTCATGGCGGCCGAGAAGTCCGGCACGGTCTTGTTCAGGAGGGATGGTCGGTCTGTCAAAGTGGCGCCCCGTAGGTGAAGTCTTGTTGGTGGATGGTTGGCGGGCCGGGGTCACCGGCCCTGATGAAGCCATGATCAAATCCTGTGCAGCCTTACATGGCCTGCACGATCATCTCGCCCGACCGGCCGGGCAGTTCGCCCCAGGCGATCGGCAGGATGGGCAGGACGTCATTCTTGATGCTCTGGTAGTAGTCGCCCATGGAGACCAGTTCGTAGCCTTGGGCACGCCAGCCGGTGAGCAATTGTTCGAAAATGGGGCCGAGTTTCTGTCCTTCAAGTTCCGCGTGCAGAGTGAAGACATGGTCACGCGGTTCCTTGGTCAACTGAAGCAAAAATTCAGCAGCATTGCTCGCGTCGATCATCTTGCCGCCGATCTCGCGGCCCAGGATTTCATCCAGCGTGGGCAGGGTGGTGGGCAGTTGCACGCAGGAGAGCGGCTTGCCGAAGGCCGACAGGCGATGCGGGCCGGCATCGGCATCGGCCAGGCGGCCGTTTTCCCGCAGCTGCGAGCGGCCGTCCGAGGAGTAGGCCATGCCGAACTGGTCCAGCTGGACGAAGGCGTGATCGTTCATCTGCCAGCCCGCAGCGCCGTGCGTACGGGGTGCCTCACCGAAGATCTCGCGATAGCGGGCATGCGACTTGTGCATGGTCTCCACGGTCCACTGAGCGTCGGCGGTGCGAACGTCGTCCTGCCAGACCCGGTGGTCCCAGGTATGGATGCCGCATTCGAAACCCGCGTCCCTGGCTGAGCGCATGAAATCGGCACAGGTCTTGCCGATGTCGGGGGCGGGCAGCAGGGTGCCGTACATCAGCGTTTTGATGCCATAGTGTTCCACCACCGAAGTGCGCGAGACCTTGCTGAAGAAGCCCGGACGGAAGATCTGCTTCAGCGCCCAGCCGGTGTGGTCGGGCCCGAGCGAGAACAGGAAGGTGGCACCGGCACGATGGCGGCGCAGCTGGTTGATCAGGTTGGGGACGCCCACGCGGGTGCCGCGGTACGTATCGGCGTCGATCTTGAGAGTGAGTTTGGGCAATTCGCTGGACCGGAAAGAGGGTGATCGGCGGTGGTCCGCCATGGTGTTGCTGACTGTCGGGGTAGTGCGCCGGGCGTTGGACTGCGGCGGCTGACGACAAGTTGCGAGACTAGCATCCTGCGCCGGATAGAACAATATGCAGCAGCGCAGCATGCGGGGCAATACGGTGTCACGACGGCGATCTGTTCCGGCGCAAGCCAGATGGCCATAGCCGGAAAAAGCAAAACCGCGCCGAAGCGCGGTTTGCATGAGATCGTCAGTCAGCGACCAATCAATCCATCAGCGCACGTGCCTGAGCTACCTGGCTGCGGTAGGCATCGAAGATGTTGCGCAGGGTGTCGGCCATGGTGGTCTTGGGGGCCCAGTTCAGCTCGTCACAGGTGTTGGTGATCTTGGGCACGCGGTTCTGCACGTCCTGATAACCCTTGCCGTAGTAGGCGGCGGAGGTGGTCTCGACCAGCTTGACCTGCTTGGCGGTCTCGGCGTATTCCGGGTACTCGGCGGCCAGCTTGAGCATCATGTCGGCCAGGTCCTTGATGGAATAATTGTTCACCGGATTGCCGATGTTGTAGATCTTGCCGGAGGCCACGCCGCCTTCGTTGGCGATGATCTTCATCAGGGCGTCAATGCCGTCATCGATGTAGGTGAAGGCGCGCTTCTGCTGGCCGCCGTCGACCAGGGAGATGTTCTCGCCACGGACGATGTGGCCGAAGAACTGGGTCACCACGCGCGACGAACCTTCCTTCGGGGTGTGGATCGAGTCCAGGCCGGCACCGATCCAGTTGAACGGACGGAACAGGGTGAAGTTCAGGCCGGCTTCCATGCCGTAGCCCCAGATCACGCGGTCCATCAGCTGCTTGGCGCAGGAGTAGATCCAGCGCGGCTTGTTGATCGGGCCGCAGATCAGTTCGGATTCTTCCGGATCGAATTCCTCGTCATGGCACATGCCATAGACTTCCGAGGTCGAGGGGAAGACCAGGTGCTTCTTGTACTTGGCCGCCGAACGCACGATCGGCAGGTTGGCTTCGAAGTCCAGCTCGAACACGCGCAGCGGGGCGTTCACGTAGGTCGACGGGGTCGCGATGGCCACCAGCGGCAGGATCACGTCACACTTCTTGACGTGGTATTCCACCCATTCCTGGTTGATGGTGATGTCGCCCTCGAAGAAGTGCATGCGCGACTTGTAGGCCTCGTTTTCCAGAATGTCGGTGATGCGGTCGGTCATCATGTCCATGCCATAGACGTGCCAGTCCGTGGTTTCCAGAATGCGCTTGGACAGGTGGTGGCCGATGAAGCCGTTGACGCCGAGAATGAGGACTTTTTTCATAATGTAGAGAGCTAGTGAATGGCCGGACTTCAGGAGGCCATGTATTTCAGGTAATTGTTGAGTGAAGCATCCTGATCATTGATCAGGATGCCCAGGATCTGGAGGAAGTTGCCATCGCCACAACGTGCGTACAACTTGCCGCCTTCGAAGAACTTGTCTTGCGTACCGTGGGCCCGCTGCAGCGCAGGATGGGCCGCCGGCGGAACCAGCCGGGTTCTCGTGACCGTAATTTTATCACCCGCGATTTCCTCGAAGGCACCCGGATAGGGCGGGGCCACCGCGCGCACCAGATTATGGACCTCGCCGGCGGTACGCCGCCAGTCGATACGGCCATCTTCCGGCTTGCGGCCGCTGAAGTAGCTGCCTTGCGAGAGGTCATTGGGCAGGTTGGGCGTATTGCCCGCCAGCATGGCCGGCAGTACGTTCCAGAGCGTCATTTCTGCCGCCACGACCACCTTGCCAAAGACTTCATGCGCGGTATCGTCCGGCAGAATCGGTACGGCAGTCTGCGCCACGATGGCGCCGGCGTCGGGCTTGACCGTCATCTCATGCAGGGTGGCACCGGTTTCGGTCTCGCCGTGCAGCACCGCCCAGTTGATGGGGACGCGGCCACGATACTTGGGCAGCAGCGAGCCGTGCATGTTGTAGGCACCGCGCCTGGCGCAGGCCAGCACTTCCACCGGCAGCATATGACGGTAGTAGAAACTGAAGAGGAAGTCAGGCTGCAGCGCCTGCAACTGCGCCAGCAGCTGCGGCGAGCGCGGGTCAGCGGGGGTGATGCAGGCAATGCCATGTTCGCGGCACAGGCCGGCCACGGAACCGAACCAGATATTCTCGGTAGCGCTGTCCTCGTGGGTCACCACCAGCGACACCTGCACGCCACGCGCGAGCAAGACCTTCAGGCAGCGGACACCCACATCATGGTAGGCAAAGACGACGGCGTTCATAGGGCTTGCTTGTCTTCTGAAGAGGATTGCTCAAGGATGGCCTGCACCACATAGCGCGGGCGCGAGCGCACCTGCATGTAGATGCGGCCGATGTATTCGCCCAGCAGGCCGATGGAGAACAGGATCACGCCCATCAGGAAGAAGGTGATGGCGAACAGCGTGAAGACGCCACCGACTTCCGCGCCGATCAGCATGCGGCGCAGCACGATCAGGATGAACAGCGCCGCCGACGCAAACGACAGCCCGATACCCAGCAGCGAAAAGAATTGCAGCGGCACCAGCGAGAAGCCGGTCACCAGGTCGAAGTTCAGGCGGATCAGGCTGTAGAAGGAATACTTCGATTCGCCAGCCGAGCGCTCTTCATGTTCCACCACGATCTCGGTCGGATTGCGCGAGAAGGTGTAGGCCAAGGCCGGCACGAAGGTATTGACCTCGCGGCACTGGTTGACCAGGTCGATGACGTTGCGGCCATAGGCACGCAGCATGTTGCCCTGGTCGGTCATCTTGATGCGCGTGATCTTCTCGCGCAGGCGGTTCATGGCCTTGGAGGCGTAGGTGCGCCAGGCCGAATCCTGGCGCTTGCGGCGAATCGAGCCGACGTAGTCGTAGCCCTCGCGCATCTTGGCCACCAGGTTGCCGATTTCTTCCGGCGGATTCTGCAGGTCGGCATCCAGCGTCACCACCACTTCGCCACGGGTGGCTTCGAAGCCCGCCATGATCGCCATGTGCTGGCCGTAGTTGCCATTGAACAGCACCACCCGCGTCACGTCCGGGCGCAGGCGGTATTGCTCGGCCAGGATGCCGGCAGAGCGGTCGCGGCTGCCATCGTTGACGAAGATGACTTCATAGCTGTAGCCCAGGGCGTCCAGCGCCGGGTAAAGGCGCTCGAACAATTTGGAGAGCCCGGATTCCTCGTTGTAAACCGGGATGACGACGGACAGTTCTGGTTTCATCAAATATCAAAAAATAAAGGCTGGAATGCCTGGCCCTGGAGCCCGCATCCAGCGGTACTGAAAGCGTGTTCTGCAATAAATCAATGGCCCGATGCGCCACGAAACAGGGTCATCGCGGCGTTCAGGCCAGGGGAAATGCAGGAGACCAGCTTGCGAAAATGCAAATAAAACGAATTATGCCGAATATTTTCGTCGAATTCTTTGCATTATCCGCAAAAATCAACCGAGCACCGATTTTACCGTTTCCACCGAGCGTTCCACGTCCTCTTTACTCATTGCATTGAACATGGGCAGCGAGACGATGCGCTGGCCGACCCGTTCGGCCACCGGGAACATGCCTTCCTTGAAGCCACGTTCACGATAGAGCTTCAGCAAGTGAATGGACGGGTAGTGGTAGCCGATGCCGACCTGCTTTTCCATCATCTTTTCCATGAAGGCGGCACGGGTGATGCGCTCCGGCAGGACCAGCTGGAACATGTGCCAGTTGGAGTTCTCGAAGTCGGCTACTGGCAACTGGGCACCGAAGCTGGCTTCGAAATCGCTGCCGAAGCAGGCGAAATAGTGGCGCGCCAGTTCCTTGCGGTGGGCGGTGACGGCATCGATGTGGGCGAACTGGCCCAGGCCGATGGCGGCGGCCACGTCGGTCATGTTGAACTTGCCGCCCAGAACATCCACTTCCAGGCCGTCGAAGCCGCTGCGGGTGACGCCCTGCAGGCGGTATTTCTCGGCCAGACGGGCTTCCTCGGCATTGTTGAGCACCAGGAAACCGCCTTCGGAACTGGTGATGTTCTTGTTGGCCTGCAGGCTGAAGGAGACGAAATCGCCGAAGGCACCGATGCGCTTGCCCTTCCAGGTCGAACCCAGCGCCTGGGCGGCATCTTCCACCACGCGCAGATTGTGCTTGGCGGCAATCGCGTAGAGGCGGTCCATGTCCAGCGGCAGGCCGGCCAGGTAGACCGGGATGATGGCCTTGGTACGCGGGGTAATGGCGGCTTCGAGGCGGTCCAGGTCGATGTTGCGGGTGACCGGATCGATGTCGGCGAACACCGGGGTGGCGCCGGTTTCCAGGATCACGTTGGCGGTGGCGACCCAGGAGATGGGAGTGGTGATGACTTCATCGCCCGCGCCGATGCCGGCGATGCGCAGCGCGATTTCCATGGTGCAGGTGCCGGAGTTGAACGTACGCACGATGCGTCCGCCCAGGTAGTCCGACAAGGCCTTTTCGAACGCCTGCACCTTGGGGCCGCTGGTGATCCAGCCCGAGCGCAGCACTTCACCGACGGCGGCGATGGTGGCTTCATCGATGGTGGGTTTGGAAAACGGCAGGAAAGGCAGGCTCATGGTGGAATCCGGTCAGACTAGGTTCAAGGGGAGGGCGCTGCCGCAGCGGGCAGCGCAGTGGCCGGCGCGCCGGGCGCGCGGCAACCCGGTATTGTAAATCAGCTTCTGGTCAGCAAGACCACGCCGACGATGATCACGCCGATGGCCAGCAGGCGCTGCAGGGAGATGGCTTCGCCCAGGAAGTACCAGGCACCGATGGCGTTGATGATGTAGCCCAGCGAGAGCAGCGGGTAGGCGATGGTCACGTCCACCCGCGACAGGCCGATGATCCACACGCCCACCGAGATCACGTAGCAGGACAGGCCGCCGATGATGGGCAGCTGGGTAGCCAGCTTGAGGCCGGTGGAGAACCAGTTGTCCGCCGTCAGGTGGATCGCGCCGACGGCATTGGTACCGGCCTTGAGCAGCAGTTGTGCAACGGCGTTCAGGCAGATGCCGACGAAGATGAAGCCAAAGGTAGTCAGGTTCATTTTGCCGCCTTCTTCTCGCCGGCGACTTCTGCGGCAGGTGCCGGATCATTGGCCACGATCACGCGGCGCGGGTCCTGGCCGATCAGGCGCATCGGCAGCTTGCGCTCAACCAGCTGCTTGTAGATGGTCGGATCGATGATGGCGATATCCTTCTTGCCAGCCGCGTTGTCGGCTACCCACTGGGCCACGAAGGCGTCGATGGTCGGCAGCCACAGCTGCGGTTCCTGCTTGAGACCGAACTCCATTTCGTCGGCATGCTGCACCAGGGTCATGGTGCGGCGCAGGTAGAAGGGCAGGGCCTGCTCATAGCGGCCGACCAGGTAGATCGGGGTTTCCGGCTTCAATTCGGCCTGCAGCGCCGGCACGTAGTCCACGCCCGCCGAGTAGCGGCCCTGCGGATCATGGCCCAGCATCAGCAGCTGGCCGGCCACGAAGGCGGTCGCCGCCAGCGAGGTCACGGCCCAATCCTTGTGCTGGCGTGCCAGGCGGATGGCGGCGATGCCGCCGACGAAGAAGATCAGGGTGGCGGCGTACAGGTAGGGCACGTGGGCCTCCACCAGCGGCAGCGAGTAGGCATCCTTGGCCAGCGAGGGCACGCGCGGGATGAAGGCCAGCGCCACCGCCGAGGGCAGGGCCACCAGCGAACCGGCCCAGGCCAGCGCCTTGTAGTCCGCTTCGTCCAGGTAGCAGGCGATCAGCAGCGCCAGCGCCGGGAAGATCGGCAGGATGTAGGAGGGCAGCTTCGAGTCCGAGATGCTGAAGAACACGAAGATGAACACCGCCCACACGAGCAGCATCCGCTTGGGCTGGAAACGCCCGCCGTTGAGGCTGTTGTAGCCGGCGGTGTCGCGTTGCTCGCGGGTGCCTTTCCACAGGCTCTGGAAGAACACGCCCAGCCAGGGAATGATGCCCAGCACCAGGATGGGAATGAAGTAATACCACGGACCGGTGCGGCTATGGATCTTGGTGGTGAAGCGCTGGAAGTGCTCGTGGATGAAGAAGAACTGCGGGAATTCCGGATTGCGCAGCGACACCGCCACGAACCACGGGGTGCAGATCGCAAAGAACAGGATCAGGCCCTTGACCAGATGCAGCCGCTTCCAGATCGCCCAGTCGCGCGCAAACAGGGTATAGAGCACCAGCACCGCACCGGGCAGAACGATACCGATCAGGCCCTTGGACAGCACCGCCAATGCCATGCCGGCCCAGCACAGGAGCATCCAGTTGCGCTGGCCTTCACGGGAGGCACCGTCGCGCTGCGCCATCAGCAGCGAGCACAGGGCGATGGTCATCATGCCCGACAGGCCCATGTCCAGCGTATTGATGTGGCCCATGCCCGCCCAGAAGAAGCTGGAGGCCAGCACCAGGGCGGCATAGAAGCCGACGCGGCCGCTGAAGACGCGGGTGCCGGTGTAAGCCGCCAGGCCGATGCCCAGCAGGCCGCACAGGCCGGTCCACAGGCGCGCCTGCCATTCACCTAGACCGAACAGCTCGAAGGTGATGGCATTCATCCAGGTTTGCAGGGGCGGCTTCTCGAAGTACTTGATGCCGTTCAGGCGGGTGGTGATCCAGTCCTGCGTGGCCACCATTTCGCGCGCCATCTCGGCATAGCGGCCTTCGTCGGTGGGCACCAGTACACGGGCTCCGAGCATCCAGAACCAGACCAGCAGGAAGAGAATGAGCAGCGTCCAGACGAACGCCTTGGATTTATACAGTTCGCGCATTGACAGCGGTTCCTTGTTGCGTGTTCTTGGGTTTCTTGTCGCGGCAGGTGCCGGCGTCAGGCCTGGGGCGCAATGATCAGCGCCAGCGCCACCTTGCGCCCTTCGGCCATGAGAATGTTGTAGGTCCGGCAGGCGGCCTGGTTGTCCATGCACTCCACGCCGATGCGGCGCGCAGTCAGCACCGTGGTCAGCTTGGGATGGACGAAGCGCTGGCGCTCGCCGGTGCCCAGGATGACCACGTCCGGTGCGGTGGCATCGATCTGGGCGAAATGCTCGGGAGTGAGCGCCTCGAAGCTCTCTGCCGGCCAGGGCACCGGCTCGGTCTCGGGCAGCACCAGGAGGCTGTTGGTGAAACGGATGGCATTGAGCTCGACACCGTCCTCATCATAGGCGGTGACGGTCTGGTATTGCTTGGTTTCGGTCGAATGGAGCTTCATCGCAGATGGGCAGGATGGGTTGCAGGCGGCCCCGCGGGGCGAACGGCCGGGCCATGATGTCAAGTCGACATGCATCGCAGCAACGCGGTCGTAAAGTGCGCCATTGTAGCCGTTTCCGACCCCGGCGCACGCCTATTTGATTGATAAAATGCTTAGCTTTGGGCAAAATGGCCGGTTCCCGGCAAGTCCATGAGGCAGCGCCGCAGGCCGCTTTGCAGGTGCTTTACATTGCACTGCAGCAGGCAAAAACGTGCAGGAAAATGATGGCAAGCGTGGTAATGGAGGGGAGCCGCAGGATAAAGGTTCCGGTCCGGCGCACGCGGCCGATGAAGCAGGACAGGACGGGCAGGGGCCGACGCCGCCTGTCGCGAAACGATTAGAGGAAGAGCTGTGCGACCGATTCAGAAATCCAAGAAGCTGGCAGATGTGTGTTACGACATTCGGGGTCCCGTGCTGGAAAAGGCGCGCCAGATGGAGGAAGAAGGCCACAAGATCATCAAGCTCAACATCGGCAACCTGGCCGCCTTCGGCTTCGATGCGCCCGACGAGATCGTGCAGGACATGATCCGCAACATGGGCAATGCCTCCGGCTACACCGATTCCAAGGGCCTGTTCGCGCCCCGCAAGTCGGTCATGCACTACACCCAGCAAAAGAAGATCGAAGGCGTGACCATCGATGACATCTACCTGGGCAATGGCGCCTCCGAACTGATCGTCATGAGCGTCAATGCGCTGCTCAACACCGGCGACGAAGTGCTGGTGCCGTCGCCCGACTATCCGCTGTGGACGGCCGCCGTGAGCCTGTCCGGCGGTACTCCGGTGCATTACGTCTGCGACGAGCAGCAAGGCTGGCAGCCCGACATCGCCGACATCAAGAAGAAGATCACCCCCAACACCAAGGCCATCGTCGTCATCAATCCCAACAACCCGACCGGCGCGCTGTATTCGGTGGAGGTGCTGAAGGAGATCATTGAGCTGGCGCGCCAGCATCAACTGATCATCCTGGCCGACGAGATCTACGACAAGGTGCTCTACGACGGCAACACCCACACCTCGCTGGCCTCGCTGGCCGACGATGTGCTGTTCATCACCTTCAACGGCCTGTCCAAGAACTATCGTTCCTGCGGCTACCGCGCCGGCTGGATGGTGGTTTCGGGCGAGAAGAAGCATGCGCGCGACTACATCGAAGGCCTCAACATGCTGGCCTCGATGCGCCTGTGCGCCAATGCGCCCGGCCAGTTCGCCATCCAGACCGCGCTGGGTGGCTACCAGAGCATCAATGACCTGGTCGCCCCCAATGGCCGCCTGACCAAGCAGCGCGACCTGGCGCACAAACTGCTGACCGACATTCCTGGCGTGACCTGCGTCAAGCCCAAGTCGGCGCTCTACATGTTCCCGCGCCTGGATCCGGAGGTTTATCCGATCAAGGACGACCAGGAATTCGCCTACGAACTGCTGGCCGAGGAAAAGGTATTGATCGTGCAGGGCACTGGCTTCAATTGCCCGACGCCGGACCACTTCCGCGTGGTGTTCCTGCCCAACACCGACGACCTGACCGAATCCTTGGGGCGCATCGCGCACTTCCTGGAAGGCTATCGCCGCCGCCACGGCACGGCCTGATCCGTTTTGCAGTACCCGTCACGGCCGCTGCCTGCGGCGTGGCGGTCATTTTTCACCAACCACGAAGACAATATGAAATCCATCAAAGTAGGTTTGCTCGGCATCGGCACCGTGGGTTCCGGTACTTTCAATGTTCTCAAGCGCAACCAACAAGAGATTGCGCGCCGTGCAGGCCGGGGCATTGAAATTACCATGGTCGCCGCTCGCAATACTGCCCGCGCGACCGAACTGACCCAAGGAGAAGTCAAGGTCGTCAATGACGGCAACCTGGTGGTGAACGATCCCGAGATCGATATCGTCGTGGAGCTGATCGGCGGCGATGACATCGCCCGCGACCTGGTGCTCAAGGCCATCGCCAACGGCAAGCACGTGGTCACGGCCAACAAGGCCCTGATCGCCAAGCATGGCAATGAAATCTTCAAGGCGGCACAGGAAAAGGGCGTCATGGTGGCCTTCGAGGCGGCCGTGGCCGGTGGCATCCCCATCATCAAGGCCCTGCGCGAAGGCCTGACCGCCAACCGCATCCAGTGGGTGGCCGGCATCATCAACGGCACCACCAACTTCATCCTTTCCGAGATGCGCGACAAGGGTCTGGACTTCGACGTGGTATTGAAGGAAGCGCAGCGCCTGGGCTATGCCGAAGCCGATCCGACTTTCGACATCGAAGGCGTGGATGCCGCCCACAAGCTGACCATCATGGCCTCGATCGCTTTCGGCATCCCGGTGCAGTTCGACAAGGCCCACGTGGAAGGCATCACCAAGCTGCAGGCCAGCGATATCACCTATGCCGAGAAACTGGGCTACCGCATCAAGCTGCTGGGCATCACCCGCCAGACTGCCAAGGGCATCGAGCTGCGCGTGCACCCGACGCTGATCCCGGCCTCGCGCCTGATCGCCAACGTTGAAGGCGCGATGAATGCCGTGGTGGTGCGTGGCGACGCCGTGGGTGAAGCGCTGTACTACGGCAAGGGTGCCGGTTCCGAGCCGACCGCCTCGGCCGTGATCGCCGACCTGGTCGACATCACCCGCCTGGCAACTGCCGACCCCGAACATCACGTGCCTTCGCTGGCCTTCCAGCTCAACGCCATGGCCGATACCCCGGTGCTGCCGATGAGCGAAGTCGTGACCAGCTACTACCTGCGCATCCGCGTGGCCGACCAGGCTGGCGTGCTGGCCGATGTGACGCGCATCCTGGCGGATTCGACCATCTCCATCGACGCCATGCTGCAGAAGGAGCCGGCTGAAGGCGAGCAGCAGACCGACATCATCATGCTGACCCACCAGACCCAGGAAAAGAACATCGAGGCTGCCATTGCCAAGATCGAAGCCCTGGCTACAGTGGTCGGCCAGGTCACCAAGATCCGCCTGGAAGAGCTGAGCTGATCTGGACTTCTGTGGTCATCGCCGCAAAGAAAAACGGAGCCCGCGGGCTCCGTTTTTCTTTGGATCGGGAAGAAGAGGGGTGGTAAACGCCCCCTATGATCATTTCTTCAGTTCGAAATTGCAGACTGCCTGCAGCATGGCGTCGCCGACCGACATCGGCTTGGGCTTGATGAACTCTTGTCCCTTCAGGGCATCGCTGTGGTCACGCTTGTCGCCCTTGCCATCGTTCTCGGCGAAGATGATTTCGCGCACCAGCTTCATGCTGCCGGCCTTGCAGTTGTACTGGTGCAGGTCCTTGTAGGATTTCAGCGCGGGGAAGCTCTTGTCGCCATTGTTGGGACGCGCTTCCTTGAAGTTCCACATCGACCAGGCTTCGCGGATGCCGCCCGATTCGACGATGGAGTCGGTATCGACCAGCAGTTCGGACGTATCCGAGCCACCCAGCGATTGCCAGTTCTCGGCGTGCGCCGGCAGGCTCGCCAGCAGGGTGCCGAACAGGCCGGCCGCGGCCAGCAGGGTCTTGATCTTGTGGTTCATGCCGTTTTCCATCCTTTTGAGTTTGAAGTGCATCTTTGATGTGGCCAGCGTGCAAACATTCCCGCCATCCCGGCGGCGCTGCACGAAGTGGCGCAGCATAGCCCGGGCATGCGCGGCTTTCAAGGGTGGTAACGTTTTATTTCAGCTTGCGCCGGCGCGATGATGATCCAGTGCAACATTGCTTCTCCCGTCCGGGATTGCGCGTCCTGGCCCTTTGCGCAGGTGCAGCTTTCTTCCGTGCCGCGCTTTTGTGCAGCGCCCGCTGGCCGTATAATCGTGGACTTTCCTCCCATTCCACGCTCCCGCCGCCTGCCGGCGCATCCTAATCGACATGCAATACGTTTCCACCCGCGGTCACGCTGCAACTCCTTCCTTTTCCGACATCCTGCTGGGCGGCCTGGCCCCTGACGGCGGCCTGTACCTGCCGGCCACGTATCCGCAGGTCAGCGGTGCCGAGCTGGACCAGTGGCGTACGTTGTCGTATGCCGACCTGGCTTTCGAAGTGCTCAAGAAATTTGCCACCGACATTCCCGAAGCCGACCTGAAGGCGCTGGCCCACAAGACCTATACCGCCGACGTCTACCGCAACACCCGCGCCGGTGAAGATGCCAGCCAGATCACCCCGCTGCGCACCCTGCAGGAAGAAGACGGCAAGAAGCTGGTGCTGCAAAGCCTGTCCAATGGTCCCACGCTGGCCTTCAAGGACATGGCGATGCAACTGCTGGGCAACCTGTTCGAATATGCGCTGGCCAAGAAGGGCGCAGAGTTGAACATCGTCGGCGCTACCTCCGGTGACACTGGCAGCGCCGCCGAATACGCCATGCGCGGCAAGAAGGGCATCCGTGTCTTCATGCTGTCGCCGCACAAGAAGATGAGCGCCTTCCAGACCGCGCAGATGTTCAGCCTGCAGGACCCGAACATCTTCAACCTGGCCGTGGAAGGCGTCTTCGATGACTGCCAGGACATCGTCAAGGCCATCTCCAACGACCTCGAATACAAGGCCGCCAAGAAGATCGGCACCGTCAACTCGATCAACTGGGCGCGCGTGGTGGCGCAGGTGGTGTACTACTTCCGCGGCTATCTGGCAGCGACGACCAGCAACGAGCAGAAGGTGTCCTTCACCGTCCCCTCGGGCAACTTCGGCAACATCTGCGCCGGCCACATCGCCCGCATGATGGGCCTGCCCATCGACAAGCTGGTGGTGGCCACCAATGAGAACGACGTGCTCGATGAATTCTTCCGCACCGGCCACTACCGTGTCCGCAAGTCGGCCGAGACCTATCACACCAGCAGCCCCAGCATGGACATCAGCAAGGCCTCCAACTTCGAGCGTTTCGTCTACGACCTGCTGGGCCGCGACAGTGCACGCGTCAAGGCGCTGTTCCACAAGGTCGAGACCGCAGGCGGCTTCGACCTGAGCGGCCAGGCCGGCAGCGACGGCAATGAATTCGCCAGCGTGCTGCAGTATGGCTTTGCCTCCGGCAAGTCGACCCACGCAGACCGCCTGGAGACCATCCGTTTCGCTGAAAAGGCCTATGGCATCACGGTCGACACCCATACCGCCGATGGCATCAAGGTAGCGCGCGAGCATCTGACGCCGGGGGTGACCATGATCGTGCTGGAGACGGCCTTGCCGGCCAAGTTCAATGAAACCATCCGCGAAGCCCTGGGCCGCGACGCCGACCGTCCGGCGGGCTTCGAGAACATCGAGGCGCTGCCGCAGCGCTTCGAGGTGATGCCGGCCGATGCCGCCCGGGTCAAGGCTTACGTGGCCGAACACACCGGTCTGTAAGCCGCGCCTTAGCATCTCTACGCCGTCCGCGCCATTGGCCCGGACGGCGTTTTTCATGGAGCGCGTACGGGCGGCGATTGCATTAGAATGTCGGGTCGCTGTATCGACCAGAAAACAACGCTTCACCCTTGTCCCGAACTTCGATCTTCTCCGTCAGGCCTGCCATGTCCTCCACACCCACTCCTTCCGCTGCCCCCTCATCCGACAAGCCGGCCCGCCCGCCCATGCAAAGCGTCAGCCAGGCGCTCGATACCTTGTTGTCGGCCGCCGTGCCGGTGGTGGAGAGCGAGACCGTCGATACGCTGGAGGCGTGCGGACGCGTGCTGGCAGCGCCGGTGACGGCTTCCATCGACGTGCCCGGCATGGACAATTCGCAGATGGATGGCTACGCCGTGCGGGCGGCGGATTGCGCATCGGGCCAGGCGCGCCTGCGCGTATCGCAGCGCATTCCGGCGGGCCACGTGGGCCACCCGCTGGAACCGGGGACGGCGGCGCGCATCTTTACCGGTGCGATGATGCCGCAAGGGGGCGACGCCGTCGTCATGCAGGAAGCCTGCGAGACCGAGGGTGAGCACGTCGTGATCCGCCATGTCCCCAAGAGCGGTGAATGGGTGCGCCTGATCGGTGAAGACATCCGCCAGGGCAGCACCATCCTCGCCGCCGGTACCCGGCTGCGCCCGCAGGAACTGGGGTTGGCGGCCTCCATCGGACAGGCGCAGCTGCAGGTGCTGCGGCCGGTGCGCGTGGCGGTGTTCTTCACGGGCGATGAACTGACCATGCCGGGCCAGCCGCTGAAACCGGGCGGCATCTACAACTCCAATCGCTTCCTGCTGCGCGGCCTGTTGCAGAAACTGGGCTGCCAGGTCAGTGACTTCGGCATCGTGCCCGACAGTCTGGAGGCGACCCGCCAGACCCTGCGCGAGGCCGCGCGCGAGCACGATCTCATCATCACCAGCGGCGGCGTCTCGGTGGGGGAAGAAGACCATGTGAAGCCTGCTGTCGAAGCCGAGGGCCGCATCAACATGTGGCAGATCGCCATGAAGCCTGGCAAGCCGCTGGCCTTCGGCCAGGTGCGCCGCGGGCAAGGGGCGGGAGAACAGGGAAGTGAAGCTTTCTTCCTGGGGTTGCCGGGCAATCCGGTGTCGTCCTTCGTCACCTTCCTGCTCTTCGTCAGGCCCTTCGTCCTGCGCCTGCAAGGGCTGCCGCGCGAGGCCGTGTTGCCGCAACCGGTGGCCATGCGCGCCGACTTCGACTGGCCACGTGCCGACCGCCGCCAAGAATTCCTGCGCGTGCGCCGCAATGCGCAGGGCGGACTGGATCTGTTCCCCAGCCAAGGGTCGGCAGTGCTGACCTCGACTGCCTGGGCGGATGGCCTGATCGACAATCCGCCGGGGCAGACCATTGCCGCCGGCGACACGGTGCAGTTCCTGGCCTTCGATCACCTGCTGAACTGAACGCAGCGGAGCATCGATGAGACTGGCGAAAATCGATCAGTACCTGAGCAGCAGCATTCCCAGTGAAGCCACCGGCTGGCGGCGCTTCGTGCTGGAGTTCCTCATGTTCGGCCTCAAGGAGGCGCGCTGTTGCCTCTTTGCGGGGCTGTTCTTTGCGGCCGTGTTCCTGATGCCGCGCGCCGGTCTGTTCGGCATTCCGCGCTATGACGCCTTGTTGCTCTTCGCCTTGCTGGTGCAGGTCTGGATGGTATCGACCCGCATCGAGACCATCGCCGAACTCAAGGCCATCAGCGTCTTCCACGTGGTCGGTTTTGCGCTGGAGGTGTTCAAGACCTCGGGGGCGATCCAGTCGTGGAGCTATCCTGACTTTGCCTATACCAAGCTGTTCGGGGTGCCGCTGTTCTCCGGCTTCATGTATGCCGCCGTGGGCAGCTACATCATCCAGGCCTGGCGGCTGTTCGACCTGCGCATCCAGCATCATCCGCCTTACTGGATGGCGACCCTGATCGCCTTGCTGATTTACGTCAATTTCTTCACCCATCACTATATCGGTGACTACCGCTGGTACCTGGCGGCCTGCGCGCTGGGCCTGTATGCGCGCTCCACGGTGCTGTTCCGTCCGCTGGACCGCGATCGCAAGATGCCGCTGCTGCTGGCGTTCCTGCTGATCGGATTCTTCATCTGGCTGGCCGAGAACATCAGTACCTTCTTCGGCATCTGGCGCTACCCCAACCAGATGGGGGCCTGGTCCACCGTGCACCTGGGCAAGTGGAGCGCCTGGTCGCTGTTGGTCATGATGACCTTTACCATCGTGGTACATCTCAAGCATATCCGCAGCAAGATTCATATCGCCCACTAAGGGCCTGCTGCCACCCTCAAGGAAATCCATGAAAATTGAACTCCGTTTCTTCGCCAGCGTGCGCGAAGCCCTGCAGACCTCGCAGGAAATCATCGAGTTGCCGGACAGCGTCAAGACGGTCGGCGACGTGCGTGCCTTCCTGATGGGCCGCGGCGGCATCTGGGCCGAAGTGCTCGGCCCCGAAAAGAACCTGCGCATGGCCTACGACCATGAAATGACGGAGGCCGATACCGAAGTCGTCGATGGCGGCGAAGTGGCCTTCTTCCCACCCGTTACCGGGGGCTGAAGTGAGTCCCCGCCGCGATCCCGTAGCCGGCACCATTGCGCATTACAGCAGCCATGCCGAGAGCTTCCGCGAAGGGACCTGGGATCATGACGTCAGCCAGAACATGGCAGCCCTGCTGGATGCATTGCACGCCAGGGCGGGAGCCGCCGGGCAGGGACCGTTCACGATCCTCGATGTCGGCTGTGGTCCGGGGCGCGACCTGATCGAATTCACCCGGCGCGGCCATGTGGCGGTGGGTTTGGACGGCACTGCCGAATTCGTCGGGATGGCGCGAGCGGCCAGCGGCTGCGAAGTCCTGCACCAGGACTTCCTGCAACTGGATCTGCCGGTGGCGCGCTTCGACGGCATCTTTGCCAATGCCTCGCTGTTCCATGTGCCGGCGGCCCATTTGCCGCGCGTGCTGGGACAGTTGCACGCCAGCCTGAAGCCGGGCGGCATCCTCTTCAGTTCCAATCCACGCGGCAATGATCTGGAAGGCTGGAGCGGCCCGCGTTATGGCGTCTGGCATAGCCTGGAAGGCTGGCGTGGCTACCTGCTGCCAGCAGGCTTCGTTGAATTGCGGCATTATTACCGCCCTGACGGTTTGCCGCGCGAGCAGCAGCCGTGGCTGGCCAGCGTCTGGCAAAAGACGGAAGACCCGCATCCAGCGGGCTGAGATCGACCATTCGGAATCCCGATTCTTTGGGAGGAGACCAGGCCTGCGCCAAACAGGTCTGCGGAGGGGGTGCAAAAGACATCGTTCAATGAAGCGATGCGCATTCATCCACACCTGTAGAAGGATCTATCTTGATTTCGACCCATCTGGCCGCCTGGGCGGCCCAGGACACGCAGTTGCTGCTGGTGACGCTGGCCGCACTGGTCACCATCGTGGTGCTGATCAGCTTCCTGTCCATCGCCCCTTTCCTGTCCATCCTCATCGGTACCTTCGTGGCCGGCATCGGTGCCGGCCTGCCGCTGGAAGACATTGCCAAAGCCTTCAGCAAAGGGGCCGGCAGCCTGCTCGGCGAAGCCGGCATCATCATCGCCCTGGGGGCCATGCTGGGTGCGCTCATGGCCGAATCGGGCGCAGCCGACCGCATCGTCAATACCCTCCTGCGCTATGCGCGCGGCAGCATCATCCCCTGGATGATGGCGCTGGTGGCACTGGTGGTTGGCCTCCCGCTGTTCTTCGAAGTGGGGCTGGTGATGATGGCACCGATCATCTTCGTGATGGCACGCCGTTCCGAACTGCCCATCATGCGTGTGGCCATTCCTGCACTGGCCGGCATGACTACTTTGCACGCGCTGCTGCCGCCGCATCCGGGCCCGCTGATCGCCGTGTCCGCGCTGCACGCCGACCTGGGCACGACCATGCTGCTGGGCTTCATCGTGGCCATTCCGGCAGTGATCATTGCCGGTCCCCTGTACGGCAACTTCATTGCGCCGCGCCTGAACCTGGCCGAACCGGACCAGATCGGCAAGCTGTTCAGCGCCCGTGAAGGCCAGTCGCAGCCCAGCTTCCTGGTGGCGCTGGTGACCATCCTGCTGCCGGTGGTGCTGATGCTGGGCCGCACCGTGGCGCGCATCTGGGTCACGCCCAAGACCGAGCTGTTTGAAATGCTCAATTTCTTTGGCGAACCCATCATCGCGCTGACCGTGACGGTGCTGTTTGCGGTGGTGGTGCTGGGCTGGGGGCAGGGCAGCAGCCGCTTTGAAGTTGGTGCCACGCTGCGCCGCGCCTTGCCGCCCATCGCCGGTCTGTTGCTGACCATCGGCGCGGGTGGCGGACTGAAGCAGACCCTGCTGTCGGCCGGTATCAGCGACACCATCACCAAGATCGCCGATGGCACCCACATGCCGCTGATCCTGCTGGCCTGGATCATTGCCGTGGCGCTGCGCCAGGCCACCGGTTCGGCCACTGTCGCAACGACTGCTACGGCCGGTATCGTGGCGCCGCTGGTGGCGGGCCTCTCTGCCACCCACAACTCGCTCATGGCGCTGGCCATCGGGGCGGGCTCGGTGTTCTTCTGTCACGTCAATGACGCCGGCTTCTGGATGGTCAAGGAATACTTCGGGCTGAACCTGAAGCAGACCCTGGCTACATGGTCGGTGATCCAGACGCTGGTCTCGGTGATCGGGCTGGGCATGACGCTGCTGTTGTGGGGACTGCTGGTGTAACGCCGCTGCACTCGCGGACGGGCTGGCGCTGGTAGAATCGCAGCCTGCATTCATTTCCTGTTGAACCATGCCCGTCCGCGTCCAGACTGCCGATTTCGATCTCTCCACTGAAGTGGCGCAGTTGCGCCTGGCCAATCCGCGCGTCGGCGCGGTGGTCAGTTTCGTGGGCACCGTGCGCGATCTCAACGATGGTGCAGCGGTCTCGGAGATGGAACTGGAACACTATCCGGACATGACCGAGCGGGCCCTGGAGCAGATCGTGGAACAAGCCAAGGCACGCTGGCCCATCTTCGATGCGCTGGTGATCCATCGTGTCGGTCCGATGCAGCCGCGCGAGCAGATCGTGCTGGTGGCGGTGACTTCACCGCATCGCGGCGAAGCCTTTGCCGCCTGCGAATTCATCATGGATTACCTCAAGACCCAGGCCCCGTTCTGGAAGAAAGAGCAAACGCCTGACGGAGCGCGCTGGGTCGATGCCCGCGAGAGCGACGACACGGCGCTGGCCAAGTGGGCGCAATAAGTCAGCATCGTCCGGGACACTGATCCCGGCGACGCCATCAACGGCACACAGGGGGATTTTCGTCTTGCCATTCACTTTCCGCTTTCCCCGCATCCCGGGTCTGCCCACGACGGCCACGGCTCCGTTCTGTCCTTCCGAAGTTGCCGGTACCGTCAACGTGCCGCGTGGTGCTTCGGTCTGGCAGAAGCTGCGCATCTACGTCGGGCCCGGTCTGCTGGTCTCGATCGGCTACATGGATCCGGGCAACTGGGCCACCTCCATCCAGGCGGGTTCGCAGTTCGGTTATCAGCTGCTGTTCGTGGTGATGCTCTCCAGCCTGGCTGCCATCGTGCTGCAATGCCTGTGCGCGCGGCTGGGCATCGCCACCGGCAAGGACCTGGCGGTGCATTCTCGCGAGCACTATCCGCCCGCCGTGGGCAAGGGCATGTGGGTGCTGGCCGAACTCTCGATCATCGCCTGCGACCTGGCCGAGGTGCTGGGCTGCGCGCTGGCCTTCAACCTGCTGCTGGGGGTGTCGTTGCCGGTGGGCGTGCTGTTGACCGCGCTGGATACGCTGATCGTGCTGGGCTTGAAGGGAAGGGGATTTCGCCAGGTCGAGGCCATCATCCTGGGCCTGGTCATCACCATCGCCGCCTGCCTGCTGGCGCAACTGGCCTTCGTCAAGGCGGACTGGCACGAGGTGATGCAGGGCTTCGTCCCCTCGCTGCAGGCCATTTCCAGCCGCGAACCGCTGTACCTGGCCATCGGCATCATCGGGGCCACGGTGATGCCGCACAATCTCTACCTGCATTCCTCCATCGTCCAGACCCGCAGCGTGCAGCGCGATCCGGCATCGCTGCTGGAGGCGGTGCGCTATACGCGGGTCGACACCACGGTGTCGCTGCTGATCGCCATGGTCATCAACGCCACCATCCTGATCCTGGCGGCTTCGGCCTTCCACAAGAGCGGCAATACGCAGGTTGCCGAGCTCGATCAGGCCTATCACCTGCTGGACCCGATCACCGGGTCGGCCATGGCGGCCATTCTGTTTGGGGTAGGCTTGTTCGCCTCCGGACAGAGTTCGACCTTCACCGGCACCATTGCCGGGCAGGTCATCATGGAAGGTTTCCTGAAACTGAAGATTCCCTGCTGGCAGCGACGGGTCATCACCCGCGCGCTGGCCCTGGTACCGGCGCTGATCGGCGTGCTCACGCTGGGGCCGCATTCGGTGGGCAAGCTGCTGGTCGCCAGCCAGGTGGTGCTGTCGCTGCAGCTGCCCTTTGCCATGTATCCGCTGATCCGCCTCACCAGCCGCCGCGATCTGATGGGCGACCTGGTCAACCGCTGGTGGGTGAGCGCATTGGCCTGGCTGCTCTTCGTGACCATTTCGGCGGCCAATGTGTGGCTGGTGTGGCAGGTGTTTGCCGAGTAGTACAAGCTCATTTGCACATCAAAATATCATGATTGAACTGGATTTTCAGGTTAATGATGATAGTATGGTGTGTATATGAAGACTTCCTGCACACTTCAAGTTCATATCGACGGGGCCTGGCGGCAGGCCGGTGCGTTGTCGTTGACTGCGCCGGTCGAGCTGGGCATGGCGGCCTCGACTTACTTCAGCTATGACGCCGTGCACGCCATCGATTACATGGGCAGGTGCGATGCCGCAGCCTTGTCGGTGAACGTGCCAGTAGGGTTGGAGAGCCTGAGTGAAGCGCGCTGGCCAGCTTGCCTGATCGATCTGCTGCCGCAAGGTTACGGCCGTGGCGAGCTGTTGCGCCAGCTGGGGCTGGATGAGCGCGCCGAAGCCAGCGCCGACTGGCCGCTGCTGTGTGCTGGCGCGGGCAATCCCATCGGCAACCTGCGCGTGCAGGAAGCCTGGGAGTGGGCGCAGGCGCGCAGCGGACCGCAACTGCGCGGCTTTGCGATGGAGGACATCGCTGCACGCTCCGAAGACTTCAATGAATACCTCGCCCAGCATGGCCTGTTCCTGGCGGGCTCGTCGGGGGTACAGGGCGAGTGGCCCAAGATCCTGCTCACCCGTGCCCGCGATGGCCTGTTCTACCTCGACCACGCCTTGCCCGACGAGCAGGCCGAGCGCCATTACATCGTCAAGTTCGGACGCGGGCCCGACCCGGATCTGGCCGATATCCTGCGTCTGGAGGCACCCTACATGCAGCTGGCGATACACTTGGGCCTGAAGGTCCACGGCGCGCTGGAACTGCACGGCAAGGCCTTGTTCATCCCCCGTTTTGACCGCGAAGTGCGCGGGACCGAAGTCGTACGCCACGCCCAGGAAAGCATTGCTTCCCTGTGCGGCGTGACCGGCTTTGCGGCCATTCCCACACACAATGCGGTGTGCGCCAGGCTGGGAGAAGTGGCCACCGATCCGCTCCCCGAAATCATCGAATATCTGAAGCGCGACATCGCCAACATCGCCCTGCGCAACAAGGACAATCACGCCCGCAATACCGCCATCCGGCGCGATGCACAGGGGCGGATCGGCCTGACGCCGCTGTTCGACTTCGCCCCGATGTGGCTGCATCCGGATGGCATTGCACGGCGCATGCGCTGGGAACGTGACGATGGAGGCTCGCCGCAGTGGGCCAGCGTCATCACGCAGGCCTGCGAAGCCGCGCAGATCGAACAGGAACCGGTCAGGTCGGCCTTGCGCGAGATGGCATCGCCGCTGACGGACCTGCTGCCATATGGCCGCAGCCTGGGTATCGAAAGCACCTTCCTCGACCCGCTGGCCGCCACCGTGGACCAGGTACGGGCACAGCTGGAGGCGCTCTGAATGGACAAGCGCTTCAAACCCCTGAGCGCCATCGAGCAGATGGAAGAGCGCCGCGCACTCTTCGACGAACTGGCCGCCGATCCCACGCTGCCGGTGCCGGCCGTGGTCCGCAAGATCCGCACCACCTTGCGCCTGACCATCGCCGAATATGCCAAGGTGTGCGGCGTATCGGCCCGTACCCTGCAGGACATCGAACGCGGTGAGTCCAGTCCCACCCTGGCCACGGCCGACAAGCTGCTCAAGCCGGTCGGCATGTGCGTCGGTGCCGTCATGCGCAAGCGTCCGTAAAAAAAAGGCGACCCGTCGCCAGGTCGCCTCATCGCTTCATCTCACTGCAACGTCATCAATTCTTTGCCACCGCCTGCTGCTTGCCGCTGCCCGGCTCCAGCACCACCGTGCAGGTCAGCCCCGAGGCCAGCAAGACATTGTCCGGCACCTTGTCCAGGTGGATGCGCACCGGGATGCGCTGGGCCAGGCGCACCCAGTTGAAGGTCGGGTTGACGTCGGCCGTCAGTTCGCGGCTCTGCGGGTTGTCGCGGTCATAGATGCCGCGGGCGATGCTGTCCACGTGGCCTTCCATGGAAGCGCCGTTGATCAGCTGGATCTTGGCGCGGTCGCCGATGGACAAGAGTGGCAGCTTGGTTTCTTCGAAGTAGGCATAGACCCAGAAGGAATGGCTGTCGATCACCGCGATCTTGGCTGCACCGGCGGCCGCATAGTCGCCCCGGCGCACGCTCAGGTTGGTGATGTAGCCATCCACGGGCGAGAAGACCTTGGTACGTTCCAGGTTCAGCTTGGCCGTATCCCGCTGCGACAACGCGGCCTGGTATTGCGCCTGCGCTCCCTGGAATTGGGCCTGGGCAGCTTCCAGCTGGGCTTGCGAGGCGGTGACCTGGCTGCCAGCATCTTCGCGGGCTTCGCGCGAGACCACCAGCGCATCCACGTCGGCGCGGCGGCGGGCTTGCGCACGGCGCATGTTCAGGTCGGCGCGGCGCGCTTCCACTTCCGCCTTGCGCACGTCCAGATCGGCCTTGCGCGCCGTGACGGCAGCCTCCGCCTGCTGCAGCGCCAAGGTGTAGCGGGCCGGGTCGATTTCCATCAGCAGGTCGCCTTTCTTGACCAGCTGGTTGTCGCGCACCGGCAAGGCCACTACCTGCCCCGAGACATCGGGGGCGATATTGACCACGTCGGCGCGCACGCGGCCGTCACGGGTCCAGGGGGAATGCATGTAGTGCTGCCACAGGCTCCAGGCCAGCAGGATGGCCAGCAGGAAGATGGCCGTGGTGATGAGAACGCGGAAGATCGATTTGACCGGCATGATGAACTACTCCTGATTGTTTCTTTATCTTTTCGTAAGGGATGGGTACGCAAGGAAGTGCGGTGCGCTAGCGATACACCGCCAGCCCCAGCAAGGCCGCCAGGCAGACGAACAGGCTGACCCGGAACAAGGCAGGGTGCCAGGTCAGCTCGTAGAAGCCGAAGCGCACCAGCACGCGGTCGGCCAGCATGGCCAGCACGGCGGCTACCACCGCCAGCAGCAGGACGGTCGGAATATAGGCGTCGAAGAAGGAAATCTCACGTGGCATGGCGGGCTCCCGTTGTGTTGTTCTGGCCCTCGGCGCGCATGGTGTGCAGCGGCGATTGCTCATCGAGCAGGGCGGTACGGATGAAATGCAGGTAACTCAAGGTGCGCTGCAGGCGATGGCGTTCGCTGCGTTCGCGGTAATGCGGACCGATGGCGGCCTGGACTTCGGCGATGGTGGCATCGTTGGCGGCCAGCGCCGCCGACAGGGTGGCCGCCGAGGGCTGTGCAAACAGCGCCGGAATGGCTTCACGCAGACGGTTCAGGGCGGCATAGGCAGAGGCTGGCAGCAGGTCCGGGGCCTCCGAGCGGATGCCCTGCAGCTCGTTGCGCAGTTCGATGATGGCGTGGCCCACTTCCAGCGTGGCAAACATCCAGCCCAGCGCCTTCTGACGCAGCAGGGGGCGGCTGCTGGTGAACATGGTGATCTGGTGCATCAGGTCGCGGGTACCGCTCTCGAACTTCAAGGCCAGGTGGGCCAGCTTGCCGAAACAGGCATCGACCACCTGCTTGCGCAACTGCTTTTCCAGCACGCGCACGGTCCAGTCGGTGGTCGGCGGCAAGAGCAGCATGAAGGCCACGGCTGTGACGATCAGCGATACCACCAGCGCCACGGATTCGTTCAGATAACCGGCTGCATTGAAGTGCGCAAAATTGTCCGGCACCGCCAGGAAGGGGAAGAAAATGCAGATCCCCAGGCCATAACCTGCATAAGCGGGTCGGGTGGTCAGGTAGACGGCCAGCATCAGCACCGGCATCAGCGCGCTGGCCAGCATCCAGTAGCCATCCAGGCGCGGCAGGATATGGAAGGTGTAGAAGTAGCCGGCTACCGCAGCAAATAGCACGCCAATGGCCACCGTGCGGGTCGCCTTGGCCGGATCGGGCGCGGCCGAGGTGATGGCACAGAAGGCGGCGGCATTGAGCACGGCCACGTCGCCGCTGGGCCAGCCGCTGACGATCCAGAACGCGGCCAAGGCCAGCATCACGATGGCGGCGCGGGCACCGGCAATCAAGGCAGTAGTCATGCTGGTCTTGGGGGCATAGGAATGCTCCCATTGCTCGCGCTCGTGGTGGCGCTGGGTCAGCGAGGCATAGGTCAGCGTGTAGGCGTGCAGTTCCTCGATGACGCGATACAGCAGTTCGGACGCCGTATCGAAGTCCAGCATGGCGCTGTCGCTCTGGCACTGCTCGGACAGCGTATGGCGCGTGGCCCGCACGCGGCGCGGCAGTTCACGCTTGTAGGCATCCAGCTTCAGGGCCGCATCGGCGGCGTCCAGCGCGCTCATGACCGGCTCGCCGCTGGCGCGGGTGAGCAGGGGCTGCACTTCGCGGTAGTAGGGTGAAATGGCCTCGATCACCACCCGGGCACTTGGCGCCGGGTTGGCATGCAGCCGGTTCATCAGCTGGTGCAGCGCATGCACGCGGGTCGACAAGGCCATGAACTCGCTGTTCATGCGGGAGAGGCGGCCACTGCGCAGGCGCACTTCGGGGTCCTCGAAGATGGCCGAGCTGCGCATGGCTTCCAGGCCGATGATGTCGCCCACGAAACGGGCATTGGTGGCTTCGAGCTGCTTGCGGTCGGCGGTGCCGCCCAAGGTGGCACTGACCATGTCGACGAAGGCGGTGAAGCGGCCGCGGATGATGCGCACCAGTCCGGGGGCGCTGGCCTGCGGGAATACCAATGCGCTGACCAGGCCCACGCAGACGATGCCGACCATGATCTCGCTGACCCGCGTCATCACCGAATCGAAGGTGACGGCCGGGTGCAGGGCCGAGGGCAAGCCGATCAGCGCCACCGTATAGCCGGAGAGCACGAAGCCATAGGAACGAAAATTGCGGTTATGGGCCGAGCCCACGGTACAGAGCCCGATCCACAGTGCCGAGGCCAGCAGGAACAGTTCCGGGGTCTGGGCAAACAGGCCGACGAAGACCACCACGGCGGCCGAACCGACCAGCGTACCGATGACGCGATAGAAGCTCTTGGCCAGGATCATGCCGCTTTGCGGCTGCATGACGATGAACACGGTAATGAGGGCCGAGCGCGGTGATTCCAGATCCAGGCCGTAACCGATGCCCAGCGCCAGCAAGCCGGCGAAGACCATCTTGAAGACATAGACCCAGGTCGGCGCATCGCTGCGCCACCAATCGGTGGCAGCTTCGCGCAACTGGGCTTTGATGGAAAGGGCAGGGGTGTTCATTGTGCCGCCACCTTGGCCGGTGCTTCATCCTCGATGCCGCCGCCCAGTGCGGTCTGCAGGGCAGCGAAGGCCGCCAGGCGCTGTGCCTGCAATTGCTGCACGATCTGTTGCTGGCGCAGCCACTGGGTCTGCGCATGCAGGATGTTGAGATAGTCGGTCAGGCCGCGCTGATAGGCGCGAGTGGCGATGTCGACGTTCTTCTGCGCCGCCTGCACCGATTCCTGCGCCTGCTTCTGCTGGCGCGCCACCGACTGCAGGGTCACGACCTGGTCGGAGATGCCTTTCAGGGCTTGCGAGAGCAGGGCGTTGTAGTGTTCCACCTCGATGTCATAGCCGGCACTGGCCGCCCCCAGCTGGCCGCGCAGGCGTCCGCCTTCGAAAATGGGCAGCGAGATCGCCGGACCGTAGGTGGTTTGCAGATTGGGGGCCGAGAGGAACGAGAACAGCCCGCCACCGGCGGCAGCGGGGCCGATGCCGGCCAGCAGGTTGATGTTGGGATAGAAAGCCGCCTTGGCCACCGAGATCCCCTTGGCGGCCGCTTCCACACGCCAGCGGGCGGCGCTGATGTCAGGGCGGCGGCCTACCAGGTCGGCCGGCAGCGCACTGGGCAGGCCGAGCGCTGTCTGCAGTTGCATGGTCGGCCGCGTGATGCCGTCGGCAGCACCGGGGCCGGCACCGAGCAGCGCGGCCAGCTGATTGCGGATCAGGGCAATGTTTTCCTGCAGGGCTTCCATCTGGCGGCGGGTTTCCGGCAGCGGGGATTCAGCCTGGGTGATTTCCAGCTGGGTACCGAGGCCGCCCTTGAAGCGGCGCCGGGCCAGGTCGAGGATCTTCTGTTCCTCCTTGAGCATGGCCTCGGTGTTGTCCAGCAGACCGTACTGCAGCGCCAGTTGCACGTAGGTGCGCACCACATTGCCTTCCAGCTCGAGCTGGGCGGCACGGGCGTCGGCGGCCACGGCATGCATTTCATCCTCGGCACGCAGGGTGGCGTTCTTGTTGCGGTCCCACAGGTCGACGTTGTAGGACAGACCCAGGGTCGCGGTGTTGTTCCAGGTCAGCTTGTCGCGGAAGGCCGCGCCGTAATAGACGTTGTCGGACCAATCCTTGCGGCCGACCGACACGTCCAGCTGGGCACTGGGCAATTCACCGGCATGGGCGACGACGGCCATCGACTGCGCCTGGCGCACGCGGGCAGCTGCCACGGCCATGCTGGGGTTGCCGGCGACGGCCCGGGTCACCAGCTGGTTCAGTTGCGCATCGCCATAGGCTTGCCACCAGGCACGCTGCGGCCAGCCGGCTTCGCTGGTGGCCTGGCGGATGGCCTGGCCGGCGTCCAGCACGGCAACGTCGCGCAGCTGGGCCTGCGGCTGGATGCCGCCCTGGTCGGCACAACCGGCGATTGTCAGCGAAAGCGCAATGACGGTCAGCGCGGGCAGCTTGGAAAAGGCGATACGTGTCATGGAATTACCCAAAAAAATGCAAATATCAGAAGTTGTGTATTCTATTTTGTAATTATTCTCGAAAAAATCCGCTATTTCGCAATTGTTTATATCAGTTGCAGCAACAATGATTGCTCAATTCTGGGTAACAATGCTGTCATGGCGCAGTGTGTCCGCAGCGGCAAGTTCGGCCAGACGGACGCCTGCGCTCAGTACAGTGATAGGAAAACGATGGATACCCTGCAAAACATGCGCGTCTTCGCGCGCGTGGTCGAGGCTGGCAGCTTTACTCAGGCGGCCCAGCAGATGAGTCTGACCACCGCCCATGTTTCGCGCGCCGTGGCCGATCTGGAGCGGCATCTGCGCACCCGCCTGTTGAACCGTACCACGCGCCGCATTGCCCTGACTGAAGCGGGCGAGCGATATTTGCTGCGTTGCCAGCAGATCATGGCCTATGTGGACGAAGCCGAGGCCGAGGCCAGCGCGGCCTACGTGAAACCCTCCGGCCGGCTGCGCATTCACGCCATGACCAGCCTGGGCCAGCGCTACGTGATCCCGTCGATCTCGGGCTATCACAAGCGCTATCCGGAGGTGGCGGTGGAGCTGACGCTGGCGCAGCGCATCCCCGACATGCTGGAAGAGGGTTACGACGTCTCCCTGGTGGTGGCGCGCGAGCTGCCCGATTCCGGCCTGATCTACCGGCAGCTGGGCAGTACCTTCAGCATCCTTTGTGCCTCGCCCGCCTATCTGGATAAATACGGACTGCCGCAGCATCCCGGCGATCTCCTGAACCACGCCTGCCTGCAACTGGTGAGCCCCATTTCTCCGCTGATCGAATGGGCGCTGGAAGGGCCGGAAGGCCAGACCGTGATCCCCGTCAGGAGCAATTTCCAGGTCAACGTGGCCGAAGCCATGCTCACCGCCGTACGCGAAGGGATGGGCATTGGCGTGCTGCCCATTTATTCGGCGGTGGACGCGTTGCGCGCTGGCACCATCGTGCGGGTGCTGCCGCAGCACCGGCTGCAGAACATGGGGGTGTATGCGCTGTATCCTTCACGTCAGTACCTGGATGCCAAGATCAGCACCTGGGTCGACTGGATGCACGAAACGGTAGACAAGACCTTGCAGGAAGACCATCAGGCGCTGGAGCGCCTGGGTAGTCTGCGCGAGGAAATGCAGGGGCTGGCCGCACGTGGCGGCACGCTGGCGTGATCAATCGAGGGGAATGCGATGGCATGGCTGGCGGTCGGGATGGGAGCAGCGCTGGGCGCCTGGTTGCGCTGGCGCATCTCCGTGGTATGGAACGTGGACGGGCACTTCGTGCCGCTGGGTACGCTGGCGGCCAACTGGATCGGGGCCGGCGTGATCGGTTTTCTGGTCGCCTATTTCGAGCAGCATCCGGCATTGGCACCGGAATGGCGGCTGTTCGCCGTGACCGGCGTGCTGGGCGGGTTGACCACGTTTTCGACCTTCTCGGCCGAATCCATGATCCTGCTGCAGCGGGGCGATTACCTGTGGGCCATCGGACACTCGGGGCTGCATCTGCTGGGCTCTGTCGTGCTTTGCGTTGCCGGGTTTGCAAGCTATCGCGCTTTGGCTGGATGACTACTTTGAGCGACATGATGCAGATCAAAACAGACGGCACGATCATTGCTTGAAAATCGCAGGCGCTGGCCCAACTTTCATTTCATTGAAAAATTGGAGCGAACCATGCGTCTCGACAAACTCACCACCAAATTGCAGGAAGCGCTGGCCGACGCGCAATCCCAGGCAGTCGGCCACGACAATCAATATATCGAACCCGTTCACCTCATCCTGGCACTGCTGAATCAGGATGACGGCGGCGCGCGCTCGCTGTTGCAGCGTGCCGGCGTGAATGTGAACGGTCTTTCCACCGCCTTGCAGGCGGCCGTCAAGCGCCTGCCGCAGGTCTCCGGCAACGGCGGCGAGGTGCAGGTCGGCCGCGAGCTGGTGGCCCTGCTGAACCTGGCCGACAAGGAAGCGCAAAAGCACGGCGACCAGTTCGTCGCCAGCGAAATGGTGCTGCTGGGCCTGGCGGACGACAAGTCCGACGCCGGCCGTGCCGCCCGTGAAAACGGCCTCACCCGCAAGGCGCTGGAAGCGGCCATCAAGGCGGTGCGCGGCGGCGCTTCCGTGTCTTCGCAGCAGGACGAAGGCCAGCGTGAAGCCCTCAAAAAGTACACCCTGGACCTGACCGAGCGTGCCCGCGCCGGCAAGCTCGATCCGGTCATCGGCCGCGACGATGAAATCCGCCGCGCCATCCAGGTGCTGCAACGGCGCAGCAAGAACAATCCGGTGCTCATCGGCGAACCCGGCGTGGGCAAGACGGCCATCGTCGAAGGCCTGGCCCAGCGCATCGTCAATGGTGAAGTGCCGGACAGCCTGAAGTCCAAGCGCGTACTGTCGCTGGACATGGCCGCATTGCTGGCCGGTGCCAAGTACCGCGGCGAATTCGAGGAACGCCTGAAGGCCGTCCTGAAGGAAATCGCCCAGGACGAAGGCCAGACCATCGTCTTCATCGATGAGCTGCACACCATGGTCGGTGCCGGCAAGGCCGAAGGCGCCATGGATGCCGGCAACATGCTCAAGCCGGCTCTGGCCCGCGGCGAGCTGCACTGCGTGGGCGCAACCACCTTGGACGAATATCGCCAGTACATCGAGAAGGATGCCGCTCTGGAGCGCCGTTTCCAGAAGATCCTGGTGGATGAGCCCAGCGTGGAAGCCACCATCGCCATCCTGCGCGGTCTGCAGGAAAAGTATGAAGTGCACCACGGCGTGGACATCACCGACCCGGCCATCGTGGCGGCTGCCGAGCTGTCGCATCGCTACATCACCGATCGCTTCCTGCCGGACAAGGCCATCGACCTGATCGACGAAGCCGCTTCCAAGATCAAGATCGAGATCGACTCCAAGCCGGAGGTCATGGACAAGCTCGACCGTCGTCTGATCCAGCTGAAGATCGAACGTGAAGCCGTCAAGCGCGAGAAGGATGAAGCCTCGCAGAAGCGCCTGCAGCTGATCGAGGAAGAAATCGAGAAGCTGGAGCGCGAATACGCCGATCTGGAAGAAATCTGGAAGGCCGAGAAGTCGACGGCGCAGGGCGGCCAGCAGTTGAAGGAAGAAATCGAGAAGGTGCGCCTGCAGATGGAAGAGGCCACCCGCAAGAGCGACTGGCAGAAGGTCTCCGAGCTCAAGTACGGCAAGCTGGCCGAGCTGGAGGCTGCGCTGGAAGTGCAGAACAAGAAGGATGCAGCGGGCGTCAAGGCCGAGAAACCCAAGCTGGTCCGCACCCAGGTCGGTGCCGAGGAAATCGCCGAGATCGTGGCGCGTGCCACCGGCATCCCGGTCTCGCGCATGATGCAAGGCGAGCGTGAGAAATTGCTGCACATGGAAGACGTGCTGCATGAACGTGTGGTCGGCCAGGATGAAGCCATCGTGGCCGTGTCCGACGCCATCCGCCGTTCGCGTGCCGGTTTGGGCGACCCCAGCAAGCCGTATGGTTCGTTCATGTTCCTGGGCCCGACCGGCGTGGGCAAGACCGAGCTGTGCAAGGCGCTGGCCTCGTATCTCTTCGATACCGAAGAAGCCATGATCCGCATCGACATGAGTGAATTCATGGAGAAGCACTCCGTGGCCCGCCTGATCGGCGCGCCGCCGGGCTATGTCGGCTACGAAGAGGGGGGCTATCTGACCGAAGCCGTGCGCCGCAAGCCCTACAGCGTGATCCTGCTGGATGAAATCGAGAAGGCGCATCCGGATGTCTTCAACGTCCTGCTGCAGGTGCTCGACGATGGCCGCATGACCGATGGCCAGGGCCGTACCGTGGACTTCAAGAACACCGTGATCGTGATGACTTCCAACCTGGGTTCGCACAAGATCCAGAGCATGGAAGACAGCGATCCGGCCTTGGTGAAGCTGGCGGTGATGGCCGAGGTGCGCACGCACTTCCGCCCGGAATTCATCAACCGGGTGGACGAGATCGTGGTCTTCCACGCGCTGGACGCCAAGAACATCGGTGCCATCGCCAAGATCCAGCTGCGCATCCTGGAGCAGCGCCTGGCCAAGCTGGAAATCGGATTGCAGATCAGCGAGGCTGGTTTGCAGAAGATCGCCGAGGCCGGCTTCGATCCGGTCTACGGGGCGCGTCCGCTCAAGCGTGCCATCCAGCAGGAGATCGAAAACCCGCTGTCCAAGCAGATCCTGGCGGGCAAGTTCGGTCCCAAGGACGTGGTCCACGTGGAGGTGCAGAACGGCCAGCTGGCCTTCAGCAAGGGCTGAGGCCCCTGGTCTGACCGGTCCTGCGGCCGGGCAGACCAGCTCCCTCATGAAAGTGAAGGTCCTGGTATTCAGGGCTGACAAGCGGCGGGACATGTGTTCATGTCCCGCCGCTTTTTCATGAATTTGCGCCAGCAAAAGCGCAAGCAGGGCGGCCTGGCTTGCACAGGTGTCCGTAAAAGTTGTAATACATTTACAATAATTGGCGAAATGGCACTTCTCCACGCCCAGTGCGGCTCTTGGCGAGGTTGACGGGCGTGCTTTATTACGCCGCATCGCAAAAAAACCCTCCCCAAGCGAGGGGGAATGTGATATTTACTTCACTACAAGGGGGACGCGCCTGAACAGACAAGACCGGTGCGCCATCGATAAAGGAGCAAGCCTGCGCGGCAACGGCCGGGCGGGTTTGCGATACCTGGCAGCAAGGAATTCATGGTCATATCCGTCATTTGGGGTCACGTCAGCAGCAGGGGCGTATGGGGGCGATTCTGAGGCAATCGTCCTTGCAGCGGCTGTTCATCTTGCCGTTCATCTTTTTGATGGTCTGCCTGATGCTGACCATCGGCTGGTTCCTGTACCGGGCGGGCGACGATGCCACCGAGGTGCTGGCGCGCAATGCCCTGACCGAAGTGATGGGCCGCGTCAGCCAGGCCATCACGCGCCAGACCATGGGGGCCCGCGAAACCCTCAACGTCATCGCGCCGCCGCCGGTGCCGCCGGCCGAGGCCGGGCAAGCACCGGCGGCGCTGCCTTTCCCCAAAAGCCGTAAGGAGCTGGAAGACCGGCTGTGGCTGGCCAATTCGCTCTTCGATGAGCCCAGCTACGTCTATTTCGGCGGTGCCGATGGCAGTTTCCTGGGGATCAAGCAGGAGCAGCCGCAGGTCTTCATGTACAGCGTGCGCGAGCCGGGACAGAAGAATTTCGTCTACTACCTGCGCGGTCCCGGGACCGAGATGAAACTGACCGCCGTACAGGACTACGAACCGCGCAAGCGGCCCTGGTACCTGCAGGCCGTGCAGCAGGGCCGGGAGACCTGGTCACCGGTCTATGTCGACTACCGCAACAAGGCCATCGTCGGCATCAACCTGTCCAAGCCGATCTTCGCCGAGGATGGCAGCCTGCTCGGTGTGGCCAACAGCAGCATCGGATTGCAGCAACTGACCGATCTGCTGCGCCAGGTGCCTCTGAGTGCCCAGGGTGTGGCCTTCGTCACGGAGATGAAGGGGGACATGGTCGCCACCTCCCTCGATGAACCCATCTACCAGGCCGGCGAGAACGGTGGCGAACCGCTGCGGCTCAATGCCGGACAGAGCAAGTCGCCGCTGGTGCGGCAGGCTTTCGCGGAAGTGCAGCGCTATCTGGGCACGCACCCGCCCGAGCCGGACAAGCTGATCCTGCTGGGATCGCGCAGCGAAGGCAGCAAGATCGAGGTGGCCTTTCGCCTCTACCGTGATCCCGCCGGACTGGCCTGGCTGTCCATCAGCGCGGCACCTCGCTCGGACTTCCTGGGGTCGGTCACCAGCGGCGTCTACCAGACGCTGACGCTGGGCCTGATGGCGGTCTGCCTGACCTTCGTGATCGGTTTCCTGCTGCTGCGCTGGGTGCTGCGCGATATCCGCAAGCTGACCCTGGCCGCCAAGAGTATCGGCAACGGCAGCCCGTTCCCGGCCCTCAACATCGACCGCAATGACGAAATCGGCCAGCTCGCGCAAAGCTTCGTGGAGATGGAGCGCAACCTGCGCACCGACCGGCTTACCAATGTCCTCAATCGCGATTCGCTGATCGCGCAGATCGATTTCCGCCGCCGCAACAGTTCGCAGGCCGTGCCGCTGCACTTTGCCTTGCTCTTCATCGATCTCGACCGGTTCAAGGCAGTCAATGATGAATACGGCCATGACGAGGGCGACAAGGTCCTCATTGCCATCGCCGAGCGCCTGCAGCACAGCCTGCGCCATGATGATTCGGTGGCGCGTTTCGGCGGCGACGAATTCGTGGTCTACCTGCATGGCGTGACCGAGATGGACGTGGCCCGCAGCATCGCCGACAAGATCCGGCACGCCGTCAACAAGCCCATCGCAGGGCGGGATGGCCAGGACTATACGGTCGATGCATCGGTCGGCGTGTCGCTCTATCCGGACGACGGGCTGGATGTCGAAACCTTGCTGCGGGTGGCCGATTCACGTATGTTCGACCAGAAGCGCCTGCATCGCATCTTGTCAGTGTGATTTGTGATTTGCCTTCAGGTGCGCCCAGACCCACCATCGAACGCCCGGAGAACCCCATGACTCTTGCCAGCTTTGCCACCTGTGACCTGTGCGACGCCAACGAAGACAAGCTGAGCGCCGGCACGCTGCACGTACTGCCGCCCATCTTTGCCTCATTTGGCCGAAAGCAGGTCTTCGGCGGTCCGGCGCGTACGCTCAAGGTCTTCGAGGACAACGTGCTGGTGCGCAAGGCCCTGGAAACCCCGGGCAATGGCGACGTACTGGTGGTCGACGGCGGCGGCAGCCTGCGTTGCGCCCTGGTCGGCGGCAACCTGGCACAGCTGGCGCAGGACAATGGCTGGGCCGGCATCCTGGTCAATGGCTGCGTGCGCGATGCGGCTGAACTCAATGCCTGCGAGGTCGGCATCCGGGCGCTCGCTAACCATCCGCAGCGCAGCTTCCGCAAGGGGGCAGGGGATGCCGACATCAAGGTCGGCATTGCCGGCGTGGCGGTGCACCCGGGCGACTGGATCTATGCCGATGTGGATGGGGTGCTGGTGTCGCGTACCCGGCTTTGAGCGTTTTCCTTCACCTTCTGTAGCAAGCTCTCAAGCCCGCCGCGTGCGGGCTTTTGTTTGAGCCTGCAAAGCCGCTCAGTCCGGGGTTTTGCGCAGTACCCGGTCGATGGCCTCGGTCTGGCTGACAATTTCCTTCAAATCCTGATTCAGCAGGCTGGTCCGGCGGCGCAGGTTGTCCCAGCCGGACCAGGCGCTGGCCTCGGCCGGTACCGGCTCCGGCGTGACCGGGCCGATCAGTTCGATCTTGCCGGACAGGGCCTTGTCCTCGGCGGCTTCGGGCGACACCACTACCGCACCGCCACGCTTTCTCGGCTTGGGGGCCAGCAGGCGCTGGGCTTCGGCCAGGTGCTGGCTGGCTTCCAGATAGGTCTCCTCGATCAGCCTGGCCACCGCGCTTTGGGGCATGTTTTCCTGATGCCGCCGCAGCATCAGGCGCAGGGCAGCAATGTGGGCCGCCACCAGATAGTTCTGCACGATGAAGCGGTTCAACTCGCGCACCGCGCGCTGCTTGGTGGCCGGTTCATCCATCATCCGTACCAGCGCGGAGATGAGCGCGGCCAGGCTGTCCATGAAGCCCTTGCGGCAAACCCGGTAAAAGAAATCATCCTTGACCTTGCCCTCCAGCAGGTCGCGGCTGGCCGTCAGATAGCGCTGGCTGGACTTGAGCACGTTGCGCAGCAGTTTGGGCAGGTCGCGGTACTCCCAGGCCGGCAGCACGTAGCTGAAGACGGTGGCGATGACCACGCCGATGAGGGTATCGATGAGCCGCTCGCCGATCACGCCCTGGTGACCGGCCGGGACCAGCAGGTTGAGCAGCATCAGGATCTGCACCGAAGCCGCAATGGCCGTGTAGCGGTACTTGATGTAGGTGAAGGCAGGGGCCGCCACGCTGGCGGCGAACAGCACCGCCAGCTGACCCAGCGGATTGTGCACGAAGCGCAGGATCAGCATGGTGATCAGGCAGCCGATCACGGTGCCGATCAGGCGGTCCGCCATGCGCTGCTTGGTGGCGCTGAAATTGGGCTTGAGGATGATGACAATGGTCAGCACGATCCAATAACCGTGCGCCATGTAGGGCAGCAGCCCGGCAATCCACAGGCCGGTGGTCACGGCCAGCGCCACCCGGATGGCGAAGCGGAAGATCGGCGACTGCCAGCGCAGATTCACCAGCAGCATATTGAACTTGAATTTCTGCTGGGTCAGGAAGGGCGTCATGTCCGAACCCGGCAAGATGGGCAGCGGATCGACCGGGTTCTGCGTGGCCTGGTGTACCTGGCCGATGAATTCGATGATGTCGCGGATCTTGTTGTAGGTCACGCGCAGCAGCGTGAGCGCTTCCTGCGAGGCCTGGCGCGGACCGGGCTGGGCCAGTTCCTGCATCTCGAACTGCACCGCGCGCAGCTCGGCCTTGTAGTTCACACTGGGTTCGGAGGCCTTCTTGCGGGTAATCGCATAGGCGATCGATTCGATGTCCTGCGCCGCCTTGGTGGCCAGGTCGCGCAGGAAGATCATCACGTCGGACTCGCCGAAGTGCTGGCGCAGGAGGGCATAGTCGGCGTGGGTGGAGAGCACCTGTTCATACAGTTCCAGCATCGACAGGTGCACCTGCACCAGCAGGCCATCCTGCTTGGTATGCAGGTCGCGCAGGATCAGATCGCGCGAGGCCTGCTGCTTGTCGGCCACCACGATCTGCTGGCGCACCAGCTGGTTGAACTGGCTGGCCAGGTCATGCTTGACGTCATAGAAGTCGGCCTTGATGCGCAGGTAGCGTGCCAGCTCGAACAGCGCCTCGGCCAGCACCTGCTGCTTGATGCGGCGGCGCAGGAACCACGATACCACCATCGAATAAGCCAGATAGCCCAGCCCGCCGCCCAGGAACAGGCCCGCATGCAGGAAGGCGTCGGCAATGGGGACCTGGTTCTCCATCGACAGCGTCATCACCATGAGCGCAGCGAACTGCAGCGGCATGGTCTTCTTGCCGTAGACCACCATCATGCTGGCGAAGAAGCTCACCACTACCATCATCGCGCTCACCAGCCACGGCACCGGCGCACAGAGGCTGATGACCAGCATCACCACCGTACAGAGCAGCACCCCGGCCAGCATCTCGTTGAACTTGTGGCGCAGCGGGCTGGGCAGGTCCATCAGGCTGGTACAGAGGGCCCCCAGGAAGACCGTCATCGTGGTCGGCATGTCGGCGACGTTGAACACCAGCAGGGTCAGGCCGACTACCCCGATCGCGATCCGCACACCTGTATAGAAATAATGACTGAAGAGGAAGGTGCGAATGTCCAGGGCGTAATGCATGTAGACAGGGCGGCGTTGCATCACCGCTTTGGAATGAGTTAGGCGCTTATTCTCTGCCTTCTTTTGCAATTAGACAACCCGAGCGCCTTGGGTCGTGGAAGACAGTTTGACGAGTCGATAGATGAAGGAAAAAACGGATCTTCGGACGCCAGTGCGGCCTGGATCGGTCAAAAACGTCATCAACGATCGCGGTGATATGAACGATGAGCGTGCAAGAGGTTTCATCTCCGTGCTTTTTTTACGATACGAAATCATCATTTCGTATGGTGAAAAGTACGAGTGCGCTGCATCAAAATTCCTTTTCATTCTCCGGATTTTCGTTTCGTATCGCAAAATAGATCGCGTAAGTGCATGATTATATTGGTATAAAAATTTTACAGATATCTTATATAAGACATTGTTGCTCCGCTCCGCCAGGCCTACTATGAAGTCATGGAATCAACGATTTCATCCGGTTTCAAGCCACTTCATATTGACCAACAAGGAGATCCACATGAGCACACGTGAACAGCAAATCCAGGCCCTGGAACGCGACTGGGCAGAGAACCCCCGCTGGAAGGGCATCAAGCGCAACTACAGCGCCGCCGACGTGGTCCGCCTGCGCGGCTCGCTGCAAATCGAGCACACCCTGGCCAAGCGCGGTGCCGACAAGCTCTGGAACCTGGTCCACGATGAACCCTTCGTCAACGCCCTGGGCGCGCTGACCGGCAACCAGGCCATGCAGCAGGTGAAGGCCGGCCTGAAGGCGATCTACCTGTCCGGCTGGCAAGTCGCCGGCGACGCCAACCTGGCCGGTGAAATGTATCCCGACCAGTCGCTGTACCCGGCCAACTCGGTGCCGATGGTGGTCAAGCGCATCAACAACACCTTCGCCCGTGCCGACCAGATCCAGTGGTCCGAAGGCCGTGACGACATCGACTTCTTCGCGCCCATCGTGGCCGATGCCGAAGCCGGGTTCGGTGGCGTCCTGAATGCCTTCGAACTGATGAAGTCGATGATCGAAGCCGGTGCGGCAGGCGTTCACTTCGAAGACCAGCTGGCCTCGGTCAAGAAGTGCGGCCACATGGGTGGCAAGGTGCTGGTGCCGACCCGCGAAGCCTGTGAGAAGCTCAACGCCGCTCGCCTGGCTGCCGACGTCATGGGCACCAAGACCCTGGTGATCGCCCGTACCGATGCCGAAGCCGCCGACCTGCTGACCTCCGACGTGGATGCCAACGACAAGCCCTTCCTGTCGGGTGAGCGCACCGTGGAAGGCTTCTTCAAGACCCATCCGGGCATCGATCAGGCGATCTCGCGTGGCCTGGCCTATGCCGAGTATGCGGACATGGTCTGGTGCGAAACCGGCAAGCCCGACCTGGCCTTTGCCAAGACCTTCGCCGAAGCCATTCACGCCAAGTTCCCGGGCAAGCTGCTGGCCTACAACTGCTCGCCGTCCTTCAACTGGAAGAAGAACCTGGACGACGCCACCATCGCCAAGTTCCAGCGTGAACTGGGTGCCATGGGCTACAAGTTCCAGTTCATCACGCTGGCCGGTTTCCATGCGCTGAACTACTCGATGTTCAACCTGGCGCATGGCTATGCCCGCAACCAGATGTCGGCCTTCGTGGAACTGCAGGAAGCCGAATTCGCCGCCGCCTCCAAGGGCTTCACGGCGGTCAAGCACCAGCGCGAAGTCGGCACCGGCTACTTCGACGCCGTGACCCAGGCCATCCAGCAAGGCCAGTCGTCGACCACGGCTCTGCACGGTTCGACCGAAGATGAACAATTCTTCGACGACAAGGCCAAGAAGGCGGCCTGAGCCAGGACGATGCCGAAGTTTGAGTGAATGTGTGTGATGTAACGCCGGCCCGCATCCTTGCGCGGGCCGGCGGGGAGATCCCCGAAATTGATGCCGCACTCCACAAGAGTGCGGTTTTTTTTCGTCCGTCTCCCGGAAATCAGGCGGCCAGGATCAGGGACGATGCAGGCGGCCGTCGCGCAGTTCGAACACGGTCTGCCCCAGCGCTTCCACATCGGCCGGGTCATGGGTGATGAGCAGCATCGGCACCTGCAGACGGCTTTGCAACTCGGCCAGCTCGCTGCGCATGCGCTGGCGCAGCGACAGGTCCAGTGCGGAGAAGGGTTCATCCAGCAAGAGCATGTCGGGTTCGGCCACCAGCGCGCGCGCCAGCGCCACCCGCTGCCGCTGGCCGCCGGAAATCTGCGCCGGGCGACTGTGGGCGATGGCCTCCAGTTCAAAGGCCTGCAGCCACTGGCGCACGGCCGGATGCTCGGCCGGGCGGCGCAGGTTGACGCTGCCGCGTGCCAGACCGAAGGCGATGTTCTGCGCCACCGTCAGATGCGGGAAGAGGGCGTAGTCCTGGAACAGGTAGGCGACGTTGCGCTCCTGCACCCGCACATCGATGCCTTGCGTGCTGTCGAAGAGCGTGCGGCCCTGGATGCGGATGTGGCCGCTGTCAGGACGCATCAGACCGGCAATGGCCTTGAGGGTCAGGCTCTTGCCCGAACCCGACGGGCCGTAGAGCACGATGCGCTGGCTGTCGGAGGCCAGGGTGATGTCGAGCGAAAAGACGCGATCGGCAGCGCGCAGCTCTTTCTGGAGGTGAAGGTCGACGCTCACGTGATCGTTCGGGTGTCAGAGGGCAGGGGGGAAAGTGAAGCAATCTTACCGGAGCGGCAGCTGCACGCGGTCCGGCATCAGGCGCCCGGCCACCATCAACAGCACGATGCAGGTGATCGAGGTCACCACGACCAGGAAGGTAGCGGCCCCATCGTCCCCCGCCTGCACGGCTTCGTAGATGGCCACCGACAGGGTTTGCGTGCGTCCCGGCAGGTTGCCGGCCACCATCAGGGTGGCACCGAATTCGCCCAGGGCGCGCGCGAAGGCCAGAAGCACACCCGCCGTGATCCCGCGCGTGGCCAGCGGCAGGCTGACCCGGAAGAACACCCCGGCTTCAGAGACGCCCAGCACGCGGGCGGCATCTTCCAGCTGATGATCCACGCTCTCGAAGGCCGCCCGCGCCGCCTTGAGCACCAGCGGAAAGGCCACCACGGTAGAGGCCAGCACCGCGCCCTGCCAGGTGAAGACCAGCTGGATCCCCATACTCTCCAGCCAGGCCCCGAAGGTGCCGCGCCGGCCGAACAGCACCAGCAGGTAATAGCCCAGCACGGTCGGCGGCAGCACCAGCGGCAGGGTCAGGATCGAATCGATGAAATCGCGCAGCGGCGAGCGCCAGCGCGAGAGTCCCCAGGCGGCGGCCACGCCCAGCACCAGGTTGAGCAGGGTCGCCAGTCCCGCGACCTTGAGCGAGAGCAGCAGGGGAGTCCAGACCGGATGCATCAGGCGCGCCGTGTCAAGCGATCAGGGCTTCTGGAAGCCATAGCGCGCCAGCACCGCCTGCCCGCTGGCCGACAGTACGTGCGCCACAAACTGCGCGGCCAGTGCCGGCTGCCGGGTACCGGCAGTCACCGCGATGGGATAGGTGGCCGGTGTAGTAGAGGGGATGCGCAGGGCGACCTTGACCTTGTCCGGCATGACCGCCGCATCGGTGGCAAAGACGAAGCCGGCATCGACTTCGCCGCGTGCCACGTAATCCAGGCTGGTGCGCACGTTCTCGGCCATCACGCCCTTGGCCTGCACTTGCGCCCACAGTCCGGCCTGCTCCAGTGCGGCCTTGGTGTAACGGCCGAAGGGGACAGAGGCCGGATTGCCCAGCGCGATGCGCTGGTAGCCTGCGCCGGTGAGGTCCGCCAGCGTCGCCGGTTGCACTCTGGCGTCGTGCGGCACGATCACCACGATCTGGTTGGCGGCAAAATTCTTGCGGGTAGAGGAATCGACGGCTTTTTCGGCGGCGGCTTTATCCATGGCGGTCTGGTCAGCCGAGGCGAAAACATCGGCCGGTGCGCCGCGCACTATCTGCTGCATGAGGATGTCCGAAGCGCCGAAGTTGGTAATGACCTTCACACCCGGATGCTGCTGCTCGAAGCTTTGGGCCAGTTCCTTGAAGGCGTTGGTGAGACTGGCTGCGGCTGACACCACCAGGTCGGCGGCTTGCACGCTGGTAGTGGCCAACAGCATCGTGGCGGCACAAGCGGCACCCAGAGCGGCTTTCAGGCGGGCGGTCTTTAGCATCGTGCAGTCCTTGGTCGTGATAAATGAAGAAAAGGGCAAAAAAGCAGAAGCCCGGCAGGTCGGCGAAATATACGCAAGGATATAACGAACGTCAATTGCGTGCAGTCGCCTGGCCGCAGCGGACTGCCCACTAGTACAATCACGCGCATGAATGATTCCAAGACCCTAAGAGTGCGCGTGATGCAAGGCGAGACCATCGCCTTCGGCCCGGGGAAGGCCGACCTGCTGCAGGCGATTGCACAAACCGGATCGATTTCCGGGGCGGCGCGCGAGATGGAGATGTCCTATCGCCGTGCCTGGCTGCTGGTGGAGGAGATGAACCGCTGCTTCGCCAGCCCGCTGGTGGCGACCGCCACGGGCGGCGCACGCGGGGGCGGGGCGGCCGTCACCGAGCTGGGGCAGGAAGTGCTGGCGCGCTATCGACGCATGCAGAAAAAGGCGGCGGCCAGTATCGCCGCCGATCTCAGGCATCTGCAGGGCTTGATGAGCGCCGTCCAGCCGGAGGGCGAAGACGACCATGCATGAGCTGTGGATCAAGTACCGGCTGCGGGTGCTCAATGCCTGCCGCGTTTCAGAAAATCATTCGATGCTGCTGTGGGGCGCGCTGGCCGGCTTCGTCGGCGCGCTGGCCACGATCGCCTTCCGTGAATGTATCGCGCTGCTGCAGATCTGGCTGACCGGGCATGATGGCAGCTTCGTCGATATCGCCAAGGGGCTGTCCTGGCCGGTGCGGGTGCTGCTGCCGACCTGCGGCGGCGTGATTGCCGGCCTGTTCCTGGTATGGGCCAAGCGCACCCCGGCCGGCAATGGCGGCGATTACATGGAAGCGGTGGCCATCGGCGATGGTGCCATTCCGGTGCGTAATACGCTGTTGCGCAGCATCTCCTCGCTCGCCTCGATTGCCTCGGGCGGTTCTATCGGCCGCGAGGGGCCGATGGTGCAGCTCTCGGCACTGTGCGCTTCTCTGGTGGGCAAGTTTTCGCATTTTCCTTCATCTCGCCTGCGTCTGCTGGTGGCCTGCGGGGCCGCAGCCGGCATTACCTCGGCCTATAACGCGCCGATTGCGGGCGCTTTCTTCATTACCGAGATTGTCCTCGGCTCGCTGGTGATGGAGAGCTTCGGCCCGGTGGTGGTGGCCTCGGTGGTGGCCAACATCACCATGCGCGAGCTGCCCGGCTATCGTGCCGCCTACGAGATGCCGTATTTCCCCGAGATCGGCGGCTGGGAGGTGCTGCTGTTCCTGGTGCTGGGCGTGCTGGCCGGGATCCTGGCACCGCAGTTCCTGCGAGTGCTGGAACTGGGCAAGCAGGGTTTCGGCAAGCTCAAGTTGCCGTTGCCGGTGCGCCTGGGCGTGGGCGGGCTGCTGGTCGGGCTGATCTCCATCGAAGTGCCCGAGGTCTGGGGCAATGGCTACAGCCTGGTCAATTCGCTGCTGCATACCACCTGGCTGTGGCAGGCGGTGCTGATGGTGCTGGTCATCAAGGTGCTGGCCACCGCCATCACGGTCGGTTCGGGCGCGGTCGGCGGGATCTTCACGCCCACGCTCTTCGTGGGGGCGGCGGTGGGCTACCTGTTCGGCGATACCGCGCAGGCCTTGCTGCCGTTCCACATGTCGCAGCCCTTCGCCTACGCCATGGTGGGCATGGGGGCCTTCCTGGCGGCCGCCTCCTATGCGCCGCTGATGGCGATCCTGATGATTTTCGAGATGACCCTGAGCTATCAGGTGGTGCTGCCGCTGATGCTGTCCTGCGTGGTGGCCTATGTGGTGGCGCGCAGCACGGACGGGCGCTCGATGTACGAGATCACCCTCAAACGCCATCGCGACAACGAAGAGCGGCTGCGCCTGCGCGGCACTCACATGAGTGACCTGATCCGCCCGGCCGACACGGTACTCAGCGAGACAGCCAGCCTGGAAGAGGTCAGCGCGCTGTTCCTCAAATACCCGGTCAAGTACGTCTACATCGTCGATGCCCATGAGCGCTACCAGGGCGTGGTGGCCTTGCAGGACATCACCTCCTGGCTGCTGGACAAGAAGGAACCTGCAGGCCGGGTCGCGCGGGACTTCCTGCGGCCGCATTTCCTGCATGAAGTCACGCCCGACATGTCCCTGGGCGAGGCGCTGCAGCTGTTCCTCGATCACCAGGGGGAGCGCCTGCCCGTCATCGCCAGCGCGGAAGACCCGCGCCTGTTGGGGGTGGTTTTCAAGACCTCGCTGCTGGATGCCTATTTCCGCCTGGATCGTGCCGGAAACTGAGGGCAGGGAAGGCGGGAGACTCGCTTGTCGCCGCCGCTGGCGCCGCCGTTGTTTGTAACAATGGCGGGGCTGTCCGACAACTGCTCACTTATCCTTGATAAAATGCGAAACGTTCCACCTCAACGGTGGTCGTGGCGCAGAACTCGTTCGAGCCGATGCGTCACCCGATTTCAACCCCCATCCTAGAAGTGAATTTTCCATGCTGAGTTATCGCCACGCTTTCCACGCCGGCAACCACGCCGATGTCCTGAAGCACATGGTGATCATCCAGTTGATGCGCTATCTCGGGCAGAAAGACCCTGCCTACATGGTCATCGACACCCATGCCGGCGCAGGCGTCTACGCGCTGGATGGAGATTTCGCCAGCAAGAACGCCGAATATGAAACCGGCATCGCCAAGCTGTGGGACCGCAAGGACCTGCCGGCGATGGTGAAGGAATATGTCGATCTGGTCAGGTCGCTCAATCCCAGCGGCAAGATGCGTTACTACCCCGGCTCTCCCTACTGTGCCGAGAAGACCATGCGCGAGCAGGACCGCCTGCGCCTGTTCGAAATGCACCCCAGCGAAGTGAAGGTGCTGGAAGACAACTTCCGCAAGCTCGAAGCCCACGCCGCTGCCCAGGGCCAGCGCCCGGCCGCACGCGGCAAGCGGGTGATGGTGTACCGCGGTGATGGTTTCCAGGGCCTGAAGGCCTTGCTGCCGCCGCCGTCGCGCCGTGGCCTGGTGCTGATCGATCCGCCCTATGAAGACAAGCGCGATTACACCCACGTGGCCCAGGTGCTGGCCGATGCGCTCACGCGCTTCCCGACCGGCACGTATGCAGTGTGGTACCCGGTCCTGCATCGCAACGAATCGCGCCAGCTGCCTGAACGACTCAAGCGCCTGGGCGCCAAGAGCTGGCTCAACGTCACGCTGGCCATCCATGGTCCGGCACCGGATGGTTTTGGTCTGCACAACAGCGGCATGTTCATCCTCAATCCGCCCTGGACGCTTGAGGCCCAGTTGAAAGAAGTCATGCCCTACCTGATCGAGGTGCTGGGCGAGGATGACAGCGCGGAATATGTCCTCGAATCCGGCGAAAATTGAATCGGGCGAATCCGGACTTGTGAATATTTGTGAGTTTTTTCGCTTGGAATAGTCATGATGTCGCTGAAACAATGCCAAATCGGCATACAATAAGCGGATTGCTGTACGTCAAGATTGATCGCAACGCCAGGGGCCCGTAGAAAAACAACCATGTCAGACCAGTCAGCCGACCCAACCGCATCGACCCTTCCTGCGCACCAGGCCCTGGATTTCTTCCTGGCGCGCCAGCCCATCCTGAGCCGCGAGCAGGACCTGATCGGCTATGAACTGCTGTTTCGCAGTGCTGCTTTCGGTCCGGCCAATGTGAAGGATGACGTCACGGCCACGGCGGCCGTGATTGCCCATGCTTCTGAGCTGGGGCTGTCCAACGTGATCGGCAATCTGCACGGCTTCATCAATGTCGATGCCGCCGTGCTGATGAGCGACTTCATCTATTTCCTGCCGGCCGACAAGGTGGTGCTGGAAATCCTGGAAACCGTGCGCGTCACGCCCGAACTGGTGACGCGGGTGCGCGAACTGGTGGCTGCCGGCTACGTGTTTGCGCTGGACGATGTGGTGGCCGAGTCGCAGGAGATCGAAGAGCTGCTGCCGCTGGTGAAGATCATCAAGATCGACGTGATGGAAGTCGATCCCAGCAAGCTGCTCAAGCTGTCGGTGCATTTCAAGCGGGCGCAGAAGGAACTGCTGGCCGAGAAGGTCGAGAGCCTGCAGGTATTCAATGACTGCATGACGTTTGGCTTCGATTATTTCCAGGGCTATTACTTCGCCAAGCCGATGATCCTCCAGGGCAAGAAGCTGGAAGCCTCGAAGATGATCATCATGCACCTGCTCACGCTGCTGGTGCGCAATGTCGACAACGCCGAGATCGTGCGCTACATCAAGCGCGACGTGGCCTTGTCGCTGACGCTGCTGCGTCTGGTCAACACCCCAGTCTATGGTTTCCAGAAGTTCATCGACTCGCTGGGCCAGGCACTGATCGTGCTGGGCCGCCGCCAGCTCAAGCGCTGGCTGCAGATCCTGCTGTTTGCCAATACGGACAAGGATCGCGCCCATTCCATGTCACCGTTGATGATCCTGGCGGCCACGCGCGGCAAGATGCTGGAACTGATCACGGCCAAGATTCGGCCGGGCCGCCGCAAGATGTCGGAGATGGCCTTTACGGTCGGCATCATGTCGCTGGTGGATGCCTTGTTTGGCATGAGCATGGAAACCGTGCTGCGCCAGATCACCGTCAGTACCGAGATCCGCGAAGCGCTGCTGCGCCGTACCGGTTTCTATGGCACCGTGCTGCGCTTGGTGGAGTGTACTGAACTGCGCGAGCCCGACCAGGCGGAGATGCAGCGCCTGCTGGAAGAACTGCAACTGTCGTCAGACGATTTCTTTGCCGCCGAAAAGCAGGCCTTCGAATGGGGCAACAGCATCGCCAACAACAACATCGGCCAGCAGGCCAGCATGCAGATGTCGCCACCGCCGGAGGGCTACATCGATGACGATGAGGATGACGATGACTGAACGCCTTCGTGCCGATGCTGCGGGCGCGTCGCAATGAGAAAGGGCTGCTTCTTGGCAGCCCTTTTCATTTTGACGATTAAGGATCTGAATTTACTTGCTCCGCATGCGGGCCACCAGCCGGCGCAGCAGCCGCAACAGGCGAGAGGACGGCGCCCCCGGGCGGGTAGTGAGGCGCACGGCCAGCTTGCGTTTGAACTCACCAATGGCCGACTTGACCGCCTTGAGCAGACGCTGTACCTGCTGCCAGCCGGCCGTGGCCTGCAACTGCGCCGTGAGCCGGGCTTTGATGTCCAGCAACCGGGTGTGATAGCGCTGGAACCAATCCAGCGACAGCAGGCTGCGGCGCGTGAGGGCATAGATGCGCGCTACCAGCGCCGTGCCCAGCACCTTGGCCGTGAGCACGATGATCACGCCCAGGGTAGGGTGGCCATGCGCGATGGACATCAGCGCCAGGATTTTCACCGGCAAGAGCAGCAGGGTCGGTGCCAGGAAAATCAGCAGCGCCGCGTAGGGCGAGAGCCGTTCCACCCAGCGCTGCAATTGCACCAGCCAGGGCCATTCAGGGATGCGTGCCAGCACGGCCTGGGTGGCGTCCCACAGCCATTCTTCCAGCATCAGCAGCAGGGCTGCGGTGTAGATCAGCGGTGCCAGCAGCCGTCGACGCCAGCGGGGTGGCCGGCGCGGCGGCAAGGTCGGGTCAGTCATCCAGCGATCAGACGGCGCGCGCCTTGATGAGCGAGAGCCAGCGGTCGCCCCACTTCACGTCGCTCATGCAGGAGGCATAACCGGTAACGGTGCGGGCGGCGCGCTCCAGCAGCTGGATGTCGGCCTCGTGCTGGCGTGCCACGTGCGGGTCTTCCAGGAACAGTACGCGGCGGCACTGGCGTTCCAGGATCAGTTCGGCGATCTGCGCGTCCCCGCCCAAGGGACCGGAGAGGAAGGGCTTGACCCAGTTGCGGCCAGCTTCGCCTTTCATCTTCACCGCCAGCTGGTTGAGCAGGCCGCCGGTGGTGCCGGTGGCACAGCGGAAGGCAAACTGGTCGAGCACATCGAAATGCTTTTCGGCCAGCTCCAGCATGCGTGTCTTCATGGCGTCGTGGGCGATCAGGGCGATGCCTTCGTCCTTCAGATGGAAACGGTCATCCAGGAAACTGTCGGGCGCGGCCCCGTTGGCCAGGGCTTCCAGCTCGAACCACTCCTGGGCACCGGCCAGGGTCGAGAGGAAGGGCTTGCCGTGGATCACGCACTGGCGCTTCAGGGCCACCGCTTCCGGGAAGGTGGAGGAGGGGTCGACCGGATCGATCAGGTAGATCACCGCATCGAGCGTGCGGGCGGGATCAGGGTCGACCGTGCGCGACACCAGCTTCATCAGGCCACCATGGCGGCCATAGGGAAAGCGCACCAGGTGCTCATAGCCGGGCAGGAGATTCATTTGTCCGATGGCATCGAGCGTGCGGCCGACCACGATCAGTTCGGGTTGCAGGCTTTCGATGCGATGGCGCGAACCGGTCAGCAGCTGGACCAGGGCGGAATCCGAAGCGTCCTGATGGGCGCGGTTGGCAATGAGACCGATGCGATAGCGGGGAGCGATGGAAGACATGGGCGCGAGCAGGCGAGTTGGAGAACCTGGCATGGACGGCATGCGCAGGCGCGAGTGCAGATTATCGCCGAGTGCGCCCCAAAGGGCGAGCCCGACACGGTGCCCCGCGCATTAATCGCCGCAACTGTACCGTTGCAGGCGCTCGCATGCGGCTACAATAAGCGTCAACCTGCATACCAACCCCACTCCAGCATGAACAAGGCTTTTGTAAAAGAATCCGACGGTGCCGACGACGATGACGAAATCGCCTTGCCGGCCATCCCCGCCGGCAGCAAGAACTACATGACCCCGCAGGGGCATCAGCGCATCAAGGATGAACTGCTGCACCTGATCGATGAAGAGCGTCCGGAAGTGGTGCGCGTGGTGTCCTGGGCCGCCTCCAACGGCGACCGTTCCGAAAACGGCGACTACCTCTACGGCAAGAAGCGCCTGCGTGAGATCGACCGCCGCATCCGCTTCCTCACCAAGCGGCTGGACAATGCCGAGGTGGTCGATCCTTCCGTGCACCACGGCAGTGACCAGATCTTCTTCGGCGCGACCGTGACCTACGAAAACCAGCGCGGCGAAGAGCACACCGTCACCATCGTGGGCATCGATGAACTCGATCCCCTCAAGGGACTGATCAGCTGGATCTCGCCGGTGGCGCGGGCGCTGACCAAGGCCCGCGAGGGCGATGAAGTGGTGCTGCAGACACCGTCGGGGGTAGAGCAGCTGACCATCCTCGAAGTGACGTATCCGGCGCCGCAGTAGCGCTCCTCCCTCTTTCTTGCTGACGGCGGCCCGGCGTGCAAATTGCATGCGGGCAGGCCGTCGCCGCGTGCGCCGCTTCCTGCGCCGGGCACCCAGAATTTCAATCTTCCACGAGAACCTTCATGTCCATCGTTTTTGCCAGCCTGAATCACCCGCAGCGCGTCGTCCTGGCCGCCGAGGTGCATTCGCGTCCCTTCCTGCAGCTCACGCGCTCGGAAACCCTGACGCACCTCGCCGTCTACGTACGCGAAGACGGCAATAGCAGCCGTCACGCCAGCGCCCAGCATGTCCTGCTGGACGAGATGTGCGCGCACTTCGGCGTGGTCGCCCCGGGCGGCGAGGCCAAGCACTTCTATCACGACTTCGGCCGTTTCCGCCTGAAGTGGGAGTGCCATACCGAGTTCGCCACTTACACCTTCGCCCAGGCGCACGAGGAAGAACTTGGCACCGATCAGGCCTTTGCCCGTGCGCCGCTGGCGCATATTCCGCAGCAATGGCTGCTGGGCCTGAAGGGCAAGCTGATGGTGGCCGCGCACGTGGTGGTCGAGCCGGGCGCCGACGATACGGCCGCCACTGCACGCCAGATGCAGCGCATCTTCGAAGGCAAGCTGATGAGTTCCAGCAAGGTCTTGCAAGGGGGCGAGATCTGGACTGATTTCCAGATCCAGTCGGATGGCTTTTCGCGTTTTGTGGTGCGCGATATCGGCCTGCGCGAATTGCAGGGCGGGCGCCTGGCGCAGCGCATTCTTGAAATCGAGACCTATCGCATGATGGCGCTGCTGGGTTTGCCGCACGCGCAGCAGTCCGGCCCCTTGCTCAATGAAATCGAAGGCGACCTGGCCGCGCTGACGGCAGCCATGGTGCAGTCCGAGCAATCCACCAGCGGCACACCGGAAGAGATGGCCGAGGATGAGCGCATCCTGCGCAAGATCACCGGTCTGGCGGCGCGCATCGAAAAGCTGTCACTGGAGAACAGCTATCGCTTCTCGGCCTCGCAAGCCTATTTCCGCCTGGTGCAGGCGCGTATCGAAGAATTGCGCGAGCAGCGCATAGAAGGGGTGCCGACCATCGGGGAGTTCATGGAACGTCGCCTGGCCCCGGCCATGAATACCTGCCAGGCCATCGCCCGCCGCCAGGAAGCGCTGGCCGAGCGCATCGCCCATACCAACGACCTGTTGCGTACGCGGATCGGCATCGTGCAGGAGCGCCAGAACCGCCAGATCCTGGAATCCATGAATGCCCGCGCCGCCCAGCAGCTGAAGCTGCAGCAGGCCGTGGAGGGCTTGTCGGTGGCGGCGATCTCGTATTACGTGATCGGTTTGCTGGGCTATGCCGGCAAGGCGGCCAAGGCGGCGGGCCTGCCCATCAATCCGGACCTGGCCACCGGTCTGGTGGTGCCGGTGGTGGCGGCCTGCGTCTGGCTGGGCTTGCGTCGCATGCACAAGGACCTGGGCAACCACTGAAGGCGCTCCAAAGCCAACGGGGCGCACCGCTTTGGCGGCGCGCCCCGTTGCAGGGTGTTGCGAAGGCGAGGATCAGACGGTGGCGTTGATCTTGGCTTCAGCGCCGGCTACAGCGGCCTTGGCGGCTTCTTCACCCATCGACACGCCTTCTGCGACCACCAGTTCCACATCGGTGATGCCGATGAAGCCCAGTGCGCCCTTGAGGTACTTGCCCTGGAAGTCCAGTGCTTCCATCGGACCTTCGGAATACTTGCCGCCGCGCGAGAGGATGATGATGGCCTTCTTGCCCTTGACCAGGCCGACCGGGCCGGTTTCGGTGTAGCTGAAGGTGCGGCCGGCGCGGAAGACGTGGTCGATCCAGGCCTTCAGGGTCGACGGCGGGGCGAAGTTGTACATCGGCACGCCGATGACGATGGTGTCGGCGGCCAGCAGTTCGTCCACCAGGGCGTCGGATTGCTTGATCACTTCAGCCTGTTCGGCGCTGCGCGCGTCGGCCGGGGTGAAATAGGCACCCAGCATCGATTCGCTCAGGTGCGGCAGGGCATTGGCCGCCAGGTCACGGTGCACCACCTTGCCGCCAGGATTCTTGGCTTGCCATTGCTGGGCGAAGGAAGCGGTCAGCTGACGGGAGATGGAACCGCCGCTGCGGGCGCTGGAGTCGATATGCAGAAGAGTGCTCATGGTGTGTCCTTTCGTTGTTCGGTGGGCAAGGCCTTCGGTGAACGCCTTTGCATTGGGGTCAACGATACCCAGTTTTCATTTCTTCCAATAGATGCGAGAATCGCATTTCACTGATCCATTTTTGGTGGGAATCGAATATCGCCATGCTAGACCTCAACGACATCTGGCTTTTCGTCCATGTAGTGCGGGCCGGCAGCTTCGCCGCCGCCGGGCGCAAGCTGTCCATGCCGCCCAATACCATCAGCCGCCGTTTGCAGGCGCTGGAAGCGGCCATGGGGGTGCGGCTGCTGCAACGCTCCACGCGCCAGCTCAACATGACGGCGGCGGGGCGGGAATTCTTCGAGCGCTGCGCGCCGGGCCTGGAAGACATCGAACACGCCAGCGCCAGTCTCACCCAAAGCCAGGGGGAACCGTCCGGCAGCCTGCGCGTGGCTGCCCCGGTGGACTTCTTCGACAATTTCTCCATCGAGTGGATGCATGAGTTCATGCATCTCTATCCCAAGGTGCAACTTGAATTCGTGCTCAATGACGGGCGCGCCGACCTGATCGCCGAGGGTATCGACCTGGCCTTCCGGGGCGGCGTGCTGCCCGACTCCAGCCTGGTGGCCAGGAAGCTGGTGCAGAGCCATATGGCCCTCATCGCCAGTCCGCGCTACCTGGAGCGCGCAGGCACGCCGCAGGCCCTGGCCGACCTGGTGGGCCATGCCTGCCTGGCAACGTCGCAGGCACCCCAGCATACGGTGTGGAAACTGGAAGGGCCGCACGGTCCGGAAAACGTGCGGGTGGTACCGCGCCTGTGCATCAACACCGCCCAAGGTCAGTTGCGTGCGGCGCGGGCAGGATTGGGCATTGCGCTGCTGCCGACCATGCTGGCCTCCGAAGACCTCCGCAATGGCAGCCTGATCAACATCCTCCCGGATTACCAGCGCGACACCATGGGCTTCTATGCCGTGTACGTGCACCGGCGGCAATTGCCCAGTGCGGTCAGTGCGCTCATCGAATTCTTCGCCGACAAGCTGGAGCGCGGCATTGCCGACAAGGGCGCGCAGGCTTGCCAGGAGCATCTGAAACGGGAGGCCGCTGTGCAACCGCTACCGCAGAAAGCGGCCTGAGTCCGTCTCAGAACTCCACCGCCTGTTCGGCCAGGGCATAGCGGCGGCAATGTTCCAGATAGGCGCGCTCATGGTTGGCCACCAGGTCGACCACGCTGCGCCACAGCCAGGACGGCACTTCCAGCGTCTTCGACCGTTGCCGCGCCAGTTCGGTGTACCACGCGCGGCAGGTTGCTTCATCCATCTGGCGCGCATGCGCCTGCCCAACGACGCGGGCCAGGTAGCGCGCCGCACGCAGGGCCTCTTCCTGGCTGACGTGATCGATTTCCAGCTTCAGGTCCTGCGGCAGCAGTTCGCGTACGAACACCGGGCGCTCCAGCAGGCGCGTGGCCAGCATCCGTGAACCCAGGTGCGGTGCAAGATGGCGTGCGCCGGTGACGACGCGTTCGGCGTTGTCGCGCGGCATGCCGGCATCGCGGTAGCGGGGTGCGGCGGCGGTGACGGCTTCCTTGATATCGAAGAGGCACAGGTCGCTGCTTTCGCTGGCCTGTTCGTTCACATCCAGCAGCACGGCAAAGCGCAGCAGGCCCAGCGAGCTGCATCCTTTCATCCAGTAAGCGGTATCGAGCATCTTGATGGCAGCGTCGTCCTCGCGATGCCGCAAGGCGGTCAGCAAGGCGCGCGCCGGGGCCGATTCCACCAGCGCGGTGATCTCTTTTCTTTCCTGTCGCGAGGCCGACCAGAAGCGTTTTCCCAGCGGGATATGCACGGTCTTGCCTTGCGTGCGTTCATGCGCCAGTTCCTTCCACGTGCGGCGATGTGCAGTCTTCAGGGCCACGCGCACGGACTTGGGCTTTTTGCCCAGGCGCAGGTCGTCACCGGGCCGGAAGGCAGATTCATATCCCTCCACCAGCACCTCCATCATCTTGGCCGTGATCACGCCCGGCAGGTCCGAACTGCGCGCGGCCATGGCCAGCGACAGTGCCAGGCGGATCAGGTCGTGCGAGGGATTGCCGATGACGGTCTGGTCGAAGTCACGGATCTGGATGTCGATCTTGCCCTCGGCATTGGCCACCGGGCCCAGGTTGCCGATGTGGCAGTCACCACAGATCCAGATGGCCGGGCCTTCGGGCAGGCTGCTGGCCTGGGTTTCATTGAGCCAGTTGTAGAAGCGCAGGGTGCTGCCGCGCACGTAGGCGTGGGCAGAGCGGGCCATTTTGAGGTTCTGGGCGGTTTTCAGGATGTCCTGGCGTGCGGAGGGACGAGGCGTCCTCGTGATCAGTTTTTTTGGCATGGCGATTTATATTATTTATATTCATTTTTTTTTGCGGGCGGATGAAGCCCGATGTTCAGTTTCCTCGCCTCTTTGCCGCTTGCCTATCAGAGAAGCGAGACTTGCCTTGTCAGACTCCCGGCCATGCGCTGCCTGCACGCTGCCCGCAAAACGGATCCCGGAAAAGACAAACGCCCGCATCAGCGGGCGTTTGCAGAGGGGGACAGGGCAGGATCAGCCGCGTTCGCGCAGGATACGTGCGACGCTGTCGATCTTGCGGATGCCACGCATCAGGCGCGCCAGGTGCACGCGATCCTCGATCTGGATGGTGAAGCGCAGGTACTTCATGGAGCCATTGCCGCCTTCGTCATCCATGGCCACCGAGACGATGTTGGCATCGGACTCGCCGATCTCGGCAGCGATGCGCGCCAGCGTGCCGCGCTCGTTGTGGATCAGGATGGTGATGCGGCAATCGAAGCGGCGATTGAGATCGTGGCCCCAGACCACGTCGATCCAGCGGTCCGGTTCCTTCTCGTGCAGGCGCTTGGCGGTCTCGCATTCCTGGGTATGGACGATCAGGGTCTGGTCCGGCTTCAAATAGCCGGTCAGGCGATCGCCCGGGATCGGCATACAGCAGGACGACAATTGCGCCGAGGCCCCTTCGCTGCCGGTGATGACCACCGGGTCCGGCTTGTTGGGCAGCATGTGGCCTTCCGGATCGAGCTGCGGCACGCTCACGCCGGTATCCATCATGGTCATGATGTGGCGTGCTACCAGCGGGGCCATGCGGGTGCCGATGCCGATCTCGGCATACAGGTCATCCATGGTCTTGGCGCTGGATTCGTTGAGCAGGCGCTCGACGATATGGGAAGGAAGTTCAGGTTCGATGCCCAACGTATGAAGAGCATTGCCCAACAAGCGGCGTCCGACGGCTTGCGATTCGACCTTGTTGGCCGTGCGCAGGCGGTGGCGGATGGCCGAACGGGCCTTGCCGGTGCGCACGTAGCCCAGCCAGTTGGGGCTGGGGCGCGAGGTCGGCGAGGTGATGATCTCGACGATGTCGCCGTTGTGCAGCTCCGAGCGCAGCGCGGCCGGTTCGTGGTTGATGATGGCCGAAGTGGTCTGGTCGCCGATGTCGGTGTGGATGCTGTAGGCGAAATCGAGCGCCGTGGCGCCACGGGGCAGGGCGATGATCTTCGATTTGGGCGTAAAGACGTAGACCGAATCGGGGAACAGGTCGACCTTGACGTGCTCCAGGAACTCGGCTGAGTCGCCGGTCTGCTTCTGGATGTCCAGCAGCGACTGCAGCCAGGCGTGGGTACGCTGCTGCAGGTCGGTGAGGCTGCCTTCGTCATCCTTGTAGAGCCAGTGCGCAGCCACGCCGGATTCGGCCACGCGATGCATGTCGGTGGTGCGGATCTGGAACTCGACCGGGGTGCCGTAGGGGCCGATCAGGGTGGTGTGCAGCGACTGGTAGCCATTCAACTTGGGAATGGCAATGTAATCCTTGAACTTGCCCGGCATGGGCTTGAACAGCGAGTGCAGGGTGCCCAGCGCCACATAGCAGTTGGCGAAGCTGTCCACCACCACGCGGAAACCGTACACGTCCAGCACCTGCGAGAAGCTCAGGTGCTTGTTGCGCATCTTGCGGTAGATGCCGTAGAGGGTCTTTTCACGGCCATCGACCTGGGCCGGGATGCCGGCGGCGATCAGGGTGCTGGTGACCGATTCCATGATCTTGGTCACCACTTCACGGCGATTGCCGCGCGCCGCCTTGACGGCCTTGAGCAGGGTGCGATGGCGCAGCGGATGCAGGTGCGCGAAGGACAGCTCCTGCAGCTCGCGGTAAATGTTGTTGAGGCCCAGGCGGTGCGCGATGGGCACGTAGACTTCCATGGTCTCGCGCGAGATGCGGCGCTTCTTCTCGGGCGGCATGGAGCCCAGCGTGCGCATGTTGTGCAGGCGGTCGGCCAGCTTGACCAGGATCACCCGCACGTCGCGCGCCATGGCCAGCAGCATCTTGCGGAAGTTCTCCGCTTGCGCCTCGACCTGGCTCTGGAATTCGATCTTGTCCAGCTTGGAAAGGCCATCCACCAGCGAGGCCACGGAGGCGCCGAAGCGCTCGATCAGCTCTTCCTTCTTGACGCCCTGGTCTTCCATGACGTCGTGCAGGAAGGCCGCCATCATGGCCTGGGCGTCGAGCTTCCATTCGGCGCAGATCTCGGCCACTGCCAGCGGATGCGAGATGTAGGGCTCGCCGGACTTGCGCATCTGGCCCAGGTGCATCTCGTCGGCGAAGCGATAGGCTTCCTTGACCTTCTTCAGTTCGGAAGGGGTCAGGTACTCTTCAAGCTTGGGGATCAGATGCGCGAAAGTCGCCACGCCGCTGTGGGCGGCAGGGGCGACTTCGAGGGGAGTTGCGGTGCGGCCGGAACCGGCGGCACGTTTGGAGCTAGCAGCGGCTGATAAGGTGGAGTCGGTAGTGGTGAGGCTCATACTTGTCCGTTATCAGCTTCATGGACGGACCAGGATCAGGCCGGAACCTTCTTGAGCATCTCGATACCGACTTTGCCAGCGGCGATTTCGCGCAGGGCGGTCACGGTCGGCTTGTCCTTGGCTTCCACCTTAGGGGTGTGGCCTTGCAGCAGCTGGCGGGCACGGTAGGTGGCCGACAGGGTCAACTGGAAGCGGTTGGGGATCTGCTTGAGGCAATCTTCGATGGTAATGCGGGCCATGTGATACTCCTGAATGACGGTCTTGCTTGTGGATTGATGGGTCCGGCGCCGGGTTGCTGGTCTGGCTTGTGCGGCTTAGCTCGCGTGGATGCCCAGCTGGGTGAAGAGGTAGGCATTGCGGGCGGCTTGCTGCGGGAAGCGGCAGCGGGCGGCCTGGACGATTGCCGTCAGTTCGGACAAAGCGACGGCAAACTCTTGATTAATAATAACATATTCGAACTCCGGCGAGTGAGCGATTTCGCCGCCGGCGGCCAGGATGCGGCGCGTGATGACGTGCGGTTCGTCCTGTCCGCGCTTCTTCAGGCGCTCTTCCAGCGCGGCAATCGAGGGCGGCAGGATGAAGATGCCGATCGCATTGGTAAATTGTTTCTTCACCTGCTGCGCGCCTTGCCAGTCGATCTCCAGCAGCACGTCGGTGCCATTGGCGATCTGGTCGGCAATCATCAGGCGCGAGGTGCCGTAGTAGTTGCCATGCACTTCGGCCCATTCAAGGAATTCCCCTTCGGCTTGGCGCTTCAGGAAATCTTCCACGTCGGTGAAATAATATTCACGGCCATGTTCTTCGCCCGGGCGCGGTGCGCGGGTGGTGTAGGAGATGGACAGCTTGATGGCCGGTTCCTGCTTGAGCAGGGCGTTGACCAGGGTCGATTTGCCGGCGCCGGACGGGGCGACCACCATGAAGAGGCTACCGGAAGTGGGTTTTTGGACGGGCATGGGGTCCTCGCTGAAAAATGTCTTTTAACTAATCAATATCGGTCGGAATGGGGCTGTGCGGCCGGGGTCATTCCAGATTCTGCACCTGCTCGCGCATCTGGTCGATGAGCAGCTTCAGTTCCATGGAGGCATCGGCCAGTTCCTTGACGGCGGCCTTGGAGCCGACCGTGTTGGCCTCGCGGTTCAGTTCCTGCATCATGAAATCGAGGCGCTTGCCGACCTGGCCGCCCTTTTTGAGGATGTGGCGGGTTTCGCCCAGGTGGGCGGACAGGCGCGCCAGTTCCTCGGCGATGTCGATGCGAATGCCATAGAGGGTGACTTCCTGGCGGATGCGCTCCAGCGACTCCTCGCGGGTGGCCACCGGCGCTGCACCATTCTGCGTCTGCAGGGCCAGGCCCAGTGCTTCGGTCATGCGTTCGGTGGCCTTCTGCTGGAATTGCTCGACCAGTTGCGGCACCAGCGGGGTGATGCGGGCCACGATGGCTTCCATCGCATCCACCCGGGCCAGGATCACGGCCTGCAGGGCCGCACCTTCACGGGCGCGCGATTCGACGAAGGCGTCCAGGGTCTGCTGCATCGTGGCCAGGATGTCGGCTTGCAGGGTGTCCTGGCTGATTTCGGCTTCTTCCATCACGCCCGGCCAGCGCAGCAGTTCATTGATCGACAGCGGGGCGGCGTCGGGGAACTGGGCGCGCAACTGGTCTTGCAGGCTGGCCAGCTGGCCTACCAGGGTGTGGTTCAGGGCCTGGCTGTTGCCACTGGCGACCTTGCGGCCGAAGGACAGGCGGCATTCCACCTTGCCGCGCACCAGGCGGCCCATGATGGCTTCGCGCAGCATCGGTTCGACCGCACGCAGGTCATCGTTGATGCGGAACTGCAGGTCGAGGAAGCGCGAATTGACGCTCTTCATTTCCAGGGTGACCGTGCCGGCAGTGGTTTCACGGGTGGTGACGGCATAGCCGGTCATGCTGTAGATGGTCAAGGTCGGGACTCCATAAAGCGGGCGGGCGGCGCAGCAGGGCGCGCCGGCGAATAAGGGTTGCGGGCGGGGCGGGCAGGGTGGCCAGGGAGGTAAATGGCGGATGCCGCGACGGCGGGCATCGTGTTCCTTTACAATGCCGGACTTGAACGTTCCGGCACCGCCTGTGCGGCCTGCCCGGGTGCCACCCGGTCGGAGCCCGCATTTTAATGAAGTTTGGCGGCGCCGCGCTATCAAAAACATCAAACCGGCGGTTTTGGGTGCCAATTGGCCGCCCGTCATCCGCCCAGCCTCGCCCAGACCAAGACAAGGATCACCATGACAGCTTCCCATCGCCCCAGCGGCCGCAGCGTTTCGCAATTGCGCGACGTGCGCCTGACCCGCCAGTACACCAAGCACGCCGAAGGCTCGGTGCTGGTCGAGTTCGGTGACACCCGCGTGCTCTGCACCGCCTCCATCGAGGAAAAGGTCCCCGGCTTCCTGAAGGGCAAGGGCCAAGGCTGGCTCACCGCCGAATACGGCATGCTGCCGCGCTCCACGCATACCCGCATGGACCGCGAAGCCGCCAAGGGCAAGCAATCCGGCCGTACCCAGGAGATCCAGCGCCTGATCGGCCGCGCCCTGCGTGCCGCCTTCGACCTGGAAGCCTTTGGCGAACGCACCCTGCAGCTGGACTGCGACGTGCTGCAAGCCGATGGCGGCACCCGCACTGCCGCCATCACCGGCGCCATGGTGGCCGCCTATGACGCCTTCAACGTGCTGAAGTCGCGCGGCCTGATCGAAACCATTCCGGTCAAGCAGTTCGTGGCCGCGATTTCGGTCGGCGTCTACCAGGGCGTCCCGGTGCTCGATCTGGATTATCTGGAAGACTCGGATTGCGATACCGACATGAACGTGGTCATGACCGACGGCGGCCATTTCGTCGAAGTGCAGGGCACCGCTGAAGGCGCCGCCTTCGACCGCGCCACCCTCAACAACCTGCTGGACCTGGCCCAGCAAGGCATCGCCACGCTCAACGGCTTGCAGAAGCAGGCCCTGGGCCTGTAATCCGCGGCCACGCCCCGGCGCAAATCGCCGTACAATGCCGCCTAGAAGCGATATGAACAAAAACGCCATGTGCCGCACCGACATGGCGTTTTTCATTGGGGCGCAGCGGCTGTCATGCCCATCCCGCGCGCCTCGTCAAGATCAGGACCAGACATGCAACCCAAGCAAAAGATCGTGATGGCGTCCAACAACGCCGGCAAACTGAAGGAATTCGCCAGTCTCCTGGGCGACATCGGACTGGACGTGCGCCCGCAAGGCGAATTCGACGTGCCCGAAGCGGAAGAACCCTTCGGCACCTTCGTCGAGAATGCCCTGACCAAGGCCCGCCACGCCGCCCGCCTGACCGGTCTGCCGGCCCTGGCCGATGATTCGGGCGTGTGCGTGAATGCCCTGGGCGGTGCGCCCGGCGTATATTCCGCCCGCTACGCCGGCGAGCCCAAGTCGGATGCCAACAACAACGCCAAGCTCATCGCCGATCTGGCAGCCCATGCCGACAAGTCCGCCTATTACTACTGCGTGCTGGTCTACGTGCGCCATGCCGACGATCCGCAACCGGTCATCGCCGATGGCGTCTGGAAGGGTGAGATCATCGACCAGCCGCGCGGGCAGGGTGGATTCGGCTATGACCCTTATTTCCTGCTGCCCTCTCTGGGCAAGACGGCCGCTGAACTGACGGCCGCCGAGAAGAATGCCGTCTCGCACCGTGGCCAGGCCTTGCGTGCCTTGGTCGAGAAGCTGGCATGATCCCCATCAAGCCTATCCCGGCCGACATCCCGGCCGGCCAGGCGGCCAGCGGCCCGGCTCAGGCCGCGCTGGCCTTCCTGAAGCCCGGCAGCCTGCAGCTGACGGCTTTGCCGCCGCTGTCGCTGTACGTGCATTTCCCGTGGTGCGTGCGCAAGTGCCCGTATTGCGACTTCAATTCCCATGAGGTCAAGGGCAGTTTCCCTGAAGAAGCTTATCTGGATGCCCTGCGCAGCGACCTGGAACAGTCGCTGCCGCTGATCTGGGGCCGCAAGATCCATACGATCTTCATCGGTGGCGGCACGCCCAGCCTGCTCTCGGCCACCGGTCTGGATCGCTTGCTGTCGGACCTGCGCACCTTGCTGCCCTTCGATGGCGACATCGAGATCTCCATGGAAGCCAATCCGGGAACGTTTGAAGCCGACAAGTTCCGCTCCTACCGGGATAGCGGCATCAGCCGCCTGTCGATCGGTATCCAGAGCTTCAACGGCCAGCACCTGCATGCCCTGGGCCGCATCCATGATGGCGACCAGGCGCGCAAGGCGGTGGAGATCGCGCAGGCCAACTTCGACAATTTCAACCTCGACCTGATGTACGCGCTGCCGCAGCAGACGCTGGCAGAGGCGCGCACCGACATCGAAACCGCCATCGCCTTCGCGCCGCCGCACCTGTCGCTGTATCACCTGACGCTGGAGCCCAATACGCTCTTCGCCAAGTATCCGCCGCCGGTGCCGGATGATGATGCCAGCGCCGACATGCAGGACATGATTGCCGAGCTGACCACGGCTGCCGGTTACGTCAATTATGAGGTCTCGGCCTATGCCCAGCCCAAGCGGCGCGCCCGCCACAACCTCAATTACTGGCAATTCGGCGACTACCTGGGCATCGGCGCGGGGGCGCATTCCAAGCTCTCGTTCCCGCATCGCATCGTCCGCCAGATGCGTTACAAGCATCCCCAGTCCTATCTGGAGCATGCCAAGGCCGGCACGCCTGTCCAGGAAGAAGCGGAAATCGGCCGCGATGCCCTGGGCTTCGAATTCATGCTCAACGCGCTGCGCCTGACGGAAGGATTCTCACCGAATCTCTTCGCCGAGCGGACCGGCATGAGCCTGAACCAGATCGAAAAATCGCTGAATCTGGCCGAGCAAAAAGGCATGTTGTATCGCGATCACGCTTTGATCCGGCCGACCGATCTTGGGCGTCGTTTTCTCAATGATTTGCAGGAAATTTTCTTGTCAGAATAAACCCATGTTGCAAGGTGGCTTTTATCGGGTATATTTAGAAAAAATTTAATTTTAATTAAGTATTCTGCTGGGAAACTTGTTAATATTTTTTTAACATTGCAGAGCGTCTCAGCAAATAATGCGGCGCGCCACGATAAAAATATGGCTGTTCAGGATAAAAGCGTTCCATTTCCACTCGTGTTTTTGCAGCCCGTCGCGGACGTCCACCACGTCTGGACAGCGCTGTCCTTGCATATTTCACCTGCGGTCGAAGACGACAACGCCTTGCTGTCTCGCCTGTTCAATGAATTTGATCTGCATGACGCTCTGGGCGGACTGAGCTGCATCATCCCGGTGCGTGATCCTGCGGTCTTCGCGCCGGAATTCCGGCAAGAGATCCCGCAAGGGCAGCTCGCATTGCGCGTGCCGGTGGAGCATTGTGTGGACCCGGGCAAGATCGATGCGCTGGACTGGCTCTACAGCCGGGGCTTCGCCATCATCGCCGATGGCTTGCCGGCGCAGGGTGCGAGCGTTTTTCCCTTTGTCGAATCGATGGCGCTGGACGCCGGGGTGGGGCACCTGCCTGAAACCGGGCATTGGCTGCACCGCCTGCGTGGCCCGCACCTGGCCGAGAACGTGGGCGATGCCGTTCAGTTTGATGCATGCCGGGTGGAAGGTTTCCGCTGGTTCTCGGGCGACTACGCCTTGCATCCTGACAGCCGCCTGTCGCAAAAAAATTCCATTTCCCGTGCGCGCCTGCTGAAGTTGCTGGAGCTGGTGGCACGCGACGCCGATGCCAATGAACTGGAATCCCTGCTGAAGCAGGACCCGGCCTTGTCCTATCAGCTCTTCAAGCTGGTCAGCTCGGCCGCCTTCGGTTTCTCGGCCCATATCACCAATTTCACCCAGGCCATCAACCTGCTGGGTCGCCGTCAGCTGCAGCGCTGGTTGCAGTTGCTGCTGTACGCACGCTTCCCCGGCGACGAGTCCGCCAATCCGCTGCTGCCGCGTGCCGCAGCGCGCGCGGCGATGATGGAATCGATGGCGCAGAAGGTGGACTGCACCCAGGAAGAACTGGACCGCGCCTTCATCACCGGCATGTTCTCGCTGCTGGATATTTTGCTGGGCATGCCGCTCAACGACATCATTGAGCCGCTCAAGCTGCCGGTGGATATCGTCAATGCGCTGGTGTACCGTACCGGCCGGCTGGGCAAACTGCTGAACGTGGTCGAGCGCTCCGAGGACGGCCGCATTCCGCTGCGTCATGTCGATCTCGACGCCGCCGGTCTCTATGCCGAAGTGTATTGCCGTTGTCTGATCCAGGCCTTCAATTGGGCCACACGCGTCAGCACTGAGGCGTGATGACGATGATTTCCTCCGTGGGCACTGACGATCTGGCATGCTGTTCGGCACTGCTGGACGCCATGCAGAACCTGCAAGGCATGGCCTTGCATGCGGCACTCGGAGGGATTGCGTCCGGTTTCCTCAAGCGCCCCGGTGGCCGCTATGTGGTCAGCCCGCCGCCGGAGTCGGCCAGCGGGCTGTGCCAGGTGGTGGAGCATGAGGGCGCGCGCTTCGGCCACTTCGTCTTTCCGGCGCTGACCCGCCCCTATACCGAACTGGAACGCACGCGTCTGGCGATGCTGGCGGCTTTCCTCGGCCGCCTGATGCAGCGCCGCGCCGAGACCGACAAGCGCGCCCGCTCGCTGGACCAGATCGAAGCCAAGCTGGAGCAGCAGGCGCAGATCCTCAATCAGATGCACGAGTCGGTCATCACCATGGACCCGGCCGGTTTCATCACCAGCTGGAACCGTGGGGCCGAGCAGCTGTTCGGCTACAGCGCGCTGGAAGCCATCGGCCGCAATGTGTTGTTCCTCTACGAGAACGAAGAGGAAGAGGATTCGCTGCACGACCTGTTCCTGGAGCAGGGTGGCCGCGAGATGGAGGTGCGTCGCCGCAAGAAGTCCGGCGAGGTGTTCTGGGCCAGTCTGTCGCTGTCCGTGATGCGTGACCAGCATGGTCATCCGATTGGCCTGATTGGCTATCTGAACGACATCACCGAACGCAAGAACGCCGAAAAGCTGATCCATCATCTGGCCTACTACGATGCCCTGACCGGACTGCCCAACCGCACCTTGCTCACCCGCACCGTGGATCAGGCGCTGACCGAAGCCCGGCATGAGAACATGCACGGCTGCGTGATGTTCATCGACCTGAACCGCTTCAAGCCCATCAACGACACGCTGGGCCACGTGGCCGGCGACATGCTGCTGGTGGAAGTGGCGATCCGCCTGCGCCGCGCCTTGCGCGAGCAGGATGTGGTGGCACGCCTGGGGGCGGATGAATTCGCGGTAGCGCTGTTCGACATCGACAAGGATTACCATCCCGGCTTCGTCGCACAGAAGCTGCTGGCCGTGTTTGATGATCCGTTCTTCATCGACGGCCATGAGCTGCGCGTGGGGGCCAGCATTGGCGTGAGCATGTATCCGGAAGACGCGACCGATACCGAAACCCTGCTGCGCCTGGCTGACATCGCCATGTACCGGGCCAAGCAGGGCGGTGACAACAACGAAAACGGCTACGTCTATTACAGCGAAGAGATGAATCGCAACACGCTGGACCTGTTGCGCATCGAAACCGGTTTGCTGCACGCCTTCGAATACAACGAATTGCTGCTTTACTACCAGCCCAAGGTGGATATGAACACCTTGGCGATCACCGGTGGCGAGGCCCTGGTGCGCTGGCAGCATCCGGAGCGCGGATTGCTTTTGCCGGGTGAGTTCATCCCGATTGCTGAAGAAACAGGCTTGATCGTGCAGTTGAGCGATTGGGTGCTGGACGCAGTATGCCGCCAAGCGCGCTCGTGGAGGGATGCCGGCCTGGCTCCGATCCGCATCGCCCTGAACGTGACGGCGCGCGAATTCACCCGTTCGCTGCCGGACCGCGTGCGTGCGGCGCTGAACCGCCATTCGCTCAGTGGCGACTGGCTTGAGCTGGAAATCACCGAGAGCATGCTGATGCACAGCACCGATCGGGTCATTTCCATCATGGAAAAGATCTGCAGCCTGGGTATCACGATTTCACTGGATGACTTCGGGACTGGCTATTCCAGCCTCTCGTACCTGAAGCGCTTCCCCATCAATACGCTCAAGATCGACCGGTCCTTTACCATGGGCATTCCGGACGATACCAATGATTGCGCCATCGCCAGCGCCATCATCGGCATCGCCAAGCAACTGCGCCACAAGGTCATCGCCGAAGGGGTAGAAACGCAGAAGCAATTGAACTTCCTGCGCGAAGCCGGGTGCAATGAATTGCAGGGCTATATCTTCTCGCGCCCGATTCCTGCGGTGGATTTCCACGCCATGCTGCTGGAGGGGCGCAAGCTCAACTTTGTGCCGGAAACGTCGGCTCCCGCTGAAGACCTTCCTGACCAATAAGGCTGGCAGCCGGTGCGTGGTGTTGCGCTGCCCGGCAACTGGCTGCTTCTCTTCCAGATTCCCCTGTTGTCCTGCGCCGGATGCGGTCCTATGCTGAAGGCCGTGTTGCGAGAGATTTAATCCCTTCGGGCATTCTCTCGAAGTTTTTCGGTCTGATGGGAGAATATTGTCCAGATATCATCATCGATTTTTCAGGTTTTCGGCGTACTGCAGTGTCAGTGCCTATTCTTCACCTTTCAACCAACGAAGGAGAACGATCATGAAACGACGTATTGCACAGCTGGCCTTGCTGGCCTGCGCATCTGCGGCATCGGCTGCCATGGCTGCCGAGGCGCCGCTCAAGGTGGCGCTGAACCTGGTCAACGCGCAAGGGGTGGCGTCCCCGGCAGGCGAGGTGACCATCAGCGAGACCCCTTATGGGCTGTTGTTCCAGCCGGCCTTGTCGGGCTTGCCGGCGGGTGTGCATGGCTTCCATGTGCACCAGAATGCCTCCTGCGCGCCGCTGGAGAAGGATGGAAAGATGGAGCCGGCGCTGGCCGCCGGTGGGCATTGGGATCCGCAAAAGACCGGCAAGCATGAAGGTCCCTATGGCGATGGCCATCTGGGCGACTTGCCGGCCTTGTATGTGACGGCCGATGGCAAGGCCGAGAATCCGGTCCTGGCCCCGCGCCTGAAGACGCTGGCCGAAGTGCGCGGACATGCGCTGATGGTGCATGTGGGTGGGGATAATCACTCGGATCATCCGGCTCCGCTGGGTGGTGGGGGTGTGCGACTGGCGTGCGGGGTGATTCAGTAAGCGTTCGTCCTGACACGCCATCAGGATGTGGATCAGGAAGTGCGTTCCAGCGGGCGCACTTCCTGTTCGATCCGCGCGCCGTGGTCACGCTGGGCGATCTTGAGATCGTAGGTCATTTGCAGGTTCAGCCAGGACTGCGCATCGCCGCCGAAAAAGCGTGCCAGTCGCAGGGCGGTATCGGGGGAGATGCCGCGCCGCTCGTTGACGATCTCTCCGATGCGCGTGGCCGGGACGTGCAGGGCGATGGCCAAAGCGTTGGCGCTCAGGTTGATCGGTGCGAGGAATTCCTCACGCAGGATCTCGCCAGGATGAATCGGGCGCATGCGATTGCCGGGAGAGCTCATGACGGTCTTTCAGTGGTAATCGATGATTTCAACGTGGGATGCTCCGATGCGTCCGATGCAGTGCCACATGAAGCAAAGCCGGAATTGGCTGTTGATGCGGATGCTGTGCTGGCCGTCCCGGTTGCCGTGAAGTGACTCCCGGCGGTTGCCTGGCGGAGTACGCAGGAATTCCAACGTAGCAGCTGCATCCAGCATCTGCAGCTTGCGTTCGGCCGCAGCACGGATGTTGGCAAAGCGAGGCACCGACTTTCCGTGAAATAAGGCTTCGGTATCTGCGCATCGGAAGCTGAGTATCATGGTGAGCGTATAACGTTATTCGTTAAGCGTCAATCGATAAACTTCTGGATGGGTCTGAGCTTGATCGCAGCAGGTCCCTTCTGGCGTTATACGGAAAATCAGCTGCGCGCAGGAAAGTCCCGCGAATGTATCGGCACAACCGGGTGTTTTTCGAGGAAGAGATAAAGCGGAAGGGGAAATGAAAAACGGGTCCATCAGGACCCGTTTTTCATTTGAAGCTTTGGCGGAGACGGAGGGATTCGAACCCTCGATACAGGTTTAAGCCCGTATGCTTCCTTAGCAGGGAAGTGCCTTCGACCACTCGGCCACGTCTCCACACTGAAGGCTGTTATCGCATTGCTGCGTTGCCTCAGCGAAGACCGAGATAATATCTTCTCATTTGCATCCGGTCAACAGTGGTCTTGCAAAAAATCACTGTTTTTTCACCGGTGCGGTCTTCGCTTTGCGCGGTGCGTGATTTACTTGGCGCTGTCCAGGTCAAAGGCCTTGTGCAGGGCGCGCACGGCCAGTTCCATGTACTTCTCGTCGATCAGCACCGAGATCTTGATTTCCGAGGTGGAGATCATCTGGATGTTCACGCCTTCTTCCGACAGCGTGCGGAACATCTGCGAAGCGATGCCGACGTGGCTGCGCATGCCCACGCCGACCACCGAGACCTTGGAGACCTTGGTGTCGCCATTGATGGCGGCCGCACCGATGTGTGCCTTGACGCTGCTGTTGAGCACTTCCACAGCCTTGGCATATTCGGCGCGCGGCACGGTGAAGGTGAAGTCGGTCTTGCCTTCCACCGACTGGTTCTGGATGATCATGTCCACTTCGATGTTGGCGTCGGCCACCGGGCCCAGGATCTGGTAGGCGATACCCGGACGGTCGGGTACGCCCAGCACGGTAATCTTGGCTTCGTCGCGGCTGAAGGCGATGCCGGTGATGGTTGCTTGTTCCATGTTCTTGTCTTCCTCAAACGAAATCAGGGTGCCGGAGGCGGCTTCTTCGGCCAGCGGCGTGAGCGGGTCGGTCAGCGACGACAGCACGCGGGTCGGCATCTTGTAGTTGCCGGCGAATTCCACGGAGCGGATCTGCAGGACCTTGGAACCCAGGGACGCCATTTCCAGCATCTCCTCGAAGGTCACGGTCTTCAGGCGCCGGGCATCGCTCACCACGCGCGGGTCGGTGGTGTAGACACCATCCACGTCGGTGTAGATCAGGCATTCCGCCGCCTTGATGGCTGCGGCCACGGCCACGGCCGAGGTGTCCGAGCCGCCACGGCCCAGGGTGGTGATGTTGCCGTCGGCGTCCACGCCCTGGAAACCGGTGATCATGACGATCTTGCCGGCGTTCAGATCCTTGCGGACCTTGGCGTCATCGATGGAGCGGATGCGCGCCTTGGTGAAGGCCGAGTCGGTCTTGATGGGGACTTGCCAGCCGGCGTAGGAGACGGCTTGCTTGCCCAGCGCCTGCAGGGCGATGGCCAGCAGCGCCACCGAGACCTGTTCGCCGGTCGAGGCCAGCATGTCCAGCTCGCGGCCGTCGGGCTGGGCCATGATTTCCTTGGCCATGCCCAGCAGGCGGTTGGTTTCACCAGACATCGCCGAAGGCACGACAACGATCTGATGGCCGGCGTCGTGCCATTTGGCAACGCGCTTTGCGACATTCTGGATGCGCTCGATTGAGCCCATCGAGGTGCCGCCGTATTTGTGAACGTATAAAGCCATAGGGGATAAAAAAAGGTGGCCCGACTTTGACAAGAAAACCCTGAGCCAGGCGGGAAGGAACAAACCCTTGACTTTACATGCGGTGCGCCAAAATCTCAAGGAAAAGCTCGGTTTGACAAGGTTTTCCGGGGTTTTTTGCATGTCGCATCGCAGCAAAAAAGCGCATTGAATGCATCAGCCATGCACGATCTGGCCGGCTCATGCGGTGAGAATGCACGTCACTTGCGACCAAGGCGCGATCAGTGAAAAAAGAAGGGGAGCCAAACGAGGGGAAGGAGGGAGGCTGGTGCACCAGCTGTCATGCGCCCGGCAAGACGTGGCGGCATGGCAGGTGGTGCTGCGGTACGGGGACTGCGGTACTGCGGGTAGTGCGTTGCTGCGGTATTGCTTCATCCTGGCACGGTGGTTCGGACGCAGGCGGTCGGCATTCGTTCGCGTTCATTCACGTTCAACGCGGGGCATGCGCCGGTGCGGAACACTGCCGTGGCGGAATCGGTCCATCCGGACATCGGATGCGGATCGGTTCCGATCAAGCGCCGCTATACAGGCTTTGTGCTGCGCTGTTGGCTTGTTGCACCTGGTTGGCGACATCCTGGCGGCTCAGTTGCGAGGGGGCTTGGCGGATGATGGGATATTCATTGCGCGTGGCGATCTCGTGATTGGCTTGGGCGCGTTGCAGTTCGGCCTTGACGTCAGCACGGGTCTGGGTCGAGTGGAACGGGGTTTCCGGCGGATACGGAGCTTCAGCCATGGCGGCACCAGCAGCGGTGAGCAGGGAGGCGGCAACGATGATGTTCTTGATGTTCATGATAATGTCCTCTGTTTGGGTAAGTGGGGGTTGCTCTTCTCCAGGGCCGGCGAGTCGCGGGAGTGATCCATGCTCTCCTTGTGGGAAAGCCCACTCGTGGGCGACCTGGTGAAGCCGGTCAGCGCGATCTTTGTTGCTTTGTTGCGTTGCGCTAACCGATGACTGAAGTGTAAATATTGCGAAGACGAAGAAAAATAGGTTTAATCGGAATTGACTATTTCTCTTTGTGGAACAATCAGGGACTTGAAAAATGGATCGTCTGCAATCAATGCGGGTGTTTGCAAAGGTGGTGGAGCAGGGCAGTTTCGTGCGTGCCGCCGAGTTGCTGGACATTTCCAATGCGGTGGCAACCCGTTTCATCGCCGATCTGGAGGCACACCTGGGTACCCGCCTGCTCAATCGCTCGACCCGCCGCCTCTCGCTTACCGAGGCCGGGCAGGCCTATCTGGAGCGGGTGCACATGATCCTGGCCGAGGTCGATGATGCCGAAGCTCTGGTGTCCATGGAAACCAAACGTCCGGCCGGGACGCTGGCGATTTATTCCAATGCCGGTTTCGGCCAGTCGCAACTGGGCGAGATGCTGGCTGCCTATGCCGGGATCTATCCTGACGTGGGGCTGGACGTCTATTTGTCCGACCGCTCCATCGACCTGGTGGAGGAGGGCATCGATATCGGATTCTTCAGCAGCATGCAAAAGTTCGATGCCAGCATGATCGTGCGACAGCTGGGTGTAGCCAAGGTGATCCTTTGTGCTTCACCTGCCTACCTGGAGCGCGCCGGAGCGCCCGCACAGCCCGAAGACCTGTCGCGCCACAGCTGCCTGAACTTCTCGCATGAATATTTGCGCCATCACTGGCATGTCAATACCGAGGCCGGCGTGATGGATGTGCCCATCGTCAGCAAGGTGGTCTCCAACAGCGGCGTGCTGCTGCGTGACCTGGCGCTGGCCGGCATGGGAATCGTGCTGCGGCCGTCCTACTCGCTGGGCGATGACCTGCGCTGCGGCAAGCTGGTGCAGGTGCTGCCCGGCTTTGACATGGGGCAGGTGGTGATTTCGATGGTGTATCCGAGCCGCCGGCTGCTGTCGGCCAAGGTGCGCAGTTTCGCCGATTTCATCAGTGCGCGCTTCCCGCACCCGGAAACCGATCCCTGGCTGACCTGAAGTACGCAACCAGAAGCGACGCGCGTTGAGGGAAACTTCAGCCGATCACATCAGCCAGCTTGTCCAGCAGGCTGCAATCTTCCTGCCAGGTGCGGCGCTCGGCGGAACTGGCGGCTTCACGTTGCAGCTCGGCGTCGCTCTTGTCGACCTGGGCCAGCAGGATGCGCTCGGCCAGGCGGGTATCCGGTTCCATCGGGCCAAAGAAGGCCACGGTGGCACCGCGTTCGATCAGGAGGGTAGGGAAGTTGTCGATGTCGAGATCGCCTACCAGGTCGGCCTGGTCCTCGATATCGATCCACACGAAGTGATGCTGCGGATAGCGGGTCGCCCAGGCCTGGAAGGCGGCTTCATATTCACGGCAGCTGCCGCACCAGTTCGCGCACAGGCAGGCCACGACCCAGGTGTCGTTGCGAAGCGCCTCGGCGAGCGGGCGGCGGTTGGTTTGGTCTAATTTCTGGTAGGACATGGCGCGCTTATTTTACCCCCTTCGGCGCGAAGGGTTTTGCGCTGCCGCACAAAGGCTCACCTTAGATGCGAACGCACCGAACAATTGCGCGCCGCACGGTAAAATAGCGGGATGTCCACGATTCTTGCCATTGAAACCTCCACCGAGCTGGCCTCGGCGGCCTTGCTCTACCAAGGCGAACTGATTGCGCGCCAGTCTGCCGGTGCCCAGACGCACTCCGATGCCATCCTCCCCATGATCCAGCAATTGCTGGCCGATGCCGGCCTGGCGCTGTCGCAATGCGATGCGCTGGCCTTTGGCGTGGGCCCCGGCTCCTTCACCGGCGTGCGCACGGCGTGCGGCGTGGTGCAGGGGCTGGCCTTTGGCTGTGACCGTCCGGTGGTCCCGGTGGTGACTCTGGTAGCGGCGGCCCAAGCCTGCCGTGATGAAAATCCGCAGGCCAGCGATGTGCTGGCCATCCTCGATGCCCGCATGGGCGAAGTCTATTGGGCGCGCTACCGCGCCCGTACCGATGGCGGTTGGGAGACGCTTGCCGAACCGGCCCTGTCGTCTGCTGCTCAGGTACCGGTCGAAGGTCGCCCCCATGCCTGCGGCAATGGTTTGTCGGTGTATGCCGAGCATTTCAGCGCCAACTTCTGCACGGCGGCCTTCGCCAGTGTGCAGCCACAGGCGATGCCCCATGCGCGCCAGGTGGCGACGCTGGGACAGGTGCATTTCAGCGCCGGCCTGGCCTTGCCGGCACAGCAGGCGCAGCCGCTCTATCTGCGTAACAAGGTGGCCCTGACCACGGCCGAGCGCGAAGTGCGCGATGCGGCCAAGGGTGTGGCATGAGTGAGCAACTGGCCGTGTCGCTGCCTGTCTCGCATCCGCGTTTCGGGCGGCTGCAGTTTGCGGCCATGGGCGCGAGTGACCTGGATGCGGTGGTCAGGATCGAAGAGGCCGTCTACTCCCATCCCTGGACGCGCGGCAATTTTCAGGATTCGCTCTACAGCGGCTACCAGGCGCAGACCCTGCGGGATGCCCACGGCGAATTGCTGGGCTACTTCCTGGTGATGCTGGCCGTGGATGAAGCCCATCTGCTCAATATCAGCGTGGCCGCCCTGCATCAGCATCAGGGCCTGGGCCGCATGCTGCTGGACCAGGCGACCGGGGTGGCACGCCAGCACCACATGCGGACCATGTTGCTGGAAGTGCGTGAGTCCAACGTGCATGCCGCCAAGGTCTATCGCCAGTACGGCTTTACTGAAATCGGGCGGCGCAAGAATTACTATCCCGCCGCCAACCAGACCCGAGAAGGGGCTATCGTCATGAGTCTGCCCTTATGAATGAAGAATTGAAACAAGATCCGGGCTTCGGCTCCTCCCTGGCCCTGCTGGATGCGCTGGGCATTGGCCCGGTCTGGGTGCGGCGTGAGCTGGCGGTGGAAGAGGTGCAGGCCGCGCAGGCGGAAGTACCTGCTCAGGAAACGGCCGCGGCCGTGCCCGCTGCCCCTGTCGACGCGCCCAAGGTCATCGCGCCTGAACCCGTCGTGGCTCAATCCAGGCCGCCCGTCGCTGCTCCGGTGGTGCAACCGTCCACGCCTGCTGCACGCCCGGCTCCCGCCGCCCCCGCCCGTCCGCGTGCGCCGGTCGATGAAGACGGCGGCCCGCCTTCCTGGCTGGACGAGATGGACTTCGGTACTTCGCTGGAACCGATGCTGATCCCGGACGGCGACGACGAGGAAGACGCCCCGGCCGTCGACCCCATGATTGCCCGCATCAAGGCCATGGACTGGCCGCAGCTCAAGCAGCAGGTTGCTGAGTGCCGCCGCTGCGGACTGTGCGAAGGCCGCAAGAATACCGTCTTCGGCGTAGGCGATGAAAAGGCCAAGTGGCTCTTCATCGGCGAAGGCCCGGGCCGCAACGAGGATCAGCAGGGCGAACCCTTCGTCGGCCCTGCCGGCAAGCTGCTGGACAACATGCTGCTCTCCATGGGCGTCAAGCGCGGTGAGAATGCCTACATCGCCAACATCGTCAAATGCCGTCCCACCGACGACAACGGCCGCGACCGTCCGCCCTCGCCGCAGGAAGTGGCCTCCTGCCTGCCTTACCTCCAGCGCCAGATCGAACTGATCCAGCCGACCGTGCTGGTAGCACTGGGCAAGACGGCGGCGATTTCGCTGCTGGGCATGGATCCGGCCACGCCGGTTTCGCGTCTGCGCGGCACGGTGCATCGCTATCAGGACCTGCCGCTGGTGGTGACCTACCACCCGGCCTATCTGCTGCGCACGCTCACCGACAAGAGCAAGGCCTGGGCCGACCTGTGCCTGGCCATGAGCACTTACGCTGCGCAAGCCCGCTGAAGCGATGCCCGGCATTGACCTGACCTCGCATCAGGCGCGTTTCCACCAGCGCTGGCCCGATCTGCGGGATCCGCACGTGCGCGCACTGGCCTGGCTGTTGTATGCCCCCGATCTGCTGGCGCCGGAGGCCGTCTGCTGGGAGGGCCGGGTCGCTACGCTGGGCCAGCTGTCACCCGAGGTGGCCGGCTGGCTGCACGACCTGCAATACGATCCGGCCATGAATGCGGCCTTGCACGCCCACCTGGCGCAACAGCCCTCAGGACGCCTCGGCCGGTATGCCGAAAAGCTGCTCGGTTTCTATCTGCGCCAGCAGGACTGCCTGGTCGCCGCCAATTTGCAGGTCCGCAATCAGGGACCGACGCGAGAAACACTCGGCGAATTCGATTTCCTGATCCGTTCCCCTGAGGCGGAGAACGACGGCGGTGTCGTGCATTGGGAGTTCGCCACCAAGTTCTATCTCTTGCAAGCGCGGGAGCTGGCCGCGACAGCGCAGGCGGATGCCTTCGTCGGTCCCAACCTGGCCGATTCGCTGGGCCGCAAGATGCGCAAGATCATGCAGCAGCAACTGAAGCTTTCCGAACATCCGGCGGCCCAGGCGGTACTGCCGGCTCCTGTGGTAGCGGCGCGCGCCCTGGTCAAGGGATGGCTGTTCTACCCGCTGGATGCGGCGCTGAGCTTGCCGCCCGCCATGGGCATTGCTGCCGATCATTGCCGGGGATTCTGGTGTGATGCGGCCTTGCTACCACGTATTGAGGAAGAGACGATGTGCTATGCCGTCCTGCCGCGCCTGTCCTGGCTGGCACCGGCGCGCCTTCCCGCCGGGCAGGGCATGACCCTGGCACAGCTGCGGGGCACCTTGGACGGCATGTTCAGTGCGGACGACAGTCCGGTCATGGTGGCGCAATGCCGCCTGCAGGAGGGGACCGAACCGGAATGGCTGGAAGTCATGCGCGGCTTCGTCGTTCCGCCGCAGTGGGAAGCGCGTGCCGCCGCAACGGTGCAGCACGCAATCGTGCCGGTCTGAACCGCCGGTCCAGACCTTCAATCCATCGTGAAATCAGTGGTGGGGATGCTTGTCCTCGCCGATCAGCGCCAGCGAGTCATGCTCGCGCTGGTTGGCGGCATGGCGGCGCATGATGAGATACATGATGCCGGCCACGAAGGAGCCGAAGATGATGATGACGGTATTCACATCCAGGTTCATGCGCACCATGAAGGCATACAGCACCAGCATGGTCAGCACCGAGAGGTTCTCGTTGAAGTTCTGGACGGCAATCGAATGGCCTGCGCTCATGAGCACGTGGCCACGATGCTGCAGCAGGGCGTTCATCGGCACCACGAAGTAGCCCGACAGCGCGCCCACGATCACCAGCAGCGGATAGGCCACCCACACCGAGGTGGTGGTGGTCATCAGCATTACCACGATGCCCATGATGATGCCCAGCGGCATGACGGTCAGTGATTTTTTCAGCGGCACGAAACGGGCGGCGGCTACCGCGCCCAGGGCTACGCCTACGGCGACGATGCCCTGCAGGATGGCGGCCTTGTCCAGCGGCATGTGCAGCGACTTTTCCGCCCATTTCAGAACGATGAACTGCAATGTCGCCCCGGCGCCCCAGAAGAGCGTGGTCACGGCCAGCGAGATCTGGCCCAGCTTGTCCTTCCACAGGGTGGTGAAGCAGCCGGCGAAATCGACGATGAGGCGGAGGGGATTGCGTTCCTGGTGTTCGTAGCGGACACCGGTATCAGGAATGTAGAAGTTGAAGAGGGCGGCGACGATGTAGATGCAGGAGATGATGCACAGGGCCGCTTCGGTGGGGGTATCGATGGGCAGGTCGACCATCGGGAAATCGAAACTGAGGATCACCGCTGAAATCTTGGGATTGACCAGCGCCCCGCCGAGGACCGTGCCCATGATGATGGAGCCCACCGTCAGCCCCTCGATCCAGCCGTTGGCCGCGACCAGTTTTTCCGGCGGCAGCAGTTCGGTGAGGATCCCGTACTTGGCCGGCGAATAAGCCGCTGCCCCGAAGCCGACCACGGCATAAGCCAGCAGAGGATGCACGGTAAAGAACATGAGGGAACAACCGACGATCTTGATCATGTTGGTGATCAACATGACCTTGCCCTTGGGGAAGGCGTCGGCGAAGGCACCCACGAAGGCCGCCAGCAGCACATAGGAAAGCACGAAAAACAGCTTCAGCAGCGGGGTCATCCACGCTGGCGAATGCATTTCGGCAAGTAGGGCGATGGCGGCGATCAGCAGCGCGTTATCGGCGAGCGACGAAAAGAACTGCGCCGCCATGATGGTATAGAAACCGCGATTCATCCCTGTCCAAGATGTATAACAAATGATGTCCGGGTAGCTTTATACCATGAAACCATGCGCGCTCCGTCATAAGTCAAACCATAAAGATGTTCGTCCGGTAAAATGCCCGCTTGTTCCCCGCTGGACAAAAACTTCCGGGCGAACCGCGACAGGCAGGCCCATGGCGGCCTTGCTGCTCGCCGTGCCCATTGCCAGCCGAGATCGGCCGTTCGCCTACCCGCGAACGCCCTCTGTGAGCCATCTGCCCTCGTTACTGCCACTGGATATCATGCCAAGACCGATCGTCGCTTCCATCAGCATTTCCGCACTTCAACACAATCTTGCCGTCGCCCGCGCCCATGCGCCCAACGCCCGCGTCTGGGGCGTGCTCAAGGCCAACGGCTACGGCCACGGGCTGGAACGCGCCATGCGCGGTTTCGCCGATGCCGACGGCCTGGCGCTGGTCGAACCGGATTATGCCGTTCGCCTGCGCGAGCTGGGCTGGACCAAGCCCATCCTGCTGCTGGAAGGTTTCTTCGATGCCGAGGACCTGCCGGTGCTGGCCCGCCACGACATCCAGTTTGCCGTGCATTGCGATGAGCAGATCGCGCTTTTGGAACAATTCGTCACCGACGCCGCCTTCCATGTGCACCTGAAGATGAACAGCGGCATGAACCGCCTGGGTTTCAAGCCCGAGGCCTTTCATGCCGCTCATGCGCGCGTGAGCAAGATCGCCAGCGTGCGCAGCATCACCATGATGACCCACTTCGCCAATGCCGACGATGCGCTCAACCCGTCCCTGCCGCTCTCCGAGCAGGTACGCCGCTTCCAGGCCGGCACCGAAGGGCTGCCCGGCGCGCGCAGCCTTTGCAATTCCGCTGCCGACCTGATGCATGGCGAACTGGCCCATGACTGGGTACGCCCCGGCATCATGCTGTACGGCGCTACCCCGGGCGGTGGCAGTGCCGCCGACTTCGGCCTGCGCGCGGCGATGACGCTGGAAAGCCAGATCATCGGCGTGCAGGACATCCCCCCGGGCGAAGCCATCGGCTACGGCAGCCGCTTCGTGGCGGACAAACCGATGCGTATCGGTGTGGTCGCCTGCGGCTATGCGGACGGCTATCCGCGCCATGCACCGACCGGCACGCCTGTGCTGGTCGACGGTATCAAGACCGGCACCGTCGGGCGGGTCTCGATGGACATGCTGTGCGTGGACCTGACCGAACTACCCCGCGCCGGCGTGGGCAGCCGCGTCGAGCTGTGGGGCCAGCAATTGCCCATCGATGAGGTCGCCTTTGCGGCGGGTACCATCGGATATGAATTGATGTGCGCACTGGCCCCACGGGTGGCGGTACGTGAAGTGGACTGAACGAAAAAAGATGAACTTCCCGGCTGATTTCCGGGAAGGCTCAGCAGGCATACCCAGGTAGAGCAGAAAGCAGCAAGGCGACGATGGCGAAGGTCAAGACCAATTACACCTGTACCGAATGCGGCGGGGTCAGCAACAAATGGGCCGGCCAGTGTCCGGCCTGCGGCCAGTGGAATACCCTGGTCGAGACGCTGGTGGAGAGCGGTGGCGGCAATCGCTATTCGTCGACGCCGCAAAGCCTGGCGCAGACCGCACCGGTACTGAGCCTGGCCGATATCGAAGCGATCGACGTGCCGCGCTTTGGCACTGGGATCGAGGAATTCGACCGCGTGCTGGGCGGTGGCCTGGTGCCGGGCGGAGTGGCGCTGATCGGCGGCGATCCCGGCATTGGCAAGTCGACCTTGCTGCTGCAGGCGCTGGCCAATATCTCCCGGCTCAAGAAGGTACTCTATGTGAGCGGCGAAGAGTCCGGTTCGCAGATCGCCTTGCGCGCCAAGCGCCTGGCGGTGGATGCCCGTGAACTGCAATTGCAGGCCGAGATCCAGCTGGAAAAGATCCTCGCCACGCTGGCCGAGCACAAGCCCGAAGTGGCCGTGATTGACTCCATCCAGACCATTTATTCCGATGCGCTGACCTCGGCTCCCGGCTCGGTGGCGCAGGTGCGCGAATGCGCGGCGCAATTGACCCGGGTGGCCAAGACTTCCGGCATCACCATCATCATGGTCGGCCACGTGACCAAGGAAGGTGCGCTGGCCGGTCCGCGCGTGCTGGAGCACATCGTCGATACGGTGCTGTACTTCGAAGGCGATACGCATTCCAGCTTCCGCCTGGTGCGCGCCTTCAAGAACCGCTTCGGCGCAGTGAACGAACTGGGCGTGTTTGCCATGACCGAGAAGGGCTTGAAGGGCGTCTCCAATCCTTCGGCGCTGTTCCTTTCGCAGCACGAAAACCAGGTCCCCGGCTCCTGCGTCATGGTGACCCAGGAAGGCACGCGTCCGCTGCTGGTGGAAATCCAGGCCCTGGTGGACAGCTCGCACGTTCCCAACGCGCGCCGCCTGTCGGTCGGTCTGGAGCAGAACCGGCTGGCCATGCTGCTGGCGGTGCTGCACCGGCATGCGGGCGTGGCGGCCTTTGATCAGGATGTCTTCATCAATGCGGTCGGCGGGGTGAAGATTACCGAACCGGCGGCCGACCTGGCGGTGCTGCTGGCGATCAATTCCTCCATGCGCAACAAGCCCTTGCCGCGCGGATTGGTGGTGTTCGGGGAAGTGGGCTTGGCCGGAGAAATTCGGCCAGCCCCGCGTGGCCAGGAACGCTTGCGTGAGGCTGCCAAGCTGGGCTTCTCGATTGCGGTCATCCCCAAGGCCAATGCACCCAAGCAGGCTATTGAGGGATTGAAGGTGATTCCGGTGGAGCGCATCGACGACGCTCTGCAGAAGGCGCGCGAGATCGACGATTACGCTGCCTGAACCGGATCACTGAATCAGCCGGGCGCGTCGAAAGTAACGATGACCTGGTTCATTTCGCCCTTGATGGGCGGCTCACCTGTGCGCGCGGTTCCGCGCACGCTGTAGTGCAGCTGGAAAGGCTGGCCGGCGTCGCGGCCATTGAAGAATTCGGTACTGCCGGCATTGGCCTGGCTCACGTCCCAGCATACCCCGGCATCCTTCCAGCACAGCCTGGCCTCGAAGCCGGGCGGCTTGCTGGCCAGCGTATAGCGCCAGCTGACCTTGCGGATGATTGCGCCGGCCGGTATCTGTCCCACCACCTTGAATTGCGTGATGTAGTCGGCGTTGCGGGCGCGGATGTCCGGGCCTGGCTCGTCGGAAGCATAAGCCCCTGCCGGACCGCCCTGTGGCGGGGCAATGCTGAGCGGCGAGGGACCGTTTGGAATGACCGGCGAAATGAGCACGATGGGACGCTTGCTGCCCTCACTGCCGGCAGCGGGCATGCTCAGGTTACGATCCGCATAGGTCTGGGCCAGGGCCAGGACGGGCAGGGCGGCTGCCAGCAGGCAGGGCAGGTGCCGCCAGTGAAGGGACCGCTCAGGCATGGCGGCGATGGCCCTTCAAGGGCAGGGAAATCTGGATCAGCAGGCCGCCGTGGGTTTCTTCATGTCCCTTCAACAGCAGCTTGCCATTGTGCTTGAGCACGATGCGGTTGACGATCGCCAGTCCCAGGCCGGAGCCATTGGCCTGGCCGCGTGCGGTATCGAGCCGGGTGAAGGGGCGCAGCAGGCGTTCGCACTCGCTCTCGGGCACGCCCGAGCCATGGTCGAACACTTCCACCACCACCTGATGTCCTTCGATGCGGCTGCGCAGATGAATTTCTGCGCAGTCGGTGCCGGGCGTCTTGCCGTAGCGGCGTGCATTTTCGATCAGGTTGCTGAAGACACGCGCCAGCTCGGTGCCATTGCCGGCCACCTCGGTGGCGGGCGTGATCTCGGTGATGAGCTTCACATCCGACAGCCGGGCGGACTTGGCCGCCACGTCTCCCAGCACGCCGGCCAGGTCGATGCTTTCCAGACTGTTGGCATCGAAGGGCTTCGCGTAGTCCAGGAACTGGCCGATGATGCCGTCCATCTGTGCCAGGTCCGAATGCATGCCATCGCGCGATTCATCGGACAGGTTGGCCATCTCCACTTCCAGCTGCATGCGCGCCAGCGGCGTGCGCAGGTCGTGCGAGATGCCTGCCAGGATCAGGGCACGGTCGGATTCGATGCGGTTGAGGTCGGCCACCATCTGGTTGAAGCTGCGGTTGGCTTCCTCGATCTCGGTCGGGCCGGATTCCGGCAGCGGCTCGGGCTGGCGCCCCTTGGCGATGGCTCGAGCGGCCGCAGTCAGGCGCGCCAGCGGCTGGTTGATGAGGGTGGAGATGAAGACCGCACCGATCAGCGACAGGAACAGCGCGATCGAGCCCCAGCCCAGCCATTGCAGGCCGGACGTGCGGTCCAGCCTTCCGCGGTCGAGCATCAGCCAGTACTGGTCATCGTCGATATTGAAACTGATCCAGAAGCCTTCCACTTCATTCACGCTGGAGGCGAAGATGGTGTTCTCATCCAGCGACTGGCGCACGTAATACTCCAGTTCCGGGACGATGGGCGAATCCTCGGGCGGGACGATGCGGTCGCTCTTTTCCAGCGGATAGATGCGGATGCCTTCATTGCTGGCCAGGTCGAACAGCAGTTCCCGGCGCATCTCGGGGGCCGAGTGCGTCAGTGCCGCACGGGTGATGGTGACCACCGAGACGATCTGCGCGGCCAGCTGTTCCGCACGCGGTCCGCGTTCGACCATGCGAAAGCTGGCCACCCAGGCCACCATGCTGGCGGTGATCAGGAAGGTCAGGAGGAAGAAGGTGCGCCAGAACAGGCCGTTGCTGAACCATCCGGTTTGAGGGCGGGTTTTCATCGGCAAACGGCCTGCAGGTCAGGGGTGAAGCGGGAGATCAGCGCGGTTTCCCTTCCGGGATGAAGACATAGCCCAGGCCCCACACGGTCTGGATGTACAGCGGATTGGCCGGATCGGGTTCGATCAGCTTGCGCAGGCGCGAGATCTGCACGTCCAGGCTGCGGTCAAAAACTTCATATTCGCGGCCGCGCGCCATTTCCATCAGCTTTTCACGCGACAGCGGCTGGCGGGCGTTGCGTGCAAATACCTTCAGTACCGAGAATTCGCCGGTGGTCAGGGAAATGGTTTCGCCGTTCTTCTTCAACGTACGTGTACCGAGATCGAGGATGAAATCGCCGAATTCGAAGGTTTCCGGGGTTTCCGAAGGCGCACCCGGCAGTTCGTCCGGGCCCTTGCGGCGCAGGACCGCATTGATGCGCGCCACCAGTTCGCGCGGGTTGAAGGGCTTGGGCAGGTAGTCGTCCGCGCCCATTTCCAGACCGATGATGCGGTCCACGTCCTCGCCCTTGGCGGTGAGCATGATGATGGGCGTCTGGTCGCCGGCACCGCGCAGGCGGCGGCAGATGGCCAGGCCATCTTCGCCGGGCAGCATCAGGTCCAGCACCAGCAGGTCGTAGCGTTCGCGGATCCAGAGCTTGTTCATGGCCTGGGCGTTTTCCGCCGTGACCACATTGAAACCCTGCTCGGTCAGATAGCGGCGCAGCAGGTCGCGCAAGCGGATGTCGTCATCCACCACCAACACTTTGAATTGATTGGCGGATGTTGTCGTATTAGTATTGCCGTTGGTCGTATTCATGTTGCCTATGGTAGCGTCTTGGCGATTTTGAGCAAGTCGGGGCTGTTGATCCATTACAAACTGTTACATACCTTACCTTAATCATCTTATACCATCGCGGCCTGCGGCCTAAACTGGAATCACGTCGGGAAAGCAACGTCGATACCGCTTTCTCTTCCCTGATTCTCTGTCTCCGGAAAAAATCGCATTATGAAGATTGCAGTCGTCAACAAGCTATGTCTGGCAGCGATGCTGGCGCTCGGTGTGGGAGCGGCCGCGCTGGCTGGCCCCCCGCAGGGCGGCCGGCCGATGCCGGGCCAGCCGGGCGACTTCAGGCAGCATGCCGGTGACTTCAACCCGCAAGATCACCGCAACCAGATCGCCAGCGACCAGGACCAGCGCCGCAACGGCAAGCTCAGTGCCGATGAACGCCGCGAGCTGCGCCGTCAGATCAATGAAGTCGGCCAGGATATCTACCGCGTCAAGCGTTGAGTTCCGTGCGGGTGAAAGATTCCCGCCCCGGTAAACAAAAAACTGACGAAAAAGCCCGAGTGCATCGCATTCGGGCTTTTTTCTTTGAGGCGCGCGATCAGTGCTGGTGCGCCTTGCCCAGCCGCTTCTCCAGCCGGTGCTGCAAGGCTTCGAAGCACAGGCTCAGGATCCAGTAAATGGCTGCCGCCGCCAGATACAGCGGAAGCGGGCGGAAGGTCACCGCAATGACTTCCTTGGTCGCCAGCATCAATTCGGTCACCGTGATGACAGATACCAGCGAGGTATCCTTGATCAGGCTGATCAGAGTATTGCTCATCGACGGCACGGCTATGCGCACTGCCTGCGGCACGATGATGTAGCGCAGCGTCTGGAAATACGTCAGTCCCACGCTGTAAGACGCATTCCACTGACCATGCGTCACCCCCAGGATGGCGCCGCGCAGGCTTTCCGAGAGGTAAGCCCCGGCATTGAGACTCAGGGTCAGCACCCCCGCCGTCAGCGGCGAGAATTCGATCCCGATCCCCGGCAAGCCGTAATAGACCACGAAGATCTGCACCAGCAGCGGCGTGCCGCGCATCATGCTGACGTACACGGCAGCCGGCCAATGGATGGGCCGCCAGGGAACGATGCGCGCCACCGCCAGCACGAAGCCCAGCACCAGGCCGCCGACCATCGAGGCCAGCGCGAAGAGCAGGGTGTAGCCCACGCCCTTGGCCAGGGTCGGGGCGGCTTGCTGCAGCAGTTCGAGGATTTCCATAAGCATTCGAATAAAAAAATTATCCCCGCGATGCGGGGATAAGTCGGTCCGCCCGGAACGTGCCGGGCGGCAGGGAGCGCCAGTTCAGGCGCGCCTTATTGTGCTTTCGGCGGCTGGCTCACGTCAATGCCGAACCACTTCTCGGAAGCCGCCTTGAAGCTGCCGTCCGCCTTGATGTCGGCCAGCGCCTTGTTCAGTGCAGCCTTGAACTCCGGATTGCCCTTGCGGAAGGGAATGCCGATCTTGTCGACGGTGCCGATCGGGCTGCCAGCCTTCAGCGGCAGCTTGGTCGATTTCAGGATGTAGCCGACCAGCAGGCTGTCGTTGAGGGCAGCATCGATGCGACCAGCGGCCAGGTCAGCGAGGTACTCGGGCGAACCCGGATAGGTGCGCACGTCGATGCCGGCCACGGCCTTGGCCTTCTGTTCGAAGTTGGTGCCCTGACCCAGGCCCAGCTTCTTGCCCTTCAGGTCGTCCAGGCTCTTGAATTCGCGCTTTTCATCCTTGCGCACGATCAGCTGGGCACTGGAGAGGGTGTACGGATCGGAGAAGTCGAAAGCCTTCTGGCGCTCGTCGGTGATGCCGACCTGGTTGATGATGACGTCGTACTTGCCTGCGCCCAGACCGGCCAGGATGCCGCTCCATTCGGTGGTCGTGAAGACCGGCTTGACGCCCAGCTTGGCCGCCAGCAGCTTGGCCACGTCGACTTCGAAGCCGGTCAGTTCGCCGGTCTTGGCATCCTTGAAGTTGAACGGGGGGTAGTTGCCTTCCAGCGCCACCTTCAGGGTGCCGCTGCTCTTGACCGATTCCAGCAGGTCGGCCGCCGACACGCTCAGGCTGGACGCCAGCAGGGTTGCGCCGACACCGGCCAGCAGCCATTGCTTGATATTCTTCTTCATATGTTCATGTCCTTATAAAAACTTTCGCCACAAAAACTGCGGCCAGGGCGCAATGATGCCCTCGTTTTGCCGAACTGCAAGGGCTGGCTTAATACTTTGATGTAGAAAGCTTATGCCCGACGCGGTTCCGCAGCTCAGGCCTGCAATTGCTCCAGCGCCTCCTGCTGTTCCAGCCATTCATTTTCGAGCTGGTCCAGTTCCTTGCTGCAATAGGCCTGGTCGGTGATGAGCGTTTTGAGTTCTTCCTTGTTGGCGGCGTCGTAGATATCCGGACTGGCCAGGCGCGCATCGATCTCGCCCTTGCGCGCATTGAGCTTGGCGATCTGTTCATCGAGGCGTTTGATGCGGGCCTCAATCGGTTTTTTAAGGGCCGACATCTTCTGGCGCTGCTCAGCTTCCAGGCGCTTCTGTTCCTTGCGGTCCACCAGCGAGGCCGGGGCCTCGGCCACCGGCTGGCTGGCCGTGGGCAGCGGCGCGGCAGCCGCTGCATCATTGCGGGCGGCCAGCTTGGTCTTGAAGAGCCAGTCCTTGTAGTCGTCGAGGTCGCCATCGAAGGGTTGCAGCTTGCCTTCGGCCACGATCAGGAATTGGTCGGTCGTGGCACGCAACAGGTGGCGATCGTGGGAGACCAGCACCAGCGTGCCCTCGAACTGTGCCAGCGCCATGGTGAGCGCTTCGCGGGTTTCCAGATCCAGGTGGTTGGTCGGTTCATCCAGCAGCAGCAGGTTGGGGCGCTGCCAGACAATCAGGGCCAGCGCCAGGCGCGCCTTTTCTCCGCCCGAGAAGGGAGCGATCGAGGAGGTCGCCATGGTGCCGTTGAAGTTGAAGCTGCCCAGGAAGTTGCGCAGTTCCTGCTCGCGCACATCCGGTGCCAGACGGATCAGGTGCCATAGCGGCGATTCGTCATGGCGCAGCATTTCCACCTGATGCTGGGCGAAGTAGCCGATCACCAGCCCCTTGCCCAGGCGGGCCGTACCGGACAGCGGATCGATCTCGCCGGCCACGGTCTTGATGAGCGTGGACTTGCCCGCGCCGTTGACGCCCAGCAGACCAATGCGCTGCCCACTCTGCAGCGAGAAATCGATGCCATGCACGATGATCTTGTCTTCATCGGGCGCACCATTCTTGCCCTCGATGTGATAACCCGCGTTGACCTTTTCCATGACCAGCAGCGGATTTGGTGCCGACAGCGGCTCGCGGAATTCGAAGGAGAATTCGGCGGCTGCCCGCAGCGGCGCCAGTTCTTCCATCTTGGACAGCGCCTTCATGCGACTCTGGGCCTGGCGTGCCTTGGTCGCCTTGGCCTTGAAGCGGTCGATGAAGGATTGCAGATGCGCACGCTGGCGCTGCTGCTTCTCGATCATTCCCGCCATCAGCTCCAGCTGGGCCGAGCGCTGGCGCTCGAAGCTGCTGTAGTTGCCGGAATAACGCTTCAGTTTGCGGTCGTCGATATGAACAATCACGTTCACCACGCCATCCAGGAAATCGCGGTCGTGGGAAATGATGAGCAGGGTGCCCGCGTAGCGCTTCAACCAGTCTTCCAGCCAGATGATGGCATCCAGGTCCAGGTGGTTGGTCGGTTCGTCCAGCAGCAGCAGGTCGGACGGGCACATCAGCGCCTGCGCCAGGTTCAGGCGCATGCGCCAGCCGCCGGAGAAGCTGGCCACCGGCCGCGCCATCTGCTCCAGCGAAAAGCCCAGGCCCAGCAGCAATTGCTCGGCGCGCGAGCGCACGGTGTAGGCATCGGCATCGGCCAACGCGGTATGCAGCTCGGCGATATGGTTGCCGTCGTGTTTGTCGTCCGGCTGCGCTTCGGCGCGGGCCAGATCGGCTTCCAGCTGGCGCAGGTGAGCGTCGCCATCGATGGCGTACTCGATGGCGGGACGATCCAGCGCCGGCGTTTCCTGCGCAACATAGGCCATGCGCCAGCGCGCCGGGAAATCGACATTGCCCTGGTCGGCATGCAGCTCGCCACGCAGCATGGCGAACAGGCTGGACTTGCCGGCGCCATTGGCGCCGATCAGGCCGATCTTGTCGCCCGGATTGAGCGTCAGGTCGACATTTTCCAGGAGCGGCTTGACGCCACGCTGGAGCGAGACTTGCTGGAAACGGATCATCGGTGATTCACAATCGTTGGAGCGCGCTAACGCGGATGCTGACGCTCAGGGTCAGGCCAGTTGCAGTTGTTCGGCCGTGACCAGGAACACCATGTCGTCACCGGCACTGGTGGTCAGCCAGGTCAGTTCCAGTTCCGGGAAGGCGGCTTCGGCGAAGGCGCGCTCATTGCCGATCTCGACCACCAGCACGCCTTCGGGCGTGAGGCGCTCGGCAGCGCCAGCGACGATCTTGCGCACCAGGTCCATGCCATCCTCGCCACCGGCCAGGGCCAGTTGCGGTTCGCGCAGGTATTCCTGGGGCAGCTTGCTCATGGAGCCGGAATTCACATACGGCGGATTGCTGATGATCAAGTCGTACTTGCGCAGCGGCAGTTGCGTGTACAGGTCGGACTCGACCAGGTTGATGCGGTCCTGCAGCTGGTATTCGTCCACGTTCTTGCGCGCCACGGCCAGCGCATCGGCGGAGATGTCGACCGCATCGATCTGCGCGTTCGGGAAGGCATCAGCCAGCAGGATCGGCAGGCAACCGGAACCGGTACACAGGTCCAGCGCGTTGACGATGGCTTCCGGATCCTGGATCCAGGGCGAGAAATGCTGCGGAATCAGTTCGGCGATGAAGGAACGCGGCACGATCACGCGTTCATCCACGTAGAAGCGATATGCGCCCAGCCAGGCTTCATTGGTGATGTAGGCGGCCGGGACGCGGTCCTTGCTGCGGCGTTCGATCACGCGCATGACGGACGCGATTTCCTCGGGGAGCAGACGCGCATCGAGGAAGGGATCGAGCTGGTCCAGCGGCAATTTGAGCGTATGCAGGATCAGGTAGGCTGCCTCGTCGAGCGCATTGCTGCTGCCGTGGCCGAAGAACAGTTGCTCGGTGTTGAAGCGGGTCACGGCGTAGCGCAGGAGGTCGCGCACGGTGGAGAAATTGTTGGGGGTCATGGTCTTTTCTTCAATGCAAGGCTGGCCGCTCAGGCGAGCAGGTTTTCCAGCGTCTTGCGGTAGATGTTTTTCAGGGGATCGATGTAGCGCACTTCGATGTGCTCATCGATCTTGTGGATGCTGTCATTGGGCGGACCGAACTCGATCACCTGCGGGCAGATCTGGGCGATGAAGCGGCCGTCTGAGGTGCCACCGGTGGTCGACAGTTCGGTATCCAGTCCGGTCTCGTCCTTGATGGCTTTGGACAGCGCATCCGACAGGTCGCCGCGCGGGGTCAGGAAGGGCAGGCCGCCAACGGTCCACTTCAGGTCGTATTCCAGGCCATGCTTGTCGAGGATGGCATGCACGCGCTGCTGCAAACCTTCCACGGTGCTGGCGGTGGAGAAGCGGAAGTTGAAGTCGATCACTACTTCGCCCGGGATCACGTTGGAAGCGCCGGTGCCGCCGTGGATATTCGAGATCTGCCAGGAGGTCGGCAGGTAGTACTCATTGCCCGCATCCCACTGCTCGGCCACCAGTTCGGCCAGTGCCGGCGCAGCCTGGTGGATGGGATTGCGCGCCAGTTGCGGATAGGCGATATGGCCCTGGATGCCCTTGACGGTCAGCTTGCCCGACATGGTGCCGCGGCGGCCGTTCTTGATCATGTCGCCCAGGGTCTTGGCCGAGGTCGGCTCGCCGACGATGCAGTAATCCAGCTGTTCGCCACGCGCCTTGATGGCATTGCAGACCACTACGGTGCCATCGATGGCCGGACCTTCTTCATCGCTGGTGATGAGGAAGCCGATCGATCCCCTGTGCTCCGGATGGGCCGCCGTGAACTCTTCGCAAGCCACCACCATGGCGGCGATCGACGTCTTCATGTCGGACGCGCCGCGACCGTACAGGCGGCCATCGCGCAGGGTCGGCTGGAAGGGATGCGACTGCCACTTCTCCAGCGGACCGGTGGGCACGACGTCGGTGTGGCCGGCAAAGACCACCAGCGGCTGCGCCGTTCCTTTGCGCGCCCACAGATTGGTGACGTCGCCGGACTGGATGGTCTCGCAGACGAAGCCCAGCGGCGCGAGCAATTCCGCCAGCCGCGCCTGGCAGCCTTTGTCTTCGGGGGTGACGGACGAAAGGGACATCAATTCCTGGGTCAGGGCCAGCGTCTTGCTCATGATCATTTCTCGAAAATGTGTTGATACTGATCGGCCTTGAAGCCGACGTGATACTGCTTGCCATCGAACAGCACCGGGCGCTTCACCACCGACGGGTTTTCCACCATCAGGGCCACCGCAGCGGCGTCATCGGTGATGGCGGCCTTGCGCTCATCCGGCAGGGCGCGCCACGTGGTCCCCTTGCGGTTGACCAGCACGTCGCGCTCCACGTCCTTCAGCCAGGCCTGCGCCTGTTCGGCAGTGAGGCCGGCCTTCTTGAAATCGTGGAAGTGAAAGGCGATGCCTTGCTCGTCCAGCCACACGCGGGCTTTCTTGACGGTGTCGCAGTTGGGAATGCCAAAAAGGGTGATCTTGTTGCTCATGTTCGCTTTCTCAATGGGGCTGGCTATCGGGGGCCAGAACACGACGCCGCGCCGGTGTACAAGACGACCGGCGCGGCGCGTGGGTGCTTCAGGCCTTCAGCAAAGCCGCAGCGCGGAATTACTCGCCGCGCAGCAGTTCGTTGATGGAGGTCTTGGAGCGGGTCTGGGCATCGACCTTCTTGACGATGATCGCGGCGTACAGGCTGTACTTGCCATCCTTGGACGGCAGGTTGCCCGGCACCACCACCGAGCCCGCCGGCACGCGGCCGTAGTGGACTTCGCCGGTTTCGCGGTCGTAGATCTTGGTCGACTGGCCGATGTACACGCCCATGGACAGCACCGAGTTCTCTTCGATGATGACGCCTTCGACCACTTCCGAACGGGCACCGATGAAGCAATTGTCTTCAATGATGACCGGACCGGCCTGCACCGGTTCCAGCACGCCGCCGATGCCGACGCCACCGGAAAGGTGAACGTTCTTGCCAATCTGGGCCGCCGAACCGACGGTGGCCCAGGTGTCGACCATCGTGCCTTCGTCGACGTAAGCGCCGATGTTGACGTAGGAGGGCATCAGCACCACGTTGCGGCCGATGAAGGAGCCATGACGCGCCACCGCCGGCGGCACCACGCGGAAGCCGCCCTTGGCGAAATCTTCAGCAGTGTAATTGGCGAACTTGGTCGGCACCTTGTCGTAGAACTGCGGATAGCCAGGTCCGGCCGACATCGGCACGTTGTCTTCCAGGCGGAAGGACAGCAGGATGGCCTTCTTCACCCATTGGTTGACTTCCCATTGGCCGACGCCCTGACGGTTGGCCACGCGCAAGGTGCCATCGTTCAGGCCTGCGATCACTTCGGCCACCGCATTGCGGATGTCGGCCGGGGCGCTCTTGGGAGACAGGCTGGCGCGGTCTTCCCACGCCTGATCGATGATGTGCTGAATGGACTGTGTCATGTTGGTATCGATGAACTCTAGGGTGAACGGGAGAGAAACTGGCACCGGGGCGGGTGCTGACAAGCTCAAGCCTGGCCGGCCAGTTTCTTCGTGAAGGCGACGATGCGTTGCGCGGCTTCCAGGCATTCGTCGACTTCGGCCACCAGCGCCATGCGGATGCGGCCCGCGCCCGGATTGACGCCATGCGCTTCGCGTGCCAGGTAGCTGCCCGGCAAGACCGTGACATTATATTCGGCGTACAGACGACGGGCGAATTCGGTGTCGCTGATGTCGACCAGCTTGTCGACCTTGGCCCACAGGTAGAAGGCGGCATCGGGCAGGGCGACGTCCATCACTTCCTGCAGCAGCGGGGTCACCTGGGAGAACTTGGTGACGTATTTGGCGATGTTGTCCTGCACGTGGGTTTCGTCCTGCCAGGCCAGCACGGAGGCGGCCTGGATCACCGGGCTCATGGCCGCGCCGTGGTAGGTGCGGTAGAGCAGGAATTTCTTGAGGATGGCTGCATCGCCGGCCACGAAGCCCGAGCGCATGCCTGGCACGTTGGAGCGCTTGGACAGGCTGGAGAAGGAAACCAGGTTGCGATAGTCACGGCCCAGCAGACGTGCGGCCTGCATGCCGCCCAGCGGCGGATCCTGCTTGAAGTAGATTTCGGAATAGCACTCGTCGGAGGCGATCATGAAACCATAGCGATCCGACAGGGCGAACAGTTCCTTCCAGTCTTCCAGCGTCAGCACGGCGCCGGTCGGGTTGCCCGGCGAGCAGACGAACAGCAGTTGCACGCGTTCCCATACTTCTTGCGGTACCTGGCTGAAATCGGGCGCAAAGTTGCGCGCCGGGTCCGAATTGACGAAATAGGGCTCGGCACCGGCCAGGTAGGCCGAGCCTTCATAGATCTGGTAGAACGGGTTGGGGCACATCACCAGCGCGCCGGGCCTGGTCGGATCGACCACGGTCTGGGTCAGCGAGAACAGGGCTTCGCGCGAACCGATCACCGGCAGGATCTCGGTCGCCGGATCGGGACGCGGGATGTCGTAACGCTTCTGCAGCCAGTCAGCGATCGCACCGCGCAGGGCGTCGCTGCCCAGGGTGGCCGGATACGAGGCCAGGCCGGAAAGGTTGTCCGTCAGCGCCTGCTGGATGAAGGCAGGGGTAGGGTGCTTGGGCTCGCCGATGCCCAGGCTGATCGGACGATAAGCCGGGTCGGGCGTGATGCCGGCGAAGAGCTTCTTGAGCTTTTCGAAGGGATAGGGCTGCAGTTTGTCGAGTAGGGGATTCACGTCGCTGGACTGGAGTAAAGCTTTCCGGGCCAGCGTCTCGCGAGGAGCTCGCCCGGCCACGGCAAAGGACTGGGAAAGTTGGCGATTATACCGTCATTTGAGGGCATTGCCGCGCTCCCGGTCGGCCTGGCGTTGAGTCCTTGGCATGTCTGGCTCACAAGAAAACGGCTGTGGTGATCCTGATCGGGCGCGTGTTCACCTTCCTGCACGCTGGCAAAGAAAAGGTGCAATCCGGAAAATCAGGGACAGTTACGCGGTGTATTCAGGGGATTGTCAGGGAGAGTCAGAGAGTATTGTGGTCGCTCGCCAAAAACGGGACCGTTCACAGGGCGGTCCACCCATTCCCGGAGAACAAGAATGAAAAGCCTCAAGGCGCAGCTACTGTCTGCGCTGGTCGTGATGTGGATCGGTTTGCTGGCGCTGGCCGCCTGGTCCGCCTTCAGCGCCCGTGAAACCATGATCGAAGAACGCAAGGATGGCCTGCGCCGCGTGGTGGAAGCCGCCAACGGGGTTGTCAACAGCTACGTGGCCGATGTCGCGGCCGGCAAGATTTCCAAAGAGGAAGCCCAGAAGAACGCGCTGGAACGCATCGCCGCCATGCGCTACGACGGCGACAACTATCTCTTCATTTTCGATTCGCGCCCGGTGGTGCTGATGCTGCCGTCCAACAAGGCGATGATCGGCAAGAACGTGGCCGACCGCAAAGATTCCGAAGGCAAGGCCTATTACGTCGAGATGATGAAGGTCGGCCAGGAAAAGGGGCAGGGTTTCGTGCAATACATGGGCCGCCTACCTGGCACGGACGACAGCAACCGCACGCCCAAAATGAGCTATGTGGTGCACAACAAGACCTGGGACTGGTTCATCGTCACGGGCGTGTTCCTCTCCGATGTGCAAGCCCAGTTCCGCTCCGACCTGTTCAAATTGCTCGGTATCCTGGTGGTGGTCGGTGGACTGGTCTCGCTGATGATGCTGGCCATCATCCGCCGCATCACCGGTAGCCTCGGTGGCGAGCCGGCCTATGCAGTGGCCATCGCCACGCGCATTGCCAGTGGCGACCTGACGGTGCGGGTCGATACCCGTGCCGGTGACAACCGCAGCCTGCTCTTCGAGATGGCCACCATGCGCGAGCGCTTGGGCGGCGTCATCAAGGGCATCCGCCAAGGTACCGATGCCATCGATGTCGGAGCGCGCGAGATTGCGGCGGGCAACCTGGACCTGTCTTCGCGCACTGAAGAGCAGGCCGGTTCGCTGGCCACCACGGCCTCCAACATGGATACCCTGACCGCCACCGTCAAGCAGAACGCCGACAACGCTCGCCAGGCCGGTCAGCTGGCCAACAATGCCTCGGAAATCGCCAAGCGCGGCGGCGAGGTGGTGGGGCAGGTGGTGCAGACCATGGAGGGCATCACGGAAAGCTCGCGCAAGATCTCCGACATCATCGGCGTGATCGATGGCATTGCGTTCCAGACCAATATCCTGGCCCTGAATGCGGCGGTGGAAGCCGCCCGCGCCGGCGAGCAGGGGCGTGGCTTTGCGGTGGTGGCCTCGGAAGTGCGTTCGCTGGCCCAGCGCAGTGCCCAGGCGGCCAAGGAGATCAAGGCCCTGATCGAGGATTCGGTGCAGCGCGTGGGCGATGGCTCGGACCAGGTGGCCCGCGCCGGCGAGACCATGGGCGAGGTGGTGTCGGCGGTGCATCGCCTGACCGACATCGTCAGCGAGATTTCGGCGGCCTCCGAAGAGCAGCGCCGGGGCATCGAGCAGGTCAACCTGGCCATCGGCGAGATGGATCAGGTCACCCAGCAGAACGCGGCGCTGGTCGAAGAGGCTGCTGCCGCAGCCGGTTCACTGGAAGAGCAGGCGCGACGCCTGAAGGCCGCGGTGGCGACCTTCCGCGTCGAAGGCGAAGAGGGCGCAGCTGCGTCCGTACCGGTGGCAGTCCCCAAGGCTGCGCCTGTCGTAGCCAAAGCAGCGATCCCGGTCAAACCACTGCCCAAGCCTGCGGCCAAGCCCCTGGTCAAGGCAGCCGCGCCGCTGCCACCACCAGGCAAGCCTGCAGCCCCCGCCAAACCGGCCTCTGCGGGCAGGTCATCGCCCGCAAACGATGATGGGGATTGGGAGACCTTCTGATTTTCTCGGATTGAAATGAAGAAATGGACGCCGTACCGGGTGCGCTCGGTGCGGCGTTTTTCATGGGGCCAGCGCATCGGACAAGAGGGCGGAAGCAGGCATCCTGGCGCGGTTTTTGGTCTGGCCGGGCCCGTGCGATGTTATGATACCGGCCGTTCCGGAAGCAAAAATCCCGCTTCCTCTTAACTGATTCAATTTGTCGATAACGTGCGTCTAACTTCCATCAAATTATCTGGATTCAAGTCCTTCGTCGAGCCTACGCACTTCCAGGTTCCGGGGCAGCTGGTGGGTGTGGTCGGGCCCAATGGCTGCGGCAAATCCAACATCATCGACGCCGTGCGCTGGGTCCTGGGCGAATCCAAGGCCTCCGAGCTGCGTGGCGAGTCGATGCAGGACGTCATCTTCAACGGCTCTACCCACCGCAAGCCGGCCGGGCGCGCCTCGGTCGAACTGGTGTTCGACAACTCCGCCGGCAAGGCGGCCGGCCAGTGGGGCCAGTACGCCGAAATTGCCGTCAAGCGCACGCTCACGCGCGACGGTACGTCCTCGTACTACATCAACAACCAGTCCGTGCGCCGCCGCGACATCCAGGACATCTTCCTCGGTACCGGCCTGGGCCCGCGCGCTTACGCCATCATCGGCCAGGGCATGATCTCGCGCATCATTGAGGCGCGTCCTGAAGAGCTGCGCATCTTCCTGGAAGAAGCCGCGGGCGTGTCGAAGTACAAAGAGCGCCGCCGCGAGACCGAGAACCGCCTGCACGACACCACCGAAAACCTCACGCGCCTGGAAGACATCCTGCGCGAACTGAACGCCAACCTGGAAAAGCTGGAAGCGCAAGCCGCCGTGGCCAAGAAATTCCACGAGCTGCAGAACGACCAGGAAGAAAAGCAGAAGCTGCTCTGGCTGCTGCGCAAGAACGAAGCCAAGGCCGAGCAGGAGCGCTTCTTCAAGGAAATCGAACGCGCCCAGATCGACCTGGAAGAGCAGACCGCCAAGCTGCGCCACGTCGAAACTGAACTGGAGCACATGCGCCAGGCGCACTACGCCGCCGGCGACCGCCTGCACCAGGCGCAGGGCCACCTGTACCAGACCAATTCCGAGATCGGCAGCCTGGAAGCGCAGATCAAGTTCGTCATCGAATCGCGCAATCGTCTGCAGGCGCAACTGAACTCGCTGGGCGCGCAGCGCGACCAGTGGCAGCGCCAGGGCACGCAGCAGCAGGAAGAACTGGCCGAAGCCGAAATCCAGCTGGAAGAATTCGGCATGCGCGTGGAGCAAGCCCAGCACGCCGTACAGGACACCAGCGACCGCCTGCCTTCGCTGGAATCGGCCTGGCGCGAGTCGCAGGTCAAGACCACCGAGTCGCGCGGCAAGATCATGCAGGTGCAGCAGCAGATCGAACTGCAGTCCACGCACCAGCGCAATGCCTCCAACATCCTCTCGGGCCTGGCCGTGCGCCGCGAACGCCTGCTGCAGGAAAAGAGCGGCATGGCCCTGCCTGACGAGACGCACCTGTCCAACCTGCGCATGCAGCTGGAAGAAAAGCAGGCCTCGCTGGAAGAGGCGAGCATGTATCTGGAAGAGGCGCAGGAGCAACTGCCGCGCCTGGAAGAAGAGCGCCGCACCGCCCAGGAACTGGTCAGCAAGGAAACCTCGGCCAACGCCCAGCTGGAAGCCCGCCTCACCGCCCTGAAGCAATTGCAGGAAAGCGTACAGGCCCAGGGCAAGGTCCAGCCCTGGCTGGAAAAGCACGGCCTGGCCGAGCTGCCGCGCCTGTGGCAGAAGCTGCACATCGAATCCGGCTGGGAAACCGCGCTGGAAGCGGTGCTGCGCGAGCGCATGTCGGCCCTGGAAATGTCCAACCTGGACTGGGCCAAGGCCTTCTTCAGCGACGCCCCGCCGGCCAAGCTGGCGCTGTACGCCCCCAATGCCGGCCTGGCCCAGCCCGAAGCCCAGCCGGTGGCGGGCCTGAAGCCCTTCGTCACCCTGCTGCAGTTGAATGATCCGGGTCTGCGCGCCCTGATGAACGACTGGCTCAACCACATCTACATCGCCGACGACACGGCCACCGCCTTTGCCGAGCGCGCCAAGCTGCCGCTGGGCGGCTTGTTCGTGACCCGCCAGGGCCATGTGGTGAGCAATGCCAGCGTACGTTTCTATGCCTCCGATTCGGAGCAGGACGGCATGCTGGCGCGCCAGCAGGAAATCGAGAACATCACCAAGCAGCAACGTGCCCAGGCTATGCTGGCCGAGGAAGCCAAGGGCCGTGCCGTGCGTGCCGAGGCAGCCCTGTCGGGCGCATCGCAGCGTCTGCAGGAACTGCGCCAGCGCGTCAATTCGCTCACGCAATCGGCACACAGCCTGCAGATCGAGGTGATGAAGCTGGCCGAAGTGCAGGAGCGCTTCAACCAGCGCAGCACCCAGATCGCCACTGATCTGGAAGAAATCGGGATGCAGGAAGCCGAGCAGCAGCAGGTGCAGGCCGAATCCGAGGCCCGCTTCGAAGAGCTGGACATCGAACTGGCCGAACTGCAGGAACAGCACGAGAACGGCCAGACCGATTACCTGAACAAGGAACAGCAGCTCAACGACGCCCGCACCCGCCTGCGCGAGCTGGAGCGCGCCGCCCAGGAAACCGAGTTCGCCGAGAAGTCGCATCGCAACAAGATCGAGGAACTCAAGCGCGGCATTGCCACCGCCTTGGAACAGGCGGCGCAACTGTTTGCCAGCATGCAGCAAGGCTCGCTGGAACTGGAAAGCCTGGATGACCAGGCCGCCCAGGCCGGCCTGCAGGAATTGCTGGATCGCCGCAGCGAGCAGGAACGTGCGCTGGCCGATGCCCGCCACGAGCTGGATCAGCTGTCGCAGCAACTTCGTTCACATGAAGAATCGCGCATGCAGGCCGAACGCAGCCTGCAGCCCCAGCGTGACCGCATTACCGAACTGCAACTGAAGGAACAGGCCGCGCGCCTGAACCAGGAGCAATTCTCCGAAGCGCTGGCGCAGACCCAGGCCGACGAGGCCGCGCTGTCGGAAAAACTGACCAGCGACATGCGTCCGTCCTACCTGCAAGGCGAAGTGACGCGCCTCACCAATGCCATCGCGGCGCTGGGGGCGGTCAACCTGGCCGCACTGGATGAACTGGCGACCGCCTCCGAGCGCAAGCACTTCCTCGATGCCCAGCACGCCGACCTGAACGAAGCCATCACCACGCTGCAGGATGCGATCCACAAGATCGACATGGAAACCCGGGATTTGCTGCAGGACACCTTCGACAAGGTCAACCACCACTTCTCGGAACTGTTCCCGGTGCTCTTCGGCGGCGGCCAGGCCAAACTCATCATGACCGGCGACGAGATCCTCGATTCCGGCGTGCAGGTCATGGCGCAGCCGCCCGGCAAGAAGAACGCCACGATTCACCTGCTCTCCGGTGGCGAGAAGGCCCTGACCGCCACGGCCCTGGTCTTCTCCATGTTCCAGTTGAACCCGGCGCCGTTCTGCTTGCTCGACGAAGTGGACGCGCCGCTGGACGATGCCAACACCGAACGCTTCGCCAACATGGTCAAGCGCATGTCGGAGTACACCCAGTTCCTCTTCATTTCCCACAACAAGATCGCCATGGAAATGGCGCAGCAGTTGATCGGGGTGACCATGCAGGAGCAGGGCGTGTCGCGCATCGTGGCGGTGGATATGGAGTCGGCCGCCAACTTCTCCAGCGCCGAGCAGGCCGCCTGATGATTTGTGCGGCAATGGCCTGCGGCTTTGTCGGCTTGACAAGCAGGGGGTGTGACCGTACCCTGAAAACCTTGCCGGCCAGCCCGCAGCGGGCGCAAGCCCCAGCTGGAACCGTTCTGATTCGGCCCCCACGGGCCATGGAAAAATAACAATATCTTGACCGCGCACTTGCCGTACCCGATCCGTCCGATTCTCCTGCATGGCTCCGCTGAGCCGGTGCAGGCGGCTGCCAGCGCTGCGGCAGCATCGACGGAGCGCCGTGTGAGCGGCCCGCGCGGTCCAGGCTTTCTTGGATTGATAGGATTCGGATTTCTTCGATGAGCAGCTTTTCCCAGCCGACCATGCCACGCGGCGCCCATGATGGCGCCCTCCAGCCCGCCAGCCTGAAAGGTCGTGCAGCATGATGATGGATCTCCAGACCAGCCTGATCATCCTGGGCGGCGTCTTCGTCGCCGGGGTCATCACCTACAACAAGTGGCAGGAGCACAAGGCGCGCAAGACCGTGGAGCGCGCCTTTTCTTCGTCCCATGATGATGTCCTGATGTCGCCGGACGAGCCGGCGGCCACGGCCGAGCCGGTCTTCGCCCCGCCTGTGGCAGACCGCACCGCGCCTGCGCCGCGCATGGCCGAGCCGACGCTCGAGCCTGATGCCGGACGCGCCGAGCCTTCCTTCTATGATCTGCCCGATCGCAAGCCGGTACCGGCCCCGGTGAAGGCTTACCAGGAGCAGGCCGAGTTCGAGCCGCGTGAACCCTTCCTGGGTGAGCCGCCGGTGAGCACGGCTGCGCCCGCCGGAGCGGCTGCCGATGAAGCCGTGCTGGGTGAAGCGATGGCCCAGGCACCGCAATCGACGGTGGCCCAGGTCATCGCCGGAGCGGAAGAGCAGGGCGATACCGTCCCCGCCTTCACGCCGCCGCCCGAGATGCAGGCACGCCTGGCCCCCAAGCGCGAATTGCCGGTGGACGAACTGATCGACTGCAACATCCCGATCGCCCTGGAAAACCCGCTGCGCGGCGACAAGCTGCTGCCGATGCTGCAAGGCCTGCGCCATGTCGGCAACAAGCCGGTGCATTTCATCGGCCGCACCACCGACGGCGACTGGGAAGCCATCGCCCACGGCAGCATCTACAACGCCTTGCTGGCGGGGGCGCAGCTGGCCAATCGCAGCAATGCCATCAATGAGATCGAGTATTCGGAACTGGTCATGCGCCTGCGCGACCTGACCGATTCGCTCTCGGGTGAGCCGGAACTGCCGGACATGCCGGACGTCATCCGCACCGCCCAGGCGCTGCACCAGTTCATCATTGACCATGATGCGCAACTGTCGGTGAACGTGCGTTCGCAAGGCGCGCCCTGGAGTCTGGCGACCTTGCTGGCTGCGCTGACCCGCCAGGGTTTCGATCGCCGTACAGAAGGCTATCTGGTAATGCAGGATGGCGAAGGTGAAGTGCTCTTCGCGCTTTCCACCAATGCCACGCCGACCGATGAAACCACCGATCGCCTCACGCTCTTGCTGGACGTGCCCCGTGTGGCCCCGTCGCGCGATGGCTACGGTGCTCTGGTGGCCTGCGCCAAGTCGCTGTCGGCTCGCCTGGGTGGCGTCATCGTGGATGACAGCGACCAGCCCCTGACCGATGAAGCCCTTTCCGATATCGCCGAACAGGTGGCCGCGTTCTACAGCGCCATGGAATCGGCCGAGATCCCTGCCGGTTCCACCCGTGCCTTGCGCTTGTTCAGCTAAGGCCGCGTTTTTACTCCCCCTACGATGCAAGACGACTTGTTTTCCGCCGGACGGCCCCCGCAAGGGGAGCCGGACTGGCTGTCGCGCGCCCGTGTGCTGCGCGACGAACTGAACCGCCACAACCACAGCTATTACGTACTCGACCAGCCCAGCATCCCGGACGCGGAATATGACCGCCTGTTCCAGGAACTGCAGGCACTGGAAACCGTCCATCCCGAACTGTTGACGCCTGATTCGCCGACGCAACGCGTGGGTGCCGGGCCGCTGCCGCAGTTCGAGCCGGTGCGCCATGACATCCCCATGCTCTCGCTGGGCAACGGCTTTGCCGACGAAGACATCGAAGCCTTCGACAAGCGCGTGCGTGATGGCCTGGAAACGCTGCAGGAAGTGCGTTACGCCACCGAACTGAAGTTCGACGGCCTGGCCATCAGTCTGCGCTACGAAAACGGCGTTCTGGTGCAGGCCGCCACGCGCGGCGACGGCACCACGGGCGAGAACGTGACCGCCAACATCCGCACCGTGCGCGCCATTCCCCTGCGTCTGCACGGCGAAAACCTGCCGCAGGTGATTGACGTGCGCGGCGAAGTGCTGATGTACAAGGACGACTTCGCACGTTTGAACCAGCGTCAGCGCGATGCCGGGCAGAAGGAATTCGCCAACCCCCGCAATGCCGCCGCCGGCAGCCTGCGCCAGCTGGATTCGCGCATCACCGCGCAACGCACGCTGCGCTTCTTCGCCTATGGCATTGGGGTGCTGGAAGGGGCCGAGATGCCGGCTTCGCACTCGGCCCTGCTGGACTGGTACCAGCAACTCGGCCTGCCGGTGTGCAAGGAGCGCGCCGTGGTGACGGGGGCGGCCGGTCTGCTGGACTTCTTCCGCAGCATCGGTGCCAAGCGCGAGAGCCTGCCTTACGAGATCGACGGCGTGGTCTACAAGGTGGACCGGCTGGACCAGCAGAAGCACCTGGGCTTCGTCTCGCGCGCCCCGCGCTTTGCGCTGGCCCACAAGTTCCCGGCGCAGGAAGCGCTGACCGTGGTACAGGACATCGAAGTGCAAGTCGGCCGCACCGGTGCCATCACTCCGGTGGCGCGCCTGAACCCTGTCTTCGTCGGTGGGGTCACGGTCACCAACGCCACCCTGCACAACGAAGATGAAGTCCGCCGCAAGGACATCCAGATCGGTGACACCGTCATCGTGCGCCGCGCCGGTGACGTGATTCCGGAAGTGGTGGCCTTCGTGCCCGAGAAGCGTCCGGCCGATGCGCGCCCCTTCGTCATGCCGGCCAACTGCCCGGTGTGCGGCTCGCCCATCGTGCGGGCGGAAGATGAAGCAGTGGCGCGCTGCTCCGGCGGCTGGCTGAAATGTTCAGCACAGCGCAAGGGCGGACTGCAGCATTTTGCTTCACGTCGCGCCATGGACATCGAAGGTCTGGGCGAGCAACTGGTGGAGCAACTGGTGGATCGCCAGGTGGTCAACACGCCGGCTGACCTGTATCGACTGGGCTTGTCGGCGCTGGCCGAACTGGACCGCATGGCCGAGAAATCGGCGCAGAACGTGCTGGATGCCCTGCAGAAGTCCAAGACCACCACGCTGGCACGGTTCATCTATGCGCTGGGCATCCGCCACGTCGGCGAAGCCACGGCCAAGGAATTGGCGCGCCATTTCGGCGGCATCGACAAGCTGCTCGCCGCCAGTGAAGAACAACTGCTGGAAGTGGCCGATATCGGTCCGGTGGTCGCCGCCTCGATCCGAGCCTTCTTCAATGATCCGATCAATGTCGAGCTGGTCGAGCAATTGCGCGCGGTCGGCGTGCATTGGCCCGAGAGCGAGGGCGTCGATGCCGGTGCCAAGCATCTGGCCGGCAAGACCTTCGTGTTGACCGGCACCTTGCCCAACCTGTCGCGCGATGAGGCCTCGCAGCTGATCGAAGCGGCCGGTGGCAAGGTTTCCGGTTCCGTGTCCAAGAAAACCAGTTACGTGGTCGCCGGGGCCGAAGCCGGCAGCAAGCTGGCCAAGGCCGAGGAACTGGGCATCGCCATCCTCGATGAGGACGCACTGAAGGCGCTTTGCGCCGGTCAGGATGCGTCAGAAACGTAATCACCTTGTCTTTTTATTCATATAGAATGCCGCCCGTAAGCAGTCCCGTTCCCGGGACTGCGGTGCAGGATTCACCGCATCACGCCATAACAACATAACAAGACCCATCCTTACCTCGGAGTCATGATGATCAAGAAGATCAAGAAAGCCGTTTTTCCTGTCGCCGGTCTCGGTAGCCGCTTCCTGCCCGCCACCAAGGCCCAGCCCAAGGAAATGCTGCCCATCGTCGACAAACCGCTGATTCACTATGCCGTGGAAGAGGCGGTCGCCGCCGGCATCACGGAAATGGTGTTCATCACCGGCCGCAACAAGCGCGCCATCGAGGACCACTTCGACAAGGCCTACGAGCTGGAATCCGAACTGGAAGCCGCCGGCAAGAAGAAGCTGCTGGAGATCGTGCAGAACGTGGTGCCCAAGAACGTCAACTGCATCTTCATCCGTCAGTCCGAGCCGCTGGGCCTGGGCCACGCCGTGCTGTGCGCGCGTCCGGTGGTGGGTGAAGAACCCTTCGCCATCCTGCTGGCCGATGACTTCATGGACACCGATGAGGGCGTCAAGCCGGTGCTGGCACAGATGACCGACATCTATGCACGTGAAGGCATGAGCATGCTGGCCGTGCAGGAAGTGCCCAAGAACGATACCCGCCAATACGGCATCGTCAGCGCCACGCCGTACCAGCCGGACCTGGAGCGCATCAACGCCATCGTCGAAAAGCCGGCCCCGGAAGAAGCCCCGTCCACGCTGGCCGTGGTGGGTCGCTATGTGTTGAACAGCCGCATCTTCCACTACCTGGAAAACATCCCGCGCGGCGCTGGCGGCGAGATCCAGCTCACCGACGGCATCGCCAAGCTGATGCAGGCCGAATCCGTGCTGGCCTACCGTTACCAGGGTCAGCGTTATGATTGCGGTTCCAAGCTGGGTTACCTCAAGGCCATGGTGGCCATGGGCCTGAAGCACCCGGAAACCGGTCCGGCCTTCTCGGAATACCTGCAGGAAGTGGCCAGCAAGGCACGCTGATCGCAGCTGCGGTCCAGCGCCAGCCTCTGGCGCGGCGCACTGCTTGCACAATGACGCCCGGTTCCTGCCGGGCGTCTTTCATGGAGAGCTTCAATGGCAATACGCGAGATCCTCAAAATGGGCGACCCGCGCCTGCTGCGCCAGGCGCAGCCGGTCACGCAGTTCGGTACGCCTGAACTGGCGCAACTGGTGGACGACATGTTCGAGACCATGCGTGCCGTCAACGGTGCCGGGCTGGCCGCGCCCCAGATCGGGGTAGACCTGCAACTGGTGATCTTCGGCTTCGGCCACAACCAGCGCTATCCGGAGGCACCGGCGGTGCCCGAGACCGTGCTCATCAATCCGGTGCTGACGCCCTTGTCGGAAGAGGAAGAAGAGGGCTGGGAAGGCTGCCTGTCGGTGCCCGGCATGCGCGGCGTGGTGCCGCGCTGGAGCCGTTTGCGCTATCAGGGCCTGGACTTGCACGGCAACGAGATTGACCGCACCGTCGACGGCTTCCATGCCCGCGTGGTGCAGCATGAGTGCGATCACCTGCAGGGCATTCTGTATCCGATGCGCATCCGCGACTTCCGCCAGTTCGGTTTCACGGAAGTGCTGTTCCCGGACCTGGATCCCAATCAGGACGACTGAACAGCGACGCAGCAAAAAAACATCCCGGCACCAGGCCGGGATGTTCGTTTTAGGGTCGAAGGGTTTCAGGACCGATGAAACCGCATATCGTCCATCAGGCGTTTTCCTTCACCCGCTGGTCGATATGGGCCAACGCCTCTTCCACCTGGTCGATCAGAATCAGGCACAGGTCGCCGGGCTGCAGGGTAGCGAGGGCGGTATCGATGGCGACGAATTCGCCGTTGATTTCCTTCACATCCTTGGTACGCTTGGCTCCTTCGAGGCCCTGGCGCAGCAGCGCAATGACTTCGCCGTCTTCACGGCCGCGCTGGCACTGATCCTGGTACAGCACCACTTCATCGAAGGCATCGCCCAGCAGTTCGGTCTGGCGGGTGATGTCGACGTCGCGGCGGTCACCGGCACCGCTGATGACTACCGAGCGGCGCTTGGCGGGCAGGCTGTCGACGGCCTTGATGAGGGCCTGGATGGCATCCGGATTGTGGCCGTAGTCGGCGATCAGGGTGGCCCCCTTGTAGTCGAACAGGTTGAAGCGCCCCGGTGCGGTGCCGCTGTCGCTGATGAAGCTGGCCAGGGCGCCGGTGATCTGTTCCCAGTCCAGGTTCAGCGCCCAGGCCGCACCCACGGAAGCCATCACGTTCTCGACCTGGAAGCCGATGGCACCGCTGCGGGTGAGCGGAATGCCGGACAGCTTCAGGCGTTTTTCGAACGTACCCTGCGCGGCCACGATGGCGTCGCCGTCTTGATAGACGATGCGGTGGCCCTGCGCGCGGTGGGTGGCCATGATGGGGTGGGTCGGGTCCAGCGCGAAGAAGGTCACCGAACCGGGGCAGGAGGCGGCCATCTTGGACACCATCGGATCCGCCGCATTCAACACGGCAGTGCCGGTCGGGGCCACGTTCTCGACGATGACGCGCTTGACCACGGCCAGGTCTTCCACGGTGCTGATGTAGGACAGGCCCAGGTGATCGCCCATGCCGATGTTGGTGACCACGGCCACGGCGCAGCGGTCAAAGCCCAGGCCTTCGCGCAGGACGCCGCCACGGGCGGTTTCCAGCACGGCGGCATCCACGTCCGGGTGGAACAGCACATTGCGGGCGCTGCGCGGGCCGCTGCAGTCGCCGGTGTCGGTGCGCTGGCCATCGATGTAGACGCCATCGGTATTGGTCATGCCCACGCGCAGGCCGGTCTTGGCCAGCAGGTGCGTAATCAGGCGAACAGTGGTGGTCTTGCCGTTGGTACCGGCCACCGCCACCACGGGGATGCGGCCATCGTCGCCATCGTCGTACATGGTCGAGATGATGGCTTCACCGACATCGCGCGCCTTGCCGTAGGACGGCGAGAGGTGCATGCGCAGGCCAGGTGCGGCGTTGACTTCGACGATGCCGCCGCCTTGTTCTTCCAGCGACATGTGCACCGAATTGCAGACCACGTCCACGCCGCAGATATCGAGCCCGACCATCTGCGCGGCCGCAATCGCACGTGCGGCCACATCCGGATGCACGTCATCGGTGACATCGGTGGCGGTGCCGCCGGTGGAGAGGTTGGCGTTGTTGCGCAGGACCACGCGCACGCCCTGGGCGGGAATGGCTTCCGGGTCCAGGTTCTGGCCGGACAGCACCGACAGGGCGATGTCGTCGAGGCGGATCTTGGTCAGCGAGGTGGCGTGGCCGTCGCCGCGCAGCGGATCGGCGTTGACCTGGTCGATCAATTGACGGATGGTGTGCACGCCGTCGCCGATGACTTGCGGCGGATCGCGGCGGGCCGCAGCCACCAGGGTCTTGCCGATGACCAGCAGGCGGAAGTCGTGGCCGGGCAGGTAGCGCTCGACGATGACTTCATCGCTGATCAGGGCGGCGTTGTTGAAGGCACGGGTGATCTGTTCCGGGGTGCTGATGTTGACGGCCACGCCCTTGCCCTGGTTGCCGTCCAGCGGTTTGATGACCACCGCCGAACCGATTTCCTCGGCGGCCTTGAGGGCATCTTCCACGGTCTCGACCACGCGGCCATTGGGGACCGGCACGCCAGCGGCGTGCAGCAGCATCTTGGTCAGGTCCTTGTCTTGCGCAATCGATTCGGCGATGGCGCTGGTATTGCTGGTCTCCGCGGCCTGGATGCGCTTCTGGCGGCTGCCCCAGCCGAACTGCACCATGCTGCCCTGGGTCAGGCGGCGATACGGGATGCCGCGCTTGATGGCGGCGTTGACGATGGAGCCGGTCGAGGGACCCAGGCGCACATCTTCATCCAGTTCGCGGATGCGGGCCAGCGCACCAGTCAGGTCGAAGGGAGTGTCGGCCTGGGCGGCGCGCACCAGTTCCAGTGCCAGGTCGAAGGCCAGGCGGCCGACTTCTTCTTCGCTGTACTCCACCACCACCTGGTAAATGCCGGTCTCGACGGTGGAGACCGTGCGGGTGAAGGTCACCGGGCAGCCGGCCTGGTTCTGCAGCGCCAGGGCGGCAGCAGCCAGGGCGTGCGCCATGGAGACGACCTGCTTGCCGCCATCGGGTTCGAGGAAGCCGATCTGCGGGAAGCGGGCGCGCAGGCGCAGTTCGAAGCCGGGCATGTCATCGATGACGCGCTCGTTTTCCGGGCAGGAAACGATGGCCTCGATGGCAGTGTGTCTGCTCCAGAGATTGGGGCCGCGCAGGGCGCGAATGCGGGATACGTCCATGGACTCGTTTTCCTAGATGTCTCTTGATCTTGATTCAGTCGGTCTTGCAGGTCACGCCGGCTCAGGCGGCCTGGCTCTTGAACTTCAGGCCTTGCTCTTCGGCGCGCTCGGTGCCGAACAGCTCGATGCCGGCACGGATCACTTCGGGGCCGATGCCCAGGGCCCAGGCGGCGCCGACGGCGGCCAGCACGTTCTCGACCTGGTAGGCCACCGCGCCGTTTTCGGTCAGGGGGATGGCATCCACCGAGCTGACCTTGCACTGGCGCTCGCCTTCGGCCTGGATCAGGTCGCCATCGCGCAGGAACACGGCACGGCCGCCTTCCTTCAGGTGGCTGGCCAGCAGTTCGGAAGCCGGGTCGGTGCTGAAGAAGATGACTTCGCCATCGCACAGCTGGGCCATGTCGGCCACCAGCGGGTCGTCGGCATTGAGTACGGCAGCCCCTTCCGGCAGCACCAGGTCGACCTGGGTACGCTTGACCTTCGTGGCGATCTGTTCGGCGTTCTCGATGTAGAACTCGGGCAGGCTGTCGTTGGGATCGATATTGGCGACCACGCCGACCAGGCAGCGGTCATAAGCCAGGCCTTCGGCCAGGATGGCGGCGCTGCCGTTCTCGAACACGGCAGCTTCCACGGCGCGGTTCAACAGCACGCGATGGGCAGCCTCCCAGGTGGCTCGGTTGCCGCGCTCGACCAGGCGTTCGTCAAAGTACAGGCCCTCGCCGCAGGCCAGGCCCACATGCTTGCCCGACAGGTGCACGATGCGGGCGATCAGGCGCGAAATGGTGGTCTTGCCGTGGGTGCCGGTGACGCCGACGACGGGGATGCGGCCGTTTTCTTCCGGGCCGAACAGGTTGTCGATGATGGCTTCGCCGACCGGACGTGGCTTGCCATCCGAGGGCTTCAAGTGCATCAGCAGGCCGGGGCCGGCATTGACTTCGACGATGGCACCGCCCTGGTCCTGCAGCGGGCGCGAGATGTCTTCGGCCACGATGTCGACACCGGCGATGTCCAGGCCGACGATGCGCGCGGCCAGGGAAGCGGCGGCTGCCACGCTGGAGTGGACCAGGTCGGTGATGTCGGAGGAGACATTGCCATTGCGCAGCAGCAGGATGCGGCGGCCGGCGGCGGGGACCGATTCGGTGGTCAGGTTCTGGCGCTGCAGTTCCAGCACGGCGGCCGGTTCGCGGTCCAGCAGCACCGGGTCCAGCAGGTGTTCTTCCAGCAGGCCGCGGCGCGGGTCGCGATTGAGTTCGTCCAGCAGGTCCTGCACGGTGGACTTGCCATCGCCGACGATGAAGATCGGTTCACCACGGGCGGCAGCGGCCAGCTTGCCGCCGACGATCAGCAGGCGGTGTTCCAGGCCCGGCACGAAGCGCTCGACCAGCACGCCGCTGCCTTCTTCCAGCGCGACCTTGTAGGCGGTCTCGATTTCTTCCCGGGTGTTCAGGTCGATGAAAACGCCGCGGCCATGATTGGCATCGCAGGGCTTGACCACCACCGGCAGACCGATGTCCTGGGCGGCATCCCAGGCGTCTGCGGGGCTGTCCACCAGACGGCCTTCGGGCACCGGCACGCCACAGGTTTCCAGCAGCGACTTGGTGAGATCCTTGTCACGCGAGATGCCTTCGGCGATTGCGCCGGTCTGGTCGGATTCGGCCGTCCAGATGCGGCGCGACTTGCAGCCGTGGCCCAGCTGCACCAGGTTGCCTTCGGACAGGCGGATGGTCGGGATGCGGCGCTCGTCGGCGGCGTCCACGATGCAAGCGGTGCTGGGGCCCAGGCACAGCCGGTCCACCATGCGGCGCAGCTTGCGCAGGGTGGTGTCGAGATCGTAGGGCTGGTTTTCCATGGCGGCCATCACCAGGTCGCGTGCGGCAAAGAGCGCTGCGCGCGTGACCGTTTCATGGCGGGCACGCACCACCACCTTGTAGACGCCGCGCACGTTGGTCTCGCGCGCCTTGCCGAAGCCGCCGGGCAGCCCGGCCAGGTTCTGCAGTTCCAGGGTCACGTGTTCCAGGATGTGGCCGGGCCAGGTGCCTTCGTGCAGGCGGCGCACGAAGCCGCCGCGCTCTTCGTAGCTGCAGCGGTGTTCGATCAGGGTGGGCAACCAGGTGGTGAGGCGGTCGACGAAGCCGGGAATGGTATTGGAGGGAAAATCTTCCAGTTCGCCGATATCGATCCACACTTCGAGGGCGGAGCGGTAGGTCCAGATGTTGGGACCCTTGAGATTCAGAAAACGGAGGAATTCGATGTTTTTCATGTGTGGTGGATAGTCCGCTGTAATTGCCCAAGCCAGGATGCCGATGCTGGCTGCATCGCACGTGCCGCCCTGCGCACGCCGGTCAGCGCTCTGTCAGAATAACGCATGGTTCACTAACGCGCAGGGCGAGTTTTGGTTTACTGCATTTGGCAACTGGAATAACTGAATGAAATGGAGTGTTGCCTTGTGGCAATCAAGAGCTGGCTCCGCAGGTGAGAAGGCAGGCCGGAAGGTGCAGGCGAAATGCGAGAGTCATGCGGGCAGGCTGGGGGTGGATATGAACGATATTGTCGCAGACTGTCCCGTTGCCGTGGCAATGCGGCCGGAAAAAACGCGTACGCCTTCGTGACCTGAAGCTTTGGGCAGATCAGCCATTCGCATCATGCGGGAAAGATCACCCCCGCGTAGCCCGAAGTGAAATTGCCGGTACACCGTTTGCGGCGCTCTTGCGTTATCGGAGGGCCGCTGCCCGATCGATACCCACGAGGCGGCGCAGTTCGTGGATTTGCAGCAGGGGACGCTGCGCTATAATCGCGCGCTGCCCGCTGGCACATCCTTGCAGGCATCAAGACAACAGGTCCGGCGAGACCTGCACCTACTAAAACAATAGCCAAACTGCTCACTTCGGGCCTCAACGCTGCCGTTACATGACTACTGACTCAATACCTTCCGCGACCGCCAGCCTGCCCGAGCGCTGGCAAACGGAAACCGCTGCCCGCCTGGTCCAGGGTGAATCCGTGCTGGCCTGGCTGGAACTGGACCTGGACGCCCAGCTGCAATTCAACGCTTCGCTGGTGCTGGCCACCGACCGCCGCCTGCTGGCGCTGGCCCCGGACCGCCAGCAATGGCAGGAGTGGGCCTATCGCCCCGACCTGCAACTCAAGCATGTCGACCACGCCGGTGTGGGTACCTTGGAGCTGTGCGACGCTGCCAGCCGCCTGGCAGCCTGGCGCTACACCCTGGCGCAGAATCCGCAGGCGCTGCGCCTGATCAAGCTGTTCGAGCAGCAGCGCGACCTGCTGGCCTCGGGCGTGCAGGCCGAAGAGGAGGGCGACGTCTGCCCGACCTGCAAGGCCGTGCTGCCGGAAGGACAGGAAACCTGTGCCATCTGTCCGGAAACCAAGGAAGCGCCGCCGTCGACCTGGGCGCTGTTCCGCCTGTCGCGCTTTGCCAAGCCCTACAAGGGCTCGCTGCTGCTGGGCTTCCTGCTGACGCTGGCCTCCACCGCCGCCACGCTGGTGCCGCCCTACATGACCATGCCGCTGATGGACAACGTGCTGATCCCGTTCCAGAACGGCACCCCCATCGATACCCACCTGGCCACGCTTTACCTGTCGGGCCTGCTGGGCGCGGCGCTGCTGGCCTGGGGACTGGGCTGGGCGCGTACCTACATCCTGGCGCTGGTGTCCGAGCGCATCGGCGCAGACCTGCGCACCACCACCTATGCGCACCTGCTGCGGCTGTCGCAGGAGTATTTCGGCGGCAAGCGCACCGGCGACCTGATGGCGCGCATCGGCTCGGAAACCGACCGCATCTGCGTGTTCCTGTCGCTGCACCTGCTGGATTTCGCCATCGACGTGCTGATGATCATCATGACGGCGGCCATCCTCATTTCGATCAATCCGTGGCTGGCGCTGGTGACCTTGTTGCCGCTGCCGTTCATCGCCTGGATGATTCACGTGGTGCGCGATCGCCTGCGCCACGGTTTCGAGAAGATCGACCGCATCTGGTCGGAAGTGACCAATGTGCTTGCCGATACCATCCCCGGCATCCGCGTGGTGAAGGCTTTTGCGCAGGAAAAGCGCGAAGTGGCGCGTTTCCGCGAAGCCAACCGTCACAACCTGATGGTCAATGACCGGGTCAACAAGATCTGGTCGCTGTTCACGCCCACGGTGACCTTCCTGACCGAAGTGGGCTTGCTGGTGGTGTGGGTGTTCGGGATCTGGCAGGTCTCCAGCAACCAGATCACGGTTGGTGTGCTGACTGCCTTCCTGGCCTACATCAGCCGCTTCTATACCCGTCTGGATTCGATGAGCCGCATCGTCTCGGTGACCCAAAAGGCCGCCGCCGGTGCCAAGCGCATCTTCGACATTCTGGACCACGTTTCCAGCGTGCCGGAACCGGCCAACCCGGTGCACCTGGAAAACGTCAAGGGCGCCATCGAAGTGCGCAACATCGGCTTCCGCTATGGCAACCGCGCCGTGATCCGCAACATGAGCCTGTCCATTGCGCCGGGCGAGATGATCGGCCTGGTCGGCCACAGCGGTTCGGGCAAGTCGACCATGGTGAACCTGATCTGCCGCTTCTACGATGTGTCCGAAGGGGCGATCCGCATCGATGGCGTGGACATCCGTTCGCTGCCCATTTCCGAATACCGCCGCAACATCGGCCTGGTGCTGCAGGAGCCCTTCCTGTTCTTCGGCACCATTGCCGAGAACATCGCCTACGGCAAGCCCGAAGCCACCCGCGAGGAAATCATCGCGGCGGCCCGTGCGGCCCATGCGCATGAGTTCATCCTGCGCCTGCCGCAGGGGTATGACTCGCTGGTCGGTGAGCGCGGTCAGGCCTTGTCGGGCGGTGAGCGCCAGCGCATCTCGATTGCGCGCGCGCTGCTGATCGACCCGCGCATCCTGATCCTGGACGAGGCGACTTCCTCGGTCGATACCACCACCGAAAAGGAAATCCAGAAGGCGCTGGACAACCTGGTCCAGGGCCGTACCACGATTGCCATCGCCCACCGCCTGTCGACCCTGCGCAAGGCCGATCGCCTGGTGGTGCTGGATCGCGGCCAGGTGGTCGAGGTCGGCAACCATGAAGAACTGATGGCCCGGGAAGGGCATTACTACAAGCTCTACCAGGCCCAGGCGCGCAATCCTGAGGGCGATGCCGAGGTCTCGGTGAGCGAAGAAGAGAAGGGCGAATAAGCCATGAGCACCACGATCAATTCTGCCCAAAGCTTCACCCTGGAGCGCAATGCTTTTGGGCGCCTGGTGTTGACCGACGCCCAGGGCGGCCTGCACGAGCACGTGATTCCGGTGCGTGCATTTCCGGTCACATCGCCCGATCGCGGCCTGTCGCTGGTCAGCAGCGACGGCCACGAGCTGGCCTGGATCGATACCCTGGAGGAGGTGGATGCGCCGACGCGCCGCCTGATCGAGGAAGAACTGGCCAGCCGCGAGTTCATGCCGGAGATCCAGCGTATCGTCAGCGTGTCGACCTTCGCCACGCCCAGCGACTGGACCGTGCAGACCACGCGCGGCACCACCACCTTCACGCTCAAGGGCGAGGAAGACATCCGCCGCCTGGCCGCGCCGGCGCTGCTGATTGCCGACAGCCACGGCATCCAGTTCCTGATCCGCGACCAGAAGGCACTGGACAAGCACAGCCGCAAGATCCTGGATCGTTTCCTCTGATCCGTTTCAGTGCTGCAAAAAAGAACGGCCCTGATGATGAATCAGGGCCGTTCTTGTATGGAGCGGGCTGAGGCTCAGAACTTCTCATCCGGCCGCAGGTAGCGCCACTGGCCGGTCGGCAGTTCGCCCAGCTTGACGCCGCCGATGCGCACGCGCTTCAAGCCGATTACCTTCAGTCCGACCATGTCGCACATGCGGCGGATCTGGCGCTTCTTGCCTTCGCGCAGGGTGAAGCGCAACTGATCCTCGTTCTGCCACACCACCTTGGCCGGACGCAGCGGCTTGCCATCCATGATGAGGCCGTGGTTCAGGCGCTTGAGATCGGATTCGGGCAGCTTGCCGGGACGGGTGTATTGCACGCGCACCAGGTATTCCTTGTCGACCGCCGAATCCTCGCCGATCAACTGCTTGGCGATGCGGCCATCCTGGGTCAGCACCAGCAGGCCCACCGAATCGATATCCAGCCGTCCGGCCGGCACCAGGCTTTTCAGCTGGCGCGGGTGGAAGCGCATCTCGGTCTGGTCTTCAGCCCAGCGCGATTGTTCATTGACCAGCACCATGGCCGGCTTGTAGCCATCCTCGGCCTGGCCGCTGACGTAGCCCATGGGCTTGTTGATCAGGATGGTCACGCGCTGGGCCTGCTCGGCGCTGGCCTGGCGTTCCACGGTGACCTTCTGGTGCGGCAGCACCTTGCTGCCCAGCACCGACACCACCTGGCCATCCACGCGCACCCAGCCTTTTTCTATCCATTCGTCGGCTTCGCGGCGCGAGCACAGGCCGAGTTCGGACATGCGTTTGGAAAGTCGTACAGGTTCAGTCATGGGGATTGCCTTGCGAAAAACGGAGGCCGGCCAGCGGCGAGGGTGAGATTGTACGGCCAGCCGCGCCGCCGCGCCAGACTGGGGCGGCAGCGCGGACAGGGTAATGCGGGTCAGATGCGCAGGGTCTGCAGCAGTTCGGTTTCCAGCATGATCTGGTTGCGCGGCTGGGACAGGCCGGGGCCGTCGATCAGGAAGACGTCTTCCACCCGCTCGCCCAGGGTCATGACCTTGGCGGTATGCAGGTTGATGCGGTACTTGGCCAGCACGTTGGAGATCGAATACAGCAGGCCGGCGCGGTCATTGGCGGAGACCGACAGCAGGTAGTACTGGCCGCGCTCATCCGGGCGCAAATCCACCGACGGATTGACCGGGAAGGTGCGCGACAGGCGCGACAGGCGGGCCTTGGACGGGGCCGGCAGCGGGGCGTCGGACTGCAGCAGGGCACCCAGTTCGTGTTCGATCAGGTTGATGATGTCGCGGTAGTTCTTGGCGAACACCGGGGCATTGATCAGGAAGGCGTCCAGCGCGTAATCGTTGCGGGTCGTGTGGATCTTGGCGTCGAAGATGCTGAAGCTTTTTTCGTCGAAATAGCTGCAGATGCGCGCAAACAGGTCAGGGCGGTCGGGCGTGTAGACCGCCACCTGAACGCCTTCGCCAATGGGCGCCAGGCGGCAGCGCACCAGCGGTACGCCGGTATCGACCTTGTCGTAGAAGCAGCGCGTCTGCCAGGCGATGTCGGAGGCGTCGTGGCGCAGGAAGTAGGCCACGTCCAGCTGCTTCCACAGCGCTTCATGGGCGTCGGCCGGCAGACCATACAGGCGCAGGGTCTTGATGGCTTCCTGCTGGGTGTTCTTCAGTTCGCGGTCGGCCGAGGGTGCTTCGCCGCCCAGCACGCGCAGGGTCATGCGGTACAGGTCCTCCAGCAGCTTGCCCTTCCAGGCGTTCCAGACCTTGGGGCTGGTGCCGCGGATATCGGCCACCGTCAGCAGGTAGAGCGCGGTCAGGTGGCGCTCGTCCTTGACCAGCTGGGCGAAGGCGGTGATGACGTCGGGGTCCGACATGTCCTGCTTCTGGGCCACGTGCGACATGGCCAGATGCTGCTCCACCAGGAACACGATCAGCTCGGTATTGTCCGGCGAGATGCCGTGCTGCTCGCAGAAGGCGCGGGCGTCGGCCATGCCCAGCTTGGAATGGTCGCCGCCCCGGCCCTTGGCGATGTCGTGGAACAGCGCCGCGACATACAGCACCCAGGGCTGGCCGAAGTTGGCCATGAGCTGGCTGCAGAAGGGATATTCATGCGCATGTTCGCTCATCGTGAAGCGGCGTACGTTGCGCACCACCATCAGGATGTGCTGGTCCACCGTGTAGACATGGAACAGGTCGTGCTGCATCTGGCCGACGATCTGGCGGAAGTTAGGCAGGTAACGTCCCAGCACGCTGCTGCTGTTCATCCCGCGCAGGGCGTGGATGATGCCGCGCTTGCTCTGGATGATCTGCATGAACAGGCGGTGGTTGCCGGGATCGGCGCGGAACGCGTTGTCGATCTTGAAGCGCGCATGCCACAGCGCACGCAGGGTGCGCGCCGACATGTCCTTCAATTCCGGATGCTCGGCCAGTACCAGGAAAACCTCCAGCATGGCCGAAGGCGTCTCTTCGAAGACCTTGTCATGGGCGATGTCGACGAAGCCGTTGACCTCGTTGAAGCGCTCGTTGAGCGGGCGCGGCACCGCCTGTTGCGGGAACAGGTGGGCTTCGATGTTCTGCAGCAGGATGGTGTTGAGCTGCGTGACCGCCTTGGCTGCCCAGTAATAGCGCTGCATGAGGTATTCGCTGGCGCGGCGGGTATCGGTGGTCTTGAAGCCGAAGGTCTCGGCGATCTGGGTCTGGATGTCGAACACCAGCCGGTCTTCGCGGCGGTCGGTCAGGATGTGCAGCCGGATGCGGATGTCCTTGAAGGCGCGTTCCTTCTGGCGCAGCTGGCGCGCCTCGGTGGAGGTCAGCATGCCGTGTTCGGCCAGCTCGCCCCAGGAGTTGCCCAGGCCCGCCGCCTTGGCCACCCACAGGATCACCTGCAGGTCGCGCAGGCCGCCGGGGCTTTCCTTGCAGTTGGGTTCGAGGCTGTAGGGCGTATCTTCATATTTGATGTGGCGCTGGCGCATTTCCAGGGTCTTGGCCTGGAAGAAGGCCAGCGGCTCCAGCGCCGCATGGTAGCGCTCCTGCAATTTCTTGAAGAGGGCGCGGTTGCCGGTCACCAGGCGGGCTTCCAGGAGGCTGGTCTGCACCGTGATGTCGGCGGCCGATTCATCCAGGCATTCGTCGATGGTGCGGATGCTGTGGCCGATTTCCAGGCCGATGTCCCAGAACAGCTGCACCAGGGATTCCAGCTTTTCCTTCTTGGCGGCATCCGGGGCCTGGTCCAGCAGGATCAGCACGTCCACATCCGAATGCGGGAACAGCTCGCCCCGGCCATAGCCGCCCACGGCCACCAGGGCGGCATTGCCGGACATGCCCAGTTCTTCCCAGGCAGTGGTGAGGGCTTCGTCCACGTTGCGGCGCAACTGGGCCAGCAACTGCTCGGTCTTGTGGTTGGACTGGAACACCTCGATGGCTTGCTGGCGCGCGGCCTTGAGCTGTTTCTTGAGCGTGATGGCGAGTGTGGGCATCGTGGTAGGCAATCAGGACAATCAGGGCTGGCAGGGCGGCGGGGCGACGCCAATCGTGAGCGAAGCCGCATCCCCATGCGGCTTCGGGCCCCAAGCAGGTTTCGTGCCGGAAACTGTGCGCAGGGTAGATGGGCACATGGTTCCGGCCGCCAGGGTCACGCCGGGGTGGCGACCTGGTTCTGGATGAAGGCCGGCGGTGCCGGCATGCCGGGCGACACCGTCAGCACTTCGAAGCCGGTCTCGGTGACCAGCACGGTGTGTTCCCATTGGGCTGACAGGCTGCGGTCCTTGGTCTTGATGGTCCAGCCGTCGCCCATTTCGCGGATCTCGCGGCGGCCGGCGTTGATCATCGGTTCCACCGTGAAGATCATGCCGGCTTCCAGCTTCTCCAGCGTGCCGGGGCGGCCGTAGTGCAAGACCTGCGGTTCTTCATGGAAGACCTTGCCGATGCCATGGCCGCAGAACTCGCGCACCACGCTGTAGCCGGCCTTTTCGGCGTGCTGCTGGATGACGTGGCCGATATCGCCCAAATGTGCGCCCGGCTTGATCTTGGAGATGCCCAGCCACATGCATTCATAGGTGATCTCGGTCAGGCGGCGTGCCAGGATGGACGGCTCACCCAGGAAGAACATGCGGCTGGTGTCGCCGTGATAGCCATTCTTGATGATGGTGACGTCGATGTTGAGCACGTCGCCGTTCTTCATCACCTTGTCGCCGGGGATGCCGTGGCAGATCACGTCATTCAGGGAGGTGCAGATGGCCTTGGGGTAGGGCGTGTAGCCCGGCGGGCAGTAATTCAGCGGGGCCGGGATGCTGCCTTGCACGTTGGTCATGTACTCGTGGCAGAGGCGGTCGATCTCGCCGGTGGTCACGCCCGGCTTCACGAAGGGGGTGATGTAGTCCAGCACCTCGGCGGCCAGGCGGCCGGCCACGCGCATGCCTTCGATGTCTTCGGCGGTCTTGATGGTGATGTTGCCCATGATGAATCGCAATTCGCTAGAAAATCGTCAAGACGGGATTATAGACGACGGGGGTGCTTTCTGTTTTGTCGGCGCCCGCCGACAAGCCGGGGCCGGCGTTTGGCTGTGTTCCTTATCTTCATGTGCTACTTGAACAAAAGTGATGGGTCGAGTAGAATGCCGGGCTGATCTGAAAACCACAGGTCAGTTGTCGAATGCGGTGTGCGGAATGATTCTTCATGTCTGTTTGGCAATAAGTGTCGTAAATTATCTTTTGAAACGCGAATCCGTTCGCTAAAAGGGTGTCCGGCTGCATGAGCCGGATGACCGAGCGGATTCCAGACCTAACCCTGGAGAAATTCATGTCCGTTACCATGCGCGAAATGCTGGAAGCCGGTGTCCACTTCGGTCACCAAACCCGCTTCTGGAACCCCAAGATGGCCCCCTTCATTTTCGGTCATCGCAACAAGATTCACATCGTCAACCTGGAAAAGACCCTGGGCATGTACCAGGAAGCCGTCAAGTACGTGCGCCAGCTGTCGGCCAACCGTGGCACCATCCTGTTCGTTGGTACCAAGCGTCAAGCCCGTGACATCCTGTCCGCTGAAGCGCAACGCGCTGGCGTGCCCTACGTTGACCAGCGCTGGCTGGGCGGCATGCTGACCAACTTCAAGACCATCAAGACCTCGATCAAGCGCCTGAAGGACATGGAAGCTGCCATCGAAGACGGTTCGGTCGAGAAGCTGTCGAAGAAGGAAGCCCTGCTGTTCACCCGTGAACAGGAAAAGCTGCAAAAGGCCATCGGCGGCATCAAGGACATGGGCGGCATTCCTGACGCCATCTTCGTCATCGACGTCGGCTACCACAAGGGCGCCATCACCGAAGCCGCCAAGCTGGGCATTCCGGTCATCGGCGTGGTCGATACCAACCACTCGCCCGAAGGCGTCACCTACGTGATCCCGGGTAACGACGACTCCGCCAAGGCGATCGCTCTGTACGCTCGCGGGATGGCTGACGCCGTGCTGGAAGGCCGCGCCAACGCCGTCAACGACGTCGTCGAAGCAGTCAAGGGCGATGAATTCGTCGAGGTCGAGCAGGCTTGATTCTGCTCTTCCGGTAGTACGGTAGTCCAAAAAGGGGTGACAGCGGGTAGTGACGCAGTGGCCCCTTTTTTTTGATTCAATTTTCGAGTTTCAGGCATGCCGCAAGCGCGGGATGCCTCCAAGTCAGGAGAAAAGTATGGCGGCAATTACCGCAGCAATGGTGGGCGATCTGCGTGCGAAGACCGACGCGCCGATGATGGAATGCAAGAAGGCGCTGACCGAAGCCGATGGCGACATGGCCAAGGCCGAAGAGATTCTGCGCGTCAAGCTGGGCAGCAAGGCTTCCAAGGCCTCTTCCCGCATCACCGCAGAAGGCGTGATCTCGGCCTACATCGCTGGCAACGTCGGCGCGCTGGTCGAAGTGAACTGTGAAACCGACTTCGTGACCAAGAACGACGAGTTCATCGGTCTGGTTGAAGCCGCTGCCAAGCTGGTGGTCGAACAGAATCCGGCTGACGTGGCTGCCCTGGGCGCCTGCAAGCTGGCCGACGGCAAGACCCTGGAAGAAGTGCGCACCGAACTGATCGGCCGCATCGGCGAGAACATGTCGTTCCGTCGCTTCCAGCGTTTCGAAACCACCGGCAAGCTGGCTTCCTACCTGCACGGCACCCGCATCGGCGTGATCGTCGAGTTCGACGGCGCTGAAGAGCAAGTCGGCAAGGACGTGGCCATGCACATCGCCGCCATGAAGCCGGTCGCCCTGTCGGCCGAGCAAGTGCCGGCCGACCTGATCGAGAAGGAACGCTCGGTCGCCGCCCTGAAGGCTGCTGAATCCGGCAAGCCGGCTGACATCGTCGCCAAGATGGTGGACGGTTCGGTGCAGAAGTACCTGAAGGAAGTCTCGCTGTTCAACCAGGCTTTCGTGAAGAACGACAAGCAAAGCGTCGAACAGATGCTGAAGGCGGCCAATACCACCGTCAAGTCGTTCGCCATGTACGTGGTCGGCGAAGGCATCGAGAAGAAGCAAGACGACTTCGCTGCCGAAGTGGCAGCGCAAGTGGCTGCAGCGAAACAAGCTCAGTAAGCGTCGCAGGAAAAACGGGCCGAGAGGCCCGTTTTTTTAAGCCGGATTCCGGGAACTTTCGGAGTCGCCCGCGTCTACAGTCAGGGTCGTCCGTCGGATGAATGATGACGCGCAGGGCAGGCCGCCTGGCAACGGCAATATGGGTAGCAAAAGCAATACTGGCAGCACACGGCAAGACAGAGTAGGGCGCAGCAGTACATCCCCTCATGCGTTCGGACCTGCCCCTGATGACGAAAAAGCGCCATTTCGTCGGGTGACAGCGAGTGCCGGCGCGTCAATACGTAATTCAACCTCGGACAGAACACGGAGCCCTGCAATGACAACACCAGCCTACAAGCGCGTACTCCTCAAACTCTCCGGCGAAGCACTGATGGGCGACGACGCCTACGGTATCAATCGCGCGACCATCGAACGCATGGTCGCGGATGTAGCAGAAATCAGCAAACTGGGCGTGGAACTGGCCATCGTGATCGGTGGCGGCAACATCTTCCGCGGCGTCGCGCCGGGCGCCCAGGGCATGGATCGTGCAACCGCCGATTACATGGGCATGCTGGCCACCGTCATGAACTCGCTGGCCCTGGCTGATGCCATGCGCCAGGCCGGCCTGACGGCCCGCGTGATGTCGGCCATCGGCATCGAGCAGGTGGTCGAGCCCTATGTGCGCCCCAAGGCGCTGCAATACCTGGAAGAAGGCAAGATCGTGGTGTTCGCCGCCGGTACCGGCAACCCCTTCTTCACCACCGATACCGCCGCCGCCCTGCGTGGCTCGGAAATCGGTGCCCAGATCGTGCTGAAGGCCACCAAGGTGGATGGTGTCTACACCGCCGACCCCAAGAAGGATCCGGCCGCCACCCGCTACCAGTCGATCTCCTTCGATGAAGCCATCGCCAAGCACCTGCAGGTGATGGATGCCACCGCCTTTGCGCTGTGCCGCGACCAGAAGCTGCCGATCAAGGTGTTTTCCATCGTCAAGCCGGGCGCGCTCAAGAGCGTGGTCATGGGTGACGATGAAGGCACCCTGGTCCACGTCTGATCGATATTGCAGTGCAGAAACCGGCCGCAGGCCGGGATTCCCGTTTACAATGCCCGTCTTTCAGGCATTTGCCATCAAGACAAGCCAAGTTATTGCACCAAAGTTAGGAGAGCAGCATGAGTGTCGCTGACGTCAAGAAAAATACCGAGCAGAAGATGGCCAAGTCCATCGAAACCCTGAAGGCCAACCTGGCCAAGGTCCGTACCGGCCGCGCCCACACCGGCCTGCTGGACCAGGTCATGGTTGAATACTATGGTTCGCCGACCGGCCTGTCGCAAGTCGCCAACCTGACCCTGATCGATGCGCGCACCATCGGTGTGCAGCCGTTCGAGAAGAAGATGGCCGCCGTCATCGAGAAGGCCATCCGTGAAGCCGACCTGGGCCTGAACCCGGCCACCCACGGCGACCTGATCCGTGTGCCGATGCCTGCGCTGACCGAAGAGCGCCGCAAGGAAATGGTCAAGCTGGTCAAGAGTGAAGCCGAAGATGCCAAGATCGCCGTACGCAACATCCGCCGCGAAGGCAATGAAGGCCTGAAGAAGCTGGTCAAGGACAAGATCGCCTCGGAAGATGAAGAGCGCCGCGGCCAGGACGAGATCCAGAAGCTGACCGACAAGTTCGTGGCTGACATCGACAAGATGGTCACCGACAAGGAAAAGGAAGTGATGACGGTGTAAGCCGTCCTGCAGGTCTCACGCGCGGCTGCCATGGCGGCCGCGCTGCACGAACAAGTCCAAGACAGGAAAAGTGCAGGCGGGAAGTGAGAGCGGCAATGGGGGGAGGAGGCTGGCCGGTTTGTCAAAGCGGCGCGTGCCCGTTACCATGTTGCGCTTCACCATCCGGCGCACGGAAAAGTAATAAATCATTTACATGAAGCATCAAAGCTCAACTCTGGCGGTTCCGGAGACTTCCGCGGTTCCGCGCCATGTTGCCATCATCATGGACGGCAACGGTCGTTGGGCGACCAAACGTTTCCTGCCGCGCGTGGCGGGGCATGCCAAGGGCGTGGACGCAGTGCGCTCCATCGTCGAGGCCTGCGCCGAGCGCGGTATCGAATTCCTCACCCTGTTTGCCTTCAGTTCCGAAAACTGGCGTCGCCCTGCCGACGAAGTGTCGGTGCTGATGCGTCTGTTCATGACGGTGCTGGAGCGTGAAGTCGGCAAGATGGCCAACAATGGCATCCGCCTGCGCATCGTCGGCGACATGAGCCGCTTCGATCCGAAATTGCAGGAGATGGCGGCCAAGGCCGAGGCACAGACCGCCGGCAACAGCCGCCTGACGCTGACCGTCTGCGCCAACTATGGCGGGCGCTGGGATGTCATGCAGGCCGTTTCCAAAATGGTCAAGGACAAGCCGGGCGCGACCGACTACACCGAAGAAGAACTGGCCCCGTATCTGGCCATGGCGTATGCCCCCGAGCCCGATTTGTTCATCCGCACCGGCGGTGAACAGCGTATCTCCAATTTCCTGTTGTGGCAGCTGGCGTACAGCGAGCTGTACTTCACCGAAACCTTCTGGCCCGATTTCGACGACAAGGCGCTGGATCAGGCGATCGGCTCCTACCAACAACGCGAGCGCCGCTTCGGGCGCACCAGTGCCCAGGTACTGGACCAGAAAAAGGCTTCCTGATGCTCAAGACGCGTGTCATCACGGCGTTGATCCTGCTGGCAATCCTGTTGCCCATCCTGTATTTCGGTTATTTCCCGGCCTTTGCCATGGCGGTGCTGGTGTTCTTCGCCGCTGGTTCGTGGGAATGCTTCCGTCTCTTCAAGAGCCCGCGTCCCACCTTGTGGGCTGCCGTGTGGACGCTGGTCTTCAGCGTCATCCTGTTCTTCTCCGGCTTGCCCAGCGTGCGCGCCCTGTATGTGCTCTGCGTGCTGTTGTGGGCCTTGCGCTTCGTGCCCGCGCTTGGCCTGGGCCTGCCCCGGATCGAAGCTTTCGGCAATCGGCTGCTCAACGGCACCTACATGCTGTCCATCCTCGGCTGCTTTGTTGCCATCGTGGACCTGTTCCAGCATTCGCCGCTGTATCTGCTGTCGGTGATGGCCGTGGTGTGGGTGGCTGACATCGGTGCCTATTTCTCTGGCAAGGGCTTCGGACGCCACAAGCTGGCTCCCACCATTTCCCCGGGCAAGTCCTGGGAGGGTGCCATCGGCGGCTGGCTGGCGGTGCTGGTGATTTCGGCGGCAGTGGCCATGTCCATGAGTGGTGGCGAGACCTTCCAGTATCACCTGTTCAATCGCTGGGGCTGGGGCGGCTTTGTCGGCGTGCTCAGCCTCATGGTGGTGGCCAGCGTGGTCGGTGACCTGTTCGAGTCGCAACTGAAGCGCCGCGCCGGCATGAAGGACAGCAGCAACCTGCTGCCCGGCCACGGCGGCGTGCTCGACCGCATCGATGCGCTCATCCCGGTGCTGCCGCTGGCAGCGCTGGTCGATCTCTGGCTGGCGGCTGCCTGAGCCGCCGCTTTCCTTCTGGAAATTTCATGCAGTCCATCAGCATTCTCGGTGCCACCGGTTCCATCGGCGTGTCCACGCTGGACGTGGTGGCCCGCCATCCCGACCGCTATCGCGTCTTTGCGCTGAGCGCCCATTCCCGTGTTGCCGAGCTGGCCGAGCAATGCCAGCGCTTCCGTCCGCAAGTGGCCGTGGTCGGTTCCGCCGAAGCGGCCGCGCAGTTGCAAACCTTGTTGCGCGCAGCCGGGCTGTCCACTGAAGTGGCCTACGGTCCGCAAGCCTTGTGCGACATCGCATCGGCCGACGGCTGCGACATGGTCATGGCGGCCATCGTCGGTGCCGCCGGACTGGCCTCCACGCTGGCCGCCGCACGTGCCGGCAAGAAGATCCTGCTGGCCAACAAGGAAGCTCTGGTGATCTCCGGCCAGCTGCTGATGGATGCGGTGCAGGCACATGGTGCCAGCCTGCTGCCCATCGATAGCGAACACAATGCCATCTTCCAGTGCCTGCCCGCCGGCTACACCCGTTCGATGACGGCGCATGGTGTCGAGAAAATCCTCCTGACGGCCTCTGGCGGTCCGTTCCTCCATCGGGATGTGAATACGCTGGATCAAGTCACCGTGGAAGAAGCCGTGGCCCATCCCAAGTGGGTGATGGGGCGCAAGATCTCGGTGGATTCCGCCACCATGATGAACAAGGGCCTGGAAGTGATCGAAGCGCACTGGCTCTTCGGCGCGCCGGCGGACAAGATCGAGGTGGTGATCCACCCGCAGAGCGTGATTCATTCCATGGTCTCGTATGCCGATGGCTCGGTGCTGGCGCAGTTGGGCAACCCCGACATGCGCACGCCCATTGCCAATGCGCTGGCCTATCCGGAGCGTATCGCCTCGGGCGTGGCAGCGCTGGATCTGGCGCAGATCGCGCAATTGTCCTTCTTGCCGCCTGACTATCAGCGCTTCCCCTGCCTGAAACTGGCGTATGATGCGCTGCGGGCCGGCGGTACGCTGGCGGCGATCCTCAACGCCGCCAACGAAGTCGCCGTGCAAGCCTTCCTCGATGGTCGCATCGGCTTCGGGAAGATCGCCCCCCTGATCCAAGAGGTCATGTCCGCCATCCCCAACCGGCAAGCCGATGACATCACGGCGCTGCTGGAGCAGGACCGGCAGGCGCGTGACCACGCCGAGGCCCTGATTTCACGATGAACCTGCTGCATACCCTGATCGCTTTCTTCGTTGCCCTGGGCACCCTGGTGGTAGTCCACGAGCTGGGGCATTACCTGGTGGCGCGCTGGTGCGGTGTGAAGGTATTGCGCTTCTCGGTCGGCATGGGCCGGGTGATCTGGTCGCGCCGCTTCGGCCGCGACCAGACCGAATGGGCGTTGTCGGTGCTGCCCTTGGGCGGCTATGTGAAGATGCTGGACGCGCGCGAACAGCCGCTGGAAGACATTCCGGAAGCCGATCTCAAGCGCGAATTCACGCGCCAATCCGTCTGGCGTCGCATCGCCATCGTGGCGGCCGGGCCGATCGCCAATTTCCTGCTGGCCATTCTCCTCTTTGCTGGTCTCTACATGCACGGCGTGCCGGAGCCGGTGCCCGTGCTGCGTGCAGCGACCGCGCAGTCGGCCGCCTACCAGGCCGGCTTGCGCGCCGGTGACCGCATCACGGCCATCAATGGCGCGCCGGTGCAGGTCTGGTCCGAAGTACGCTGGAAACTGATGCAACTGGTGCTGGAAAAGGCCGATGCCCGCATCGACGTCGAACGTCCCAATCCCAATGGCAGCGGCAAGCTGCTCAACTCGGTCACGCTGCGTCTGAGCGGCATCGACAGCAATGAGCTGGAAGGCGACTTCCTGGCCAAGCTCGGCCTGTCGCTGGCACGTCCGCCTGCCGTGCTGGGCAAGATCATGGAGGGGCCGGCCAAGATGGCAGGCCTGGAAAGCGGCGACCGCATCACCGCCATCGATGGCGTGCCGGTCCAGGATGGCCTGGCCTTCGTGGAAAAAGTGCGCGAATCCGCCGGCAAGCCGCTGCTGCTGCAGGGCGTGCGCGGCACGGCGCCGATCGAGGTGCGCGTCACCCCGGAGTCGGTGGAAGAGGGTGAAAGTGGCAAGCGCATCGGCCGCATCAAGGTCGAAGTGCCGCTGGCACCGGAGATGGCCACCGTCAGCGATGGCCCGTTGACGGCCGTGGCCAAGGGCGCGCAGCGCACCTGGGATACCAGCGTGATGACCATCAAGATGATCGGCAAGATGATCATCGGGCAGGTCTCGCTGAAGAACATTACCGGCCCCATCACCATCGCCGACTATGCCGGACAGACCGCCCGCGTGGGCCTGGTGAGCTACCTCAGCTTCCTGGCCTTCATCAGTATCAGCCTGGGAGTGATGAATCTGTTGCCAATCCCGGTTTTAGACGGCGGTCATTTGCTGTATTATGCGCTGGAGATTTTGACAGGGCGGCCCGTTTCCGAGCGGTTTGGGGAAATCGCGCAGCGCGCCGGCCTGGGATTACTGATGGCGCTGATGCTCGTTGCCGCTTTCAACGATATCGTGCGACTGATGTTCCAAGGATGAATCCGGCCTGATGCCGGCCCCGTCGAGCGAGCAAGATCGGCGGGGCGGCCAGAAAGACCGGATTTTTTACATTTGCCGGCCAACCCCGATGGCAGTTGTTAAGCAATTGGCAATGGATCAGGAATCCGTTTTCAATTGCTTACCAGCATCATGTCAGGCAGTGCCGCAGCGAAAAACTGTTGATGAACGATAGATGAAATTACACCCTGCGCAACATCCCATTCCGACTCTCTCCCGTCGCCTGATTGCCGCTGCCGCCTTTGCCCTGTGCTCCAGCCAGGCCATGGCCATCACGCCGTTCGTGGTCAAGGATATCCGCGTCGAAGGCATTCAGCGTACCGAAGCTGGCACCGTCTTCAGCTACCTGCCGGTGCGCGTGGGCGATACCTTCAACGATGAAAAGGCCACCGCCGCCATCAAGGCGTTGTACGCCACCGGATTCTTCCGTGACGTGCGTATCGAAGCCGAAGGCGACGTGCTGGTGGTGCAGGTGGTCGAACGCCCGGCTATTGCCAGCGTCGACTTCTCCGGCATCAAGGAATTCGACAAGGAGCAACTGAGCAAGGCCCTGAAGGAAATCGGTGTCGCCGAGTCGCGCATCTTCGACCGCTCGCAGGTCGATCGCGCCGAGCAGGAACTGAAGCGTCAGTACCTGTCGCGCGGCCTGTATGGTGCCAAGGTGTCGACCACCGTCACGCCGGTCGAGCGCAATCGCGTCGCCATTACCTTCGCCGTGGATGAAGGTGAAGTTTCGCGCATCAAGCAGATCAACTTCGTCGGCAACAAGGTGTTCTCCGACAGCACCCTGCGCGACCAGATCAAGCTGACCACCCCGGGCTGGTTCACCTGGTACACCAAGGCCGACCAGTACTCCAAGGAAAAGCTGCAGGGCGACATCGAAACCCTGCGCTCCTACTACCTGGACCGTGGCTATCTGGAGATGCAGGTCGAATCGACCCAGGTGTCGATCACGCCCGACAAGAAAGACATCTACATCACCGTCAACATCAAGGAAGGCGAGAAGTACACCGTCTCCGACATCAAGCTGGAAGGCGAGATGTTCGGCATGGAGCCGGAACTGGCCAAGCTGGTGCAGCTGAAGAAGGGCGACGTCTATTCCGGCGCCAAGCTGACCGACAGCACCAAGAAGATCGGTGAACGCCTGGGCAACTTCGGTTACGCCTTCGCCAACGTCAACGCCAACCCCAATGTGGACCGCGAGAAGAAGGAAGTTGCCTTCACCATCATGGTCGACCCGGGCAAGCGCGTCTACGTGCGTCACGTCAACATCGCCGGCAACACCAAGACCCGCGATGAAGTGATCCGCCGCGAATTCCGCCAGTTCGAGGATTCCTGGTACGACGGCGAGAAGATCAAGCTTTCGCGCGATCGCGTCGACCGTCTGGGCTACTTCAAGGAAGTGACCGTGGATACGCCTGAAGTGCCGGGCACCAGCGACCAGGTTGATGTGAACATGAAGGTCGAGGAAAAGCCGACCGGCAACATCATGGTCGGTGCCGGCTTCTCGCAGTCCGACAAGCTGAGCCTGACCGGCTCGATCTCGCAGGAAAACGCCTTCGGCAGCGGCAACACCGTCGGTATCGACATCAACACCAGCTCGCGCTATCGCACGATCTCGCTGTCGACCACCAATCCGTATTTCACGGATGACGGCATCAGCCGCACCTATGAAATCTACCTGCGCACGATTCGCCCGTCGGTCTATACGACAGGTGACTACAAGGTCAAGACCCTGGGCGGCAGCATCAAGTTTGGTGTGCCGTTCTCGGAACTGGATCGCGTGTTCTTTGGTATTGGCGTGGAAAACACCAACGTCAGCACCGACAACACCAGCCCCTCGCTCTATCGCCAGTACGTGCGTGACTTCGGTGGTGCCGGTGGCGCGGGTTGCGATGTGACCGTGACGAGCAGCGACTGCGGTGTGGGCAGCGCCCGTACCACCAGCATCCCGCTGACCGTGGCATGGCAGCGTGACGGCCGTGACTCGGCCCTGGTGCCGACCACCGGCCGCTATCAGCGCGCCAACTTCGAGGTCTCCTATGTGGGCACCCTGAAGTACTACCGTGCCAGCTACCAGCAGCAGTACTTCCAGCCGTTCTTCAGCAAGGCCGTGACCCTGGCGCTGAATGGCGAAGTCGACTACGGCCGCGGCCTGGGCAGCAAGCCGTACCCGGTGTTCAAGAACTACTACGCCGGCGGTATCGGCACCGTGCGCGGCTATGAAGCCTCCTCGCTGGGTAGCCTGAAGGACCAGTACGGCGACTCCATGGGCGGCGCCTCGCGTCTGTACGGCAATGCCGAACTGCAGTTCCCGTTCCCGGGCTCGGGCCAGGACCGCACACTGCGCTGGTTCACCTTCTTTGACGGCGGCAACGTCTTCGCCGACGGCCAGAACATCAAGTTGAACGACCTGCGCTATTCGGCCGGTGTCGGTATCAGCTGGGTGTCGCCGATTGGCCCGTTGAAGCTCAGCTTCGGCAAGCCATTGAACCTGAAGACGGGTGACAAGTCTCAAACCTTCCAGTTCCAACTGGGTACCGGCTTCTAAAGCGGTCATCATTGATTCGTAATACGGAGAGTAATCTTGAAGTTCATGACCAAATCGTTCCTGTCCCTGCAGACCATCGTGATGGCTGCCTGCCTGTTGAGCTTTGCCCCCGCCCACGCGCAGGAAAGCTCGAAAATCGCCTTCGTGAGCACCGAGCGCATCTTCCGCGAAGCGGCGCCTGCCAAGGCCGCACAAACCAAGCTGGAAGCCGAGTTCGCCAAGCGTGACCGAGACCTGCAAGACATGGCTGCGCGCCTGAAGGCCCAGTCCGACAAGCTGGACAAGGATGCTGCCGTGCTGTCGGATTCCGACCGCGCCAAGCGCCAGCGTGACCTGTCCGACCTGGACAAGGAATTCCAGCGCAAGCAGCGTGAATTCCGCGAAGACCTGAACCAGCGCCGCAATGAGGAACTGGCCGTGGTCCTGGAACGCACCAACAAGGTGATCCGCCAGATCGCCGAAGCCGAGAAGTACGACATCGTCTTCCAGGAAGCCGTCTACGCTTCCAAGCGCATCGACATTACCGACAAGGTCCTGAAGGAACTGGCCAAGTAATTGCCGCCTTCACCATGCGGGCGCCGGGCGGCAACGTCCTGCGCCCGCATGTCGCTTCAGGGGCTGCCTTCAGGGCGGCCTTTGTTCTACCGTAAGCCAAGCAACGCCTACCATTCGGAAAAGCCAAGATGAGTATTCGACTGCAGCAACTGGTCGAGCGCCTGGGCGGTCAGCTGAAGGGTGATGCGACCATCGCGGTCGATGGCATCGCGCCACTGGATGCCGCCGGTGCCAGCCACATCACTTTCCTTTCCAATCCCAAGTTCCGTGCGCAAGCCGACCAGACCCAGGCGGCCGCGCTGATCCTGTCCGAGACGGACGACGCCCAGGTGCAGGGCTATGCCGGTGCCCGCATCGTCACCCGCAATCCCTACGCCTATTTCGCCCGCGCCGCTCAACTGTTCCAGGCCGAATCCGAAGTGCGCCCGCCCGCCGGCATCCATGCCAGCGCCGTGGTCGATCCATCGGCCCAGGTCGCACCGGATGCGGTCATCGGCCCGCTGGTGGTGATCGAAGCCGGTGCCGTCATCGGTGCCCGCGCCCGTATCGACGCCGGCAGCTTCATCGGCCACCACGCCAAGGTCGGTGACGACACCCATTTCCACGCCCGTGCCACCCTGCATCACGCCTGCGAGATCGGGGCGCGCGGCATCGTCCATTCGGGCGCGGTGATCGGGGCCGACGGCTTCGGTTTCGCCAACGAAGCCGGGCAATGGATCAAGATCCCGCAAGTTGGCCGCGTGATGATCGGCGATGACGTCGAAATCGGTGCCAATACCACCATCGACCGCGGTGCCCTGGCCGATACCGTGATCGAGGAGGGCGTCAAGCTCGACAACCAGATCCAGATCGCCCACAACTGCCATATCGGCGCCCATACCGCCATTGCCGCCTGTGCCGGCATCGCCGGCAGCGCGAAAATCGGCAAATACTGCTCCATCGGCGGCGCGGCCATGATCCACGGCCACATCACCATCGTGGACAAGGTGCACGTCTCGGCCGGTACGCTGGCCCTGCGTTCCATCCTTGAGCCAGGGCAATACACCGGCTTCTATCCCATCACCGAACACCGCGACTGGGAAAAATCAGCTGCATTGGTGCGCAATCTGGGCACGATGCGTGAGAAAATCCGGGCGTTGGAAAAATCGCTTAAAACGTTGACACAAGAACAAGCAGGCCAAGCCCCGCTTTCAGAGAATCAAGAAGAGAATGAATAGCCTCGACATCAATCAAATCAAACAGTACCTGCCGCACCGTTATCCGCTGCTGCTGGTTGATCGCGTGCTGAACTGGGAGAGCGGCAAGACCATCACCGCGATCAAGAACGTGACCGTGAATGAAGAATTCTTCAACGGCCACTTCCCGCACAAGCCGGTGATGCCGGGCGTGCTGATGATCGAGGCGCTGGCCCAGACTGCGGCGCTGCTGTCCTTCCTGACCGAAGGCCGCAAGCCCGACGAGAACACCGTGGTCTACTTCGTCGGCATCGACAATGCCCGCTTCAAGCGTCCGGTGGAACCGGGCGATCAGCTCAAGATGGAAGTGGAAATCACCCGCCGTGCCCGTGGCATCTGGAAATACCGTGCCGTGGCCACCGTGGACGGCCAGGTGGCTGTGGAAGGCGACCTGATGTGCACCATGCGCAGCGCCGCCGACGCCAGCCAGAGCGCCTGACCCCAGGCCTGCCTGCAGGCTTGACGCATCAAGCCAGGCCCGGCGGTGATCGGCAAGATCGCGCCGGGCCTGATTCATTGTGCAGATTGCTTCATTGCAAGATGTGCAACAAGTGAACCCATCGAAGCACAGGACATGTCCAAGATCCATCCCAGCGCAGTGATTGCCCCCGGAGCGCAGATCGACGAATCGGTCGAGATCGGCGCCTATGCCGTCATCGGTCCTGACGTGCGCATCGGCGCGGGCACGCGCATCGGTCCCCACGTGGTGATCGAAGGCCACACCACCGTTGGCCGTGACAACGAGATTTTCCAGTTCGCCTCCATTGGCGCCGCACCGCAGGACAAGAAGTACGCCGGCGAACCCACCACCATGGAGATCGGCGACCGCAACACCATCCGCGAATTCGTCACCTTCAACCGGGGTACCGTGCAGGATGGCGGCGCAACCCGCATCGGCAATGACAACTGGATCATGGCCTACGTCCACCTGGCGCACGACTGCCAGCTGGGCAGCCACATCATCCTGGCCAACAATGCCACGCTGGCCGGCCACGTGCACCTGGGCGACCACGTGTTCCTGGGCGGTTTCACCACCGTGCACCAGTTCTGCCATATCGGCGCCCATGCCATGACGGCCTTTACGGCGGCCGTGAGCCAGGACGTGCCGCCCTTCGTGACGGCGGCCGGCAACCGTGCCGTTCCGGCCGGCATCAACAGCGAGGGCTTGAAGCGCCGTGGCTTCACCAGCGAGCAGATCATGGAGATCAAGCGCGCCTACAAGCTGATCTACCGCGCCGGCCTGCCGCTGGAAGAAGCCAAGCAGCAACTGGCGGACATGGAAGCCAAGTCGGCCCACAGCGCCGAGCACATCCGCCTGCTGCGCGAGTTCATTGAGGCTTCGGCCCGTGGCATCATCCGCTGACATCACGCGCCGCCAGTCGATCGCACTGGTGGCCGGCGAAAGCTCGGGCGACCTGCTGGGCAGCCGCCTGTTGGCCGGCGTGCGCGAGCGTCTGCCGGAAGTGCGCCTGCACGGTATTGGTGGCGAGCACATGATGGCGCACGGCTTTACCAGCGACTGGCCGATGGACAAGCTGACGGTGCGTGGCCTGTTCGAGGTGATTCCGCGCTACCGCGAGATCAAGGGCATCCAGGAGTCGCTGCGTGACAAGCTGCTGGCGGACCGGCCGGATGTTTTCGTGGGTGTGGACTATCCCGGCTTCAACTTGGGCCTGGAAGAACAGCTCAAGAAGGCCGGCATTCCGACCATCCACTTCATCGGCCCGCAGATCTGGGCCTGGCGCGGCTGGCGCATCAAGAAGATCCAGCGTGCGGTGTCGCACATGCTGGTGATCTTTCCCTTCGAGGAAAACCTGTACCGGCAGGCGGGCGTTCCGGTGACCTATGTCGGCCATCCGCTGGCCGAGGTGATCCCGCTGCAACCGGATACCGCAGGCGCACGCCAGCGCCTCGGACTGGCGGGGCCGGGCAGGGTGGTGGCCATCCTGCCGGGCAGCCGCATGAGCGAACTGAAGCAGAACGGCGAAGGTTTCCTCGCCGCGGCACGGCTGTTGCGGCAGCGCGACCCCCAATTGCAGTTCATCACGCCCATGGCGGGTGACCGGCAGATGGCCTTTTTTGAAGAGCAGATTCGCCAGGGCGGATATGAAGATCTTGGCATCAGCGTCATCCGTGGCCAGTCGCACAGTGCGATGGAAGCCTCCGATGCGGTGCTGGTGGCCTCGGGCACGGCCTCGCTGGAAGTGGCCTTGTACAAGAAGCCGATGGTGATCTCCTACAAGGTCAACTGGGCCTCGTACCAGATCATGCGGCACATGGCTTACCAGCCCTGGGTGGGCCTGCCCAATATCCTGGCGCGCGACTTCCTGGTGCCGGAACTGCTGCAGCACCAGGCCACGCCCCAGGCCCTGGCCGATGCCATGTGGCACCAGCTGGAAGACCATGCGCACCAGCAGCGGCTGGTGCGGCGCTTTGCCGACATGCACCACTCCCTGCTGCGCGATACCAGCCGGGAGAGCGCCAATGCGGTCTGTGAAGTCATTGGCGCGCGTCGTCGTTGACGGGCCGAAAGAAGGATCGCTGCGGCGATCCGTGTGAGAGTTTGATGAAGGAAATTGCTATGCCCAAGGCGGCCCCCCAGACCCTGGCTTTGTTTGACGACTATACCGGCGAGATCATCTGCGGCGTCGATGAGGCCGGCCGTGGTCCGCTGGCTGGTCCGGTTTTCGCAGCCGCCGTGATCCTCGATCCGGCGCGTCCGGTCAAGGGCCTGCGCGACTCCAAGAAGCTTTCCGAAGCCGCGCGCGACAGCCTGGCGCTGGAGATCAAGGAATCGGCGCTGGCCTGGGCCATTGCCTCCTGCAACGAGCAGGAGATCGACGAGCTCAACATCCTGCACGCCAGCATGCTGGCCATGCGCCGCGCGGTGGAGGCACTCTCCACGCTGCCCACGCTGGCCCTGATCGATGGCAACCGCTGCCCGGTCATGAGCATCCGCTCCGAAGCCATCGTCAAGGGCGACGACAAGGTGCCGGCCATCTCGGCCGCCTCCATCCTCGCCAAGACCGCGCGCGATGCGGCGCTGCTGGTCTTGCATGACACCTATCCACACTACGGTTTCGACCGCCACAAGGGCTATCCGACCCCGCTGCACCTGGAGATGCTGCGCCTGCATGGCGTCTCGCCGGTGCATCGGCGCTCCTATGCGCCGGTCAGGGCCTTGCTGTCCGGCCAGACGGTGGTGATGGCGTGAGCGAGACAGGCATGAAACTGATCACTTCCAAGGACAACCCGGTCTTCAAGGATTTGAAGCAACTGGCCACCAGCAGCCAGGCCCGCCGCCGCGCCGGCCAGAGCCTGCTGGATGGCGTGCATCTGGCGCAGGCGTGGCTGCAGCATCGCGGCGCGCCGCAGGTGTGCGTGGTGGCCGAGAGCGCCCAGTATCACCCGGAAGTAGCGCCCATCCTGGCACAATGTGAAGCTTTGCACGCGCAATGCCTGGTGCTGGCTGACAAGCTGTATGACGCCATCAGTACCGTGGAGAACGGCGTGGGCCTGCTGTTGCTGGTGAGTACACCCGAACCGGTGGCCCCGGCTTCCTTGAAGGAATCGGCGGTGCTGCTCGATGGTCTGCAGGATCCGGGCAATCTCGGCTCCATCCTGCGCAGCGCTGCCGCAGCCGGTGTGAAACAAGTGTTCTGCTCGGCAGGTACCGCCGCCGCCTGGTCGCCCAAGGTGCTGCGGGCCGGCATGGGCGCGCATTTCGTGCTGGACATCTTCGAGAATGCCGACCTGGTCGCCCTGTGCGCCGCCAGCCGCATCCCCTTGCTGGCCACCAGTTCGCACGCGGCCCAGACCATTTACGATTGCGACCTGTCCGGTCCGGTGGCCTGGCTGCTGGGGCATGAAGGGCAGGGTGTGTCGCCGGCCTTGCAGGATGCGGCCACCCATGAAGTGGTGATCCCGCACCTGGGTGAGATGGAATCGCTCAACGTGGCGGCGGCAGCGGCGGTCTGCCTGTTCGAGCAACTGCGCCAGCGTACCGTCGGGCGCTGAGGGCGGCGCGCATCATGCCAGCCTTCGTTCCCGCCGATCTGGCCGCTATGGCCGATTACTTCCTCGGGGAATGGATCTTCAGCCGCACCATCTGGGAAGCCAGCGAAAACCCCCAAGCTACTGCGTCAGGTGAACTAAGTTTCACTAGAGGCGAGACGCCGGGCCAGTTGGTCTACCGCGAGCAGGGCCAACTGCGCATGAGCGGCGCGCCCGGCAGGTTGATTCCGTTTTCCCGCGTCTTTGACTATCGCTTCGGCGCAGACCGGCTGTCCGTGCTCTTTGCTGACGGGGAACGTGTCGGCCAGCCTTATCAGGACTATCTGTTGCGTGGACAGGAACTGATACCGGCCGCCGATCACCTGTGCGGCCCGGATTGCTATACCGCGGTGTATACCGCCCATAGTGAAGACTCCTTCACCATGGAAACCACCATCAACGGTCCGAAGAAGCGCACCCGCGTGCGCACTGAATTTTCACGCCGAAAGTCGGTCAGCGCGTCTCCAGCTTGATCTCCTGCAGGATGGTGGCGGCGATTTCTTCGATCGACTTGGTCGTCGACGACATCCAGCGTATCCCTTCGCGGCGCATCATCTTCTCGGCCTCATTGATTTCATAGCGGCAATTTTCCAGCGCGGCGTACTTGCTGCCGGGGCGGCGTTCATTGCGTACTTCCGAGAGGCGTTCGGCGGCGATGGTGAGGCCGAAGATCTTTTTCTTGTGCAGCACCAGCCCGCTGGGCAGCTTTTCGCGTTCGAAGTCTTCCGGGATCAGCGGATAGTTGGCGCACTTGATGCCGAACTGCATGGCCAGGTACAGGCTGGTCGGGGTCTTGCCCGAGCGCGACACGCCCACCAGGATCACGTCGGCTTCCGACAGGTTCTTGTTGGACTGGCCATCATCGTGGGCCAGCGAGAAATTGATGGCCTCGATGCGGTTGCGGTATTCCTCGGAATCGGTGGTGTTGTGGCTGCGGCCGATGGTGTGGGTGGACTTCATCTCCAGTTCCTGCTCCAGCGGCTCCACGAAGGTCTGGAACAGGTCCATGTGCATGGCCTTGGCGCGCCGGATCACGGAGGATAGTTCCGACTTCACCAGGGTGGAGAAGACGATGGGCAGCTTGCCATCCACCGCATAGGCTTCATTGATCTTGCGGGTGGCGTCGTGGGCCTTTTCCAGGGTATCGATGAAGGGCAGGCGGATCTGCTTGAAACGCAGCTCGAACTGGCTCAGCACCGAATGCCCGAAGGTCTCCGCAGTGATCCCGGTACCGTCGGAGACGAAGAACACGGTGCGGTTGGCGGCCACGACGGGGGAAGGGTGCGGGATCGGCATGGGGTCGAGCATTTAGTTGTCTTTTGGAAAATAGAAAAAGTATTGGGTGCTACGAACAAAAATGATTTCACGCGGTACAATGCTTGGCAACAATTTCGAGAAGCCCATCTTGATGACCGTCATGTCGCTGCGCAATTTGCCCGAATTCCTGATGATGTTTGCAATGGCAAACGTCCTCGGTGTGGCTGCGCGCCTGATGCTGTCCCTGGGCTGGTCCTCGAAGCCGCACCTGCTGCCGCAACCGTCGCAGAATAACAAAAATAAACCGACCCATGCCGCGCCCGCGAAGATTTCTTATCATCAAGCTAGGGGTTGTCATGTCCAACGCAGTAAACACCCAGGGGGCGGTATACGTAGCCTCCTTTGAAACTCTTCGCATGACGGACGTCGAGTCCGTCGGTGGCAAAAACGCATCGCTGGGAGAAATGATTTCCCAGTTGGCCGGCGCGGGTGTACGCGTGCCGGGCGGTTTCGCCACGACTGCGCAAGCTTTCCGTGATTTCCTGGAGCACAGCGCCGATGGCGGCCCGACCCTGGCCGCCCGCATTGCCCAGCGCCTCGAAGGCCTGGACATCGATGACGTGCGTTCGCTGGCGCAAGCCGGTGCCGAGATCCGTCAATGGATCATCGACACGCCGTTCCAGCCTCGCCTGGATCAGGAAATCCGTGCCTTCTACGACAAGCTGGTGGCCGATTCGACCGCCGAGATGTCCTTCGCCGTGCGTTCCTCCGCCACCGCAGAAGACCTGCCTGACGCGTCCTTCGCCGGTCAGCAGGAAACCTTCCTGAACGTGGTCGGTATCGACAACGTACTCGAAGCCATGAAGCACGTCTTCGCCTCGCTCTACAACGACCGCGCGATTTCCTATCGCGTCCACAAGGGCTTCACGCACGCCGAAGTGGCCCTGTCGGCCGGCGTGCAGCGCATGGTCCGTTCGGACGTGGGCGCGGCGGGCGTGATGTTCACCATCGACACCGAATCCGGCTTCAAGGATGTGGTCTTCATCACCTCCAGCTATGGCCTGGGTGAGACCGTGGTGCAGGGTGCCGTCAACCCGGACGAATACTACGTCCACAAGCCCATGCTGGAACTGGGCAAGCAGCCGGTGATCCGCCGCAACCTGGGTTCCAAGCTGATCAAGATGGAATTCACCGGCGAAGCCAAGGCCGGCCGTTCGGTCAAGACCGTGGATGTGCCGGTGGAACTGCGCAACCGCTATTCCCTGACCGACGCCGAAGTGGTGGAGCTGGCCAAGTACGCCACCATCATCGAGAAGCACTACCAGCGTCCGATGGACATCGAATGGGGCAAGGACGGCCGCGACGGCAAGCTCTACATCCTGCAGGCCCGTCCGGAAACCGTGAAGTCGCAGCAGAAGGCGACCGATGCGCAACAGCGCTTCAAGCTCAAGAGCTCTGGCACCGTGCTGGCCACCGGCCGTGCCATCGGCCAGAAGATTGGTGCCGGTCCGGTGCGCGTCATCAGCGATCCGGCTGAAATGGAACGTGTGCAGCCCGGCGACGTGCTGGTGGCTGACATGACCGACCCCAACTGGGAACCGGTCATGAAGCGTGCCTCGGCCATCGTCACCAACCGTGGTGGCCGTACCTGTCACGCCGCCATCATCGCCCGTGAGCTGGGCGTGCCGGCCGTGGTCGGCTGCGGCGATGCCACCGAAGTGTTGAAGGATGGCACCCTGGTGACGGTCTCCTGCGCCGAAGGCGACGAAGGCAAGATCTACGACGGCCTGCTGGAAACTGAAGTGACCGAAGTGGCCCGTGGCGAACTGCCCCCGATTCCGCTGAAGGTGATGATGAACGTGGGCAACCCGCAGCTGGCTTTCGACTTCCAGTCGATCCCCAACGGCGGTGTCGGCCTGGCGCGTCTGGAATTCATCATCAACAACAACATCGGCGTGCACCCCAAGGCTATCCTGGAATACCCGAACATCGACGCCGACCTGAAGAAGGCCGTCGAATCGGTCGCCCGTGGCCATGCCTCGCCCAAGGCCTTCTACGTCGACAAGCTGGCTGAAGGCATCGCCACCATCGCTGCGGCCTTCTGGCCCAAGCCGGTGATCGTGCGCCTGTCGGACTTCAAGTCCAACGAGTACAAGAAGCTGATCGGCGGTTCGCGCTACGAGCCGGACGAAGAAAACCCGATGCTGGGCTTCCGTGGTGCCGCGCGTTACCTGGCCCACGACTTCGCCGAAGCCTTCCAGATGGAATGCCAGGCCATGAAGCGTGTGCGTGAAGACATGGGCCTGACCAACGTCGAGGTGATGGTCCCCTTCGTGCGTACCCTGGGCCAGGCCGAGAAGGTCATTGGTCTGCTGGGCAAGTATGGCCTGAAGCGTGGCGAGAACGGCCTGCGCGTCATCATGATGTGCGAAGTCCCGTCCAACGCCATTTTGGCCGAGCAGTTCCTGGAGCACTTCGACGGCTTCTCCATCGGTTCCAACGACCTGACCCAGCTGACCCTGGGCCTGGACCGCGATTCCGGCATGGAACTGCTGGCCGCCGACTTCGACGAGCGCGATCCGGCCGTGCAGGCCTTGCTGACGAAGGTCATCGCCACCTGCCGCGAAAAGGGCAAGTACGTCGGTATCTGCGGCCAGGGTCCTTCGGACCATCCGGACTTCGCCGAATGGCTGATGGACCAAGGCATCGAGTCCATCTCGCTGAATCCGGATACCGTCATCGACACCTGGCAGCAACTGGCCAAGAAGTGATGAAGCTTTAAGCGTCACTGACGACCAACTTCGAAAGAAGTGAAAGGCGTGGGCAGAAATGTCCGCGCCTTTATTTTTAGGTTCTCAAGCTGCGGTAGACTTGCGCTGTTTGCAGTTTCATTCACGGGGAATCAACAATGACCGACTGGGCTATCTGGCTGGTGCTGGCCGGCGCGCTGTTAGGTGCAGAACTCTTCACAGGCACCTTTTACCTGCTCATGATCGCGCTGGGACTGGTGGCCGGTGCGGTCGCCGCCTGGTGCGGCTTGATGCTGGAATGGCAGTTGCTGGTGGCCGCCGTGGTCGGCGTGGCGGCGGTGCTCGGTCTGCGCCGCAGCCCGTATGGCCGGCTGCGGCGCAGCAGCGCCAACGACGATCCCAATCTCTTGCTCGATATCGGCCAGAGCGTCGAGGTCCCGGCCTGGCAGGTGCACGGCAACCAGTTCATGGCGCGCGTGCCTTATCGCGGTGCGCAGTGGGATGTCGAGCTGCTGCCCGGCCATCATGCCAGTCCCGGCAGCTTCGTCATCCGTGAAATCCGTGGCAGCCGCTTGCTGGTTGCGCCGCGCTGATCGGCGTCTTCACTTCTTCCCCCCTCTCGTTTTCAGGAGAATTTCATGCTGGGTAGCGTCACTCTGGTCATCTTTTTCCTTGCCATTGTCTTCGTCGTGCAGACGGTCAAGGTGGTCCCGCAGCAGCATGCCTGGGTGGTCGAGCGCCTGGGCAAATACCACGCCACGCTGGCCCCTGGCCTGAACATCGTGGTGCCCTTCATCGACCGCGTGGCCTACAAGCACATCCTCAAGGAGATCCCGCTGGACGTGCCGCCCCAGGTCTGCATCACCAAGGACAACACGCAATTGCAGGTCGACGGCATCCTGTATTTCCAGATCACCGACCCGATGCGCGCGTCCTACGGCTCCTCCAACTACATCGCGGCGATCACCCAGCTGGCGCAGACCACGCTGCGCTCTGTGATCGGCAAGATGGAACTGGACAAGACCTTCGAGGAACGCGACCACATCAACACCGCCATCGTCAGCGCCATCGATGAATCGGCCGAGAACTGGGGCGTGAAGGTGCTGCGCTATGAAATCAAGGACCTGACCCCGCCCAAGGAAATCCTGCACGCCATGCAGGCCCAGATCACCGCCGAGCGCGAAAAGCGCGCCCTGATCGCCGCCTCTGAAGGCCGCAAGCAGGAGCAGATCAACATCGCCACCGGTGAGCGCGAAGCCGCGATTGCCCGCTCCGAAGGCGAGAAGCAGGCTTCCATCAACCGTGCCGAGGGCCAGGCTGCGGCCATCCTCGCCATTGCCGAAGCCAGTGCCGAGGCGATCCGCAAGACCGCCGCCGCCATCGAGCAGCCGGGTGGTTCGGACGCAGTCAACCTGAAGGTCGCCGAGCAGTATGTGGATGCCTTCAGCAAGCTGGCCAAGACCAATAACTCCATCATCGTGCCGGCCAATCTGGCGGATATGAGCGGACTGATCGCCTCGGCCCTGCAAGTCGTCAAGCAGCAGAAGTAAGCCATGCATCCACGTTTCACGTCCGTTTTTGCATGCAAACCGCTGGCTGCACTGATGGCGGCGGGCCTGATGCTCGCTTCCGTTTCCGTGCTGGCGCAGGAAAGCCCCGACATGACCGCCGTGGCCGAACGCGTCGACCAGCAGATGACGCAATTGCTCGGTCAATATCCCGTGCCCGGTGCCAGCATCGCCATCGCCTATCAAGGCAAGCTGGTTTACCAGCGCGGCTATGGCATGGCGGTGACCGAATCGAGTACGCCGGTCACGCCGCTGACGCGTTTTCGGATCGGCAGCGTTTCCAAGCCGGTCACGGCGGTGGCGGTGTTG
>JGI1221J13441_10000001_pt1 | contig 147968 bp, 124 predicted proteins | sample LakVidmifraction_4_FD_13441 | JGI IMG/M metagenome (IMG submission 13441) | reverse complement strand
CCCCGCCCCCCGCCGCCAGCCGCACGCCACCCTCGCCCATCCGCTCCAGCGGCTTGCGCGCACCGGGCGGGGCCAGTTGCACGGCCTGGTCCGCCTGCAGCCGCATGGCATGCGCGCCGCCGGTTGCACTGCCCTGCGCGCCGACATTGACCACCGAGAAATCCCGTCGGCGCGAAGCCGGCTCCCGCAGCGGTCCGGCCGGCAGCAGCCAGCCGTTGCCGACGCCGCGCGCATCGGACAGCACGATCTCGATGTCACGCGCCAGCGCGTAATGCTGCAAGCCATCGTCGGAAATGATCACGTCCACCTCAGGATGCGCCGCCAGCAAGGCGCGCCCGGCCTCGGCCCGGCGCCGCCCGACCACCAGCGGCACACCGGTGCGCTGGACGATCAGCAAGGGTTCGTCCCCCACCTGGGCCGCCGCCGCATCGGCCGTGACCTCCAGCGTCTGCCCGGCACCGCCGCCATAGCCGCGCGAAATCACGCCCGGACGCAAGCCAGCTGCACGCAAGGCCTCGATGAGCCAGATCGCAAAAGGGGTCTTGCCGGTGCCGCCGACGAAGACGTTGCCCACCACGATCACCGGCACCGGCAGCCGTTCGGCGCGCTTGATGCCCAGCGCGAAGAGCGCGCGGCGCAGCGCCGCCAGTGCGCCGAAGAGCAGCGACAGCGGCCACAGCAGGCAGGCCAGCGGACCGCGTCCTTGCCAGGCGCGGGTCAGGATGGCTTCGGCAGTGGGCCTGGATTCGGCCATTTTCGGGTTCCAGTGAATAAAAAAAACGCGGGCCAGGCGGGACCTGGCCGGCGCGCCATCGCTGCTGGATGACGTGAAGCTATTGGCAAATTTTCAGTGCGGCTCGCAGCCGGCTACTTGCTGCTCGACTGCGCCGCGAAGGTCAGCTTGGGATAACCCGCCATGCGTGCCGCCTCCATCACGTTGACCACGGTCTGGTGCGTGGCCAGCGCGTCGGCATTGATGATGATGACCGGATCAGCCTTGCTGCCACTGCTGCGCACCGCAGCCTGCATCTCTTCCGACAGGCCCTGCGCATCCCGCGCAGCGATGCGCTTGTTGTTGATGGCGTAGCGGCCATTGGCGTCGATGGCGATGTTGATCTCGAAGGGCTGTTCCAGCGCCTTCTGGGCATCGGCCGTGGGCAACGTGACCTGCAGGGCGGTGAACTTGCTGTAGGTGGTGGTCACCATCAGGAAGATCACGATCACCAGCAGCACGTCGATGAAAGGGATCAGGTTGATCTCCAGGTCTTCGCGGGGACGGCCCTTGCGGAAGTTCATGCGGTTCTCCGGCGTGAAGGATCAGCGGCGCACATCGTGGACGATGTCCACGAACTTGACGGCCTGCTGTTCCATGTCAACCACGAAGCCGTCGACCTGGGCGCGGAAGTGGCGATAGAACACCAGCGCCGGCATTGCAATGGCCAGGCCGAAACCGGTGTTGTAGAGCGCAATGGAAATACCGTGCGCCAGCTGCGCAGGATTGGTCCCGGCGGCGTTCTGCGACGCAAAGATCTCGATCATCCCGACCACCGTGCCAAACAGGCCCATGAGCGGCGCCAGCGAAGCGATCGTACCCAGCGTGGTCAGGAAGCGCTCCAGACGATGCGCGGCGGCCTGGCCGGCCTCTTCGATGGCTTCCTTCATCACTTCACGCGGGGCATCGACGTTGCGCAGGCCGGCTGCCAGTACCTGGCCCAGCGGCGAATTCTGTTCCAGCTTGTCGATGACGTCCTCGTTGACGCGTCCGCTCTGGTAGACCCGGACCACTTCGCCCAGCAGGTCCGGCGGCAGGATGCGCGCGCGGCGCAGGTAGGCCAGTCTTTCGATGACCAGCGCCAGGCCGATGATGGAAGCGATCAGCAAGGGCCAGATCGGCCAGCCGGCGGCGAGGATGATGGCGAGCAAAACGTACTCCTAAGAAATGCGGATGAGCGGTGAATCTGATGCAGCCGACGGCCTTTCCGGCACGCCCGTTTCTGCGGTGCAGAATGTAGCCGGTTGCGCGCGGCTCGGCAAGCGCAGCCAGCTTGGCTTTACAATGCGGCATTGTATCGCCCCTGGAGTCCCTGCGTCCCATGCCTGCCGACAAGTTCCCGCCCTTCCCCGCTGCCCGCCCGCGTCCGGAGGCCATGCCGGCTGCCGCCGCTACCGATGGCGGCCCACCCATCCTGACCGTCTCCGGCCTGAACCAGGCGGTGGCGCGCATGCTGGAGCGCAATTTCCCGCTGATCTGGGTCAAGGGCGAGATTTCCAATTTCACCCGTGCGGCCTCCGGCCACTGGTATTTCAACCTCAAGGATGACGGGGCGCAGGTGCGTGCGGTCATGTTCAAGGGCCGCGCGCAATACGCCGGCTTCATGCCGCGCGAAGGCGACAAGGTCGAAGTACGCACCCTGGTGACGCTCTACGCGCCGCGCGGGGATTACCAGCTCAACGTGGAAGCCATCCGCCGCTCCGGCGTGGGAGACCTCTACGCCGCCTTCGTGCAACTGAAGGAAAGACTGGAGCGCGAAGGCCTGTTCGACCGCGACCGCAAGCGCGCCCTGCCGGGCTTCCCGCGCCGCATCGGCATCGTCACCAGCCCGCAGGCGGCGGCTTTGCGCGATGTGCTGACCACCCTGCGCCGCCGCGCCCCGCATGTGGAAGTGATCCTCTACCCCACGCCCGTGCAGGGCGAAGGCTCGGCCCAGCGCATCGCCAATGCCATCCGCACCGCCTCCGCGCGCGCCGAATGCGATGTGCTGCTGGTGTGCCGTGGCGGCGGCAGCATCGAGGACTTGTGGTCCTTCAATGAAGAAGTGGTGGCGCGCGCCATCGTGGAGGCCAGCATGCCGGTGATTTCCGGTGTCGGCCACGAAACCGATTTCACCATCGCCGACTTCGCCGCCGACCTGCGCGCGCCCACCCCCACGGCCGCCGCCGAGCTGGCCGCCACTGCGCGCGAGGACTGGCTGGCTGAACTGCGCGGCCACGCCAATGACCTCACGCGCGCCCTGCGCCGCAACCTGACCGAAAAAGCGCAGACCGTGGACTGGCTCTCGCGCCGCCTGGTCAACCCGAGTGCGTATATACAGCATGAGCGCGTCAAACTGGCCGCGCTGCAAACCCGGCTCGCCCACGCCACCCGCGTGCCGCTGACCCGCATGCGCCATCGCCTGCAGCAACTCGCCACCCATCTGTCGCACCAGATTCCCGACACCGCCCACGCCCGGCGCGACCTGCTGGACCTGACGCGACGCCTGCAAGGAGCGCAGGCCGCCCGGCAGTTGCGCCAGCGGCAGGCCCTGGCGGGGCTGAGTACGCAGCTCGAACTACTCAATCCGCAGCGCACGCTGGAGCGCGGCTACGCCATCGTCAGCGACCGCCAGGGCCGTGTATTGCACGCCCCGGCCGAGCTGGCCGCGCGCAGCGAGGTCACCATCCGCCTGGCCGAAGGCAGTGCCGAGGTCGGCATTGCCAGCGTGCAGCCACGGCTGGATTGAGGCGATGCTGTCGCCCTGCTTGACAGCTGTGGCAGACTTTTTTGGCATAAGCATTTTCCGGCGCAATACAGCGCAGCGCGCCGTATTACGGGTGGGACCATCGGAAGCCAGTGCGTGGATGAGCTGGAACGTCTTGCAGGGACTGGCATCTACGGTCTTGCCTGCGCTGGCGGCCAGCGTCTCCCATTGGGAACCATTCGCATTGCCGCACTGGAGGCCGATGCGCGACTGACGCGCGCCAGATTTGACCGAGTGCAAAGAATTGTCTTCCGCTTTAGAATCGCAGGTTCGGAAAAGACCCCTTCGTAGCAAACCAACAAGACTGAAAGGATTCATCATGGCACATACCCTTCCGGCACTGCCTTACGATCTGGACGCGCTGGCGCCCACGATTTCCAAGGAAACCCTGGAATATCACTATGGCAAGCACCATCAGACCTATGTGACCAACCTGAACAACCTGATCCCGGGTACCGAATTCGAACACCTGTCCCTGGAAGAGATCATCAAGAAATCTTCCGGCGGCATCTTCAACAACGCTGCCCAGGTGTGGAACCACACCTTCTACTGGAACGGCCTGACCCCGAAGGGCCAAGGCGCTCCGAGCGGCGCGCTGGCTGACGCCATCAATGCCAAGTGGGGTTCCTTCGACGCCTTCAAGGCCGAGTTCACCAAGCAAGGCCTGGCCAACTTCGGTTCCGGCTGGACCTGGCTGGTCAAGAAGGCTGACGGTTCCCTGGACATCGTCAACACCACCGGTGCCGGCACCCCGCTGACCACCGACAGCAAGCCGCTGCTGACCGTGGACGTGTGGGAACACGCCTACTACATCGACTACCGCAACGCACGCGCCAAGTACGTCGAGAACTACTGGGGCATCATCAACTGGGACTTCGTGGCCAAGAACTTCGCTTGATCACCCTGCCTCCCGGCAAGAAAAAACCACGCGCGAGCGTGGTTTTTTTTCGTCCGTATTTCGTCTTGGGAGGGATGCTTCGCGCAGGAAAATACAAGATCGCGCAGCCCGCCTGTGCCACAATCGCCCATCCCCTCACCTCACCGAATGGAGACCCGCATGGCCCACGTCACCCTGCACAATGCCGCCGGCTACGCCCAGGACATCAAGGCGCGCATCCACCAGCTCAAGTCCGACGAACCGGAAAGCAATGGCGGCAAGGACACCGGTCCCGCCCCCTATGAATTGCTGCTGGCCGCGCTGGCCTCCTGCACCTCGCTCACGCTGCGCATGTACGCCGACCGCAAGGGCTGGGACCTGGGCAGCATCTCGGTGGACGCCCACTTCGGCCGCGACGACAGCGGACTGGAAACCATCACCCGCAAGATCAGCTTCGGCAATGCCCTGTCGCAAGAACAGCTCACGCGCCTGGCCGAGATCTGCGAAAAGACTCCGGTCACCAAGACCATCCGCCAGGGCACCGCGATTCAGACATCGATGGCATAACCTGCGGCGCGCCAGGCATCGATGCCGCCCGTGAGCGGCCGCACTCGGGTATAGCCGCGCCGCATCAGCTGGCGCGCCACCATGGCCGCCGAGGCCTCGTTGGGACAGGCGCAATACACCACCACCTCGCCCTCGACGGGGCCATCGAAGACAAAGGTCTGGATTTCCTGGTTGGAAATCGTGACCGCACCCGGAATGCGGCCATCCTGCTGCGACATCGGCGAACGCACATCAATGATGGTGGGCGCATTGCCCTCTTCGAGCATGGTATTCAATTCATCCACTGAAATACGCGCCATCTCCAGCGACTTGCGGAAACGCCGGCGCTGCCACCACTTGTTGGCCACGAAGGCTGCCAGCGCCACGGCAATCATGAGCATGCCGTAATGGCCCAATTGCGCCAGCACATTGAGCAGGTCATCCACGGCCGAGCTGAAGAGCGAACCGAGAAAAATCCCCAGTCCCGCCCACAGGGCGCTGCCCGCCGCATCCCACAGCAGGAAGCTGATGCGGCGCGTGCCCATGGTGCCGGAGAGCGCACTGGCAATCGAGGCGAAGCCCGGAATGAACTTGGCCAGCAAGAGCGAACGCGCGCCCCAGCGCAGGTAGATCGATTCGGTCTGGCGCACACAGGAGTCCGGCGAAAGCGAAATACGGCACAGGCGCGACATGATCTGGCGGCCGTAGCGGCGACCGGCGAGATACCAGCAATAGTCGGCAATGAGTGCCGCACTCACCGCCAGCAGCAGCAACAGCGCCGGCGAGTAGCGGCCGGTCGCCGAGAGCGCACCGGTGATGATCAGCGTGGGATAGGCCGGCACCGGCGCGCCCAGTTGCTCGACCAGCACGTTGACGAAAACGAGGATCAGACCGTATTGCTCGATCAGGTGGTAGAGGGTGTCCATGGACGGGCTGCCTTGATGTCTCGCCGCCTGGGAGGCGGCGACTGTTCCGCCGTGATGGCGGTGTGCAGGCTGCCATTATAGGCGTGTGGCCGGCCCCTCTGCTTGGACAAAACCGGCGCGCTCCACCCGCGTAAAAATGCGCCCGGCGCACCGTGAGATCACGGGCGGGCGGACGCAAACGAGGAAGACCTCGGAGAAATCAATAGTGCGCCGTGCTCACACCGCGTGCTTGGCCACCGGTTCTGTGCTGCCTTCAGGCGAACCGCCGCCGTCCTGCACCGACGGCCGGGTCCGTGCCAGAAATACCAGCACCGCCGCCACCAGCGAGGCCCCCGACAAGGCATACAGGCCGCCCTGGATGGAACCGGTCTTCTGCTCCAGGTAGCCGAAGGTCGCCGGTGCGAAGAAGCCGCCCAGGTTGCCCAGCGAATTGATCAGCGCCAGCACCGCTGCCGCAATGCGCGCGTCCAGATAAGCCTGCGGAATGGGCCAGAACAAGGACGAAGCGGCCTTGAAACCGATGCCGGCAAAGCACACCGCCACGAAGCCGATCACCGGACCGGCCGAAGCCGAGACCGCCATGCCGATGGCCGAAATCACCAGTGTGGTCGCCACCCAGAACTGCGGCTTCTTGTAGCGCGCCGCCAGCACGGCAAAGACATACATCGCCGCAATCGCCACGATCCACGGAATCGAATTGAACAGGCCGACCTGGAAATCATTGAAGTGGCCCATCTTCTTGATGATGGTCGGCAGCCAGAAGGTGGCGCCATAGATGGTCAGCTGGATGGCGAAATAGATCAGGCAGAACAGCACGATCTGCGGATCACGCAACAAGGTCAGCGCCGAGACGTGCGCTGGACGATTGGCGGCACGCTGCTCCTGTTCGGCCGCGATGACCGTGGCCAGCGCCTCGCGTTGTTCCGGAGAGAGCCACTTGGCATCGCGCGGCGTGGAGTCCAGCACCTTCCACACCACCACGCAGAACAGCATCGACGCACCGCCCTCGATGATGAACATCCATTGCCAGCCATGCAGTCCGCCACCTTCAATCAGCAGCAGCGCACCGGTGATCGGACCGGAGAGAATCGACGCAATTGCCGACCCCGACAGGAACACCGCCATCGCCCGGCCACGCTCATGGTTGGGCAGCCATTGCGTGAAGTAATACACCACGCCGGGGAAGAAACCGGCCTCGGTCACACCCAGCAAAAAGCGCATGAAATAAAAGCTGGTCTCGCTGTGCACGAAGGCCATGCAAGCCGCCACCAGGCCCCAGGTGAACATGATCCGCGTGAGCCAGGCGCGGGCCCCATAGTGTTGCAGCAGCATGTTGGAAGGGACTTCAAAGATCGCATAGCCGACGAAGAACAGCCCCGCGCCCAGGCCAAAGGCCGCTGCGCCGATGCCGAGATCGGTCGCGAGATGACTGCGCACGAAACCAATGTTGACGCGGTCGATGTAGTTGATGATGAACATGGCCACGAACAGCGGCAGGATGCGCCACTTGATCTTGCTCACCGCCGAGGTGAGGACCTGGTTCGTTGCGGGGGAGGACTGGGATGGATTCACGGGTTGTCTCCTCGTATGAGCCCGTACTGCCGGTTGATGAAAGAAAGTGCAGGCCGCCGGCGCATTCATTGCGCTCTTGTCGCAGCCTCGTCAACAGAGATGAAGAACCGTGCTCAACGCACCAGGCAAGGCTTCTTGGGATCGAACTTCCAGCCGGGGATCAGGTATTGCATGGCCACCGCGTCGTCGCGCGCGCCCAGCCCCATGTTGCGATAGGTCTGGTGTGCCGCCTCGACCTGCTCCATATCCAGCTCCACGCCCAGGCCCGGCTTGCCCGGCACCTTGACCTTGCCGCCCACGATCTGCAGCGGTTCGCGCGTAAGACGCTGGCCGTCCTGCCAGATCCAGTGGGTATCGATGGCGGTGATCTTGCCGGGAGCGGCCGCGGCCACGTGAGTGAACATGGCCAGGGAAATATCGAAGTGGTTGTTCGAATGCGAACCCCAGGTCAGCCCCCATTCATGGCACATCTGCGCCACCCGCACCGAGCCCTGCATGGTCCAGAAATGCGGATCGGCCAGCGGGATATCCACCGATTGCAGCGAGATCGCATGGCCCATCTGGCGCCAATCGGTCGCTACCATGTTGGTAGCGGTCTGCAGGCCGGTGGCACGGCGGAATTCGGCCATCACTTCGCGGCCCGAGTAACCGTCCTCGGCACCACAGGGATCTTCCGCATAGGCCAGTACATCATGCTGGTCGCGGCACAGGCGAATGGCATCCTTGAGCAGCCAGCCGCCATTCGGATCGAGCGTGATGCGTGCCTTGGGGAAGCGCTCGGCCAGGGCGGTGACGGCGGCGATCTCCTCCTCGCCGCGCATCACGCCCCCCTTGAGCTTGAAGTCATTGAAGCCGTAACGCGCATAGGCCGCCTCGGCCAGGCGCACCACCGCGTCCGGCGTGAGCGCGGCTTCGTGGCGCAGGCGCAGCCAGTCATCGTCCGCATCCGCTGCGGCCAGATACGGCAGATCAGTCTTGTGGCGATCGCCCACGTAGAACAGATAACCCAGCATCTCCACCTCATCGCGCTGCTGGCCCTCGCCCAGCAAGGCAGCCACGGGCACGTCGAGGAACTTGCCCAGCAGGTCCAGCAGGGCCGCCTCCAGCGCGGTCACGGCATGGATGGCGATGCGCAGGTCAAAGGTCTGCAGGCCGCGTCCACCCACATCGCGGTCGGCGAAGGCGGTACGCGCACGATTGAGGATGGCCTGCACATTGCCGATGGACTGGCCCACCACCAGCGAGCGCGCATCGTCGAGCGTCTGGCGGATACCCTCCCCGCCCGGCACTTCGCCCACGCCGGTATTGCCGGCACTGTCGGTGAGGATGACGATATTGCGCGTGAAATACGGACCATGCGCCCCCGAGAGGTTCAAGAGCATGCTGTCATGCCCGGCCACCGGGATGACGCGCATGCCGGTCACGCGCGGCGCGCCCTTGTGCTGGGATGGCGACGATGTCGGGGACGATGCGGAAGCTGGGTTCTGGGTCATGGCGGGTTTCTCCGGAAACGGAAACGATCAGACTGCAAATTGGTAGCGGTACCAAATTTGGATTGAATGAATGGTAGCGGTACCAATTTTGACTGTCAATGGGGAAGTGTTGATTGCCTCAAGGCATCAGCACATCAGGAAGGATGAGGAAAGATCAGGACAGATGAGGCGCTTCGGCGAAAACTCAGGCGCTGTCGCGCGCGATGATGGAGAAGCCGACATCGACAATACGCTCGCTGACCTCGCTGCCCGAGGCGCGTTCGATGATGAAGCGCGCGGCGCGCTGCCCGATGCCGGTGCCATCGATGCGCACCGTGGTCAGGCGTGGCTGCAGGTCGCGCGAGAATTCCAGATCGCCGAAACCGACCACGGCCAGTTGGCCGGGAATGGCGATGCCGCGGCTCTGCGCTTCGATCATCACGCCCAGCGCCAGCAAGTCGGAGCTGCAGAAGATGGCATCCAGATCAGGATGCGCCTGCAGCAGTTCGGCCAAGCCTTGGCGGCCTTGCCCCAGCGTCGTCGGGGCGACGACGTGATACATGGGAACCTCGCCCCTGCCCTGCTGCATGCCCAGCGCCGCGCACTCCTGCGCGAAGGCGTTCATGCGCCGCTGGCTGCGCTCATCGCGTCCGCCCACCACCGCCACCTTGCGGCGTCCGCGTGCGTGCAGGTAGCGCGCCACCTCGTGGCCGATGGCTTCGTGCGAGAAACCCACCAGCATGTCGATGGGAGTCGGGGTCAGGTCCCAGGTTTCCACCACCGGGATACCGCTGGCCAGCAGCCGCTTGCGCGCTTCTGCCGAGCGCATGATGCCGGTCAGCACCACGCCATCGGGACGGCGGCCGATGATGGCTTCCAGCAGTGCATCTTCGCGCGAATTCTCGTAGCCGCTCTGGCCCAGCATGACCTGGTAGCCGGCCGCAGCCAGCGTTTCGGTCAGGGTATGGACGATTTCCTGGAACACCGGACCGATGACGGTCGGCACCACCACCGCCACCAGCCGGCTCTTGTTGGAGGCCAGTCCGCCGGCCAGCAGGTTGGGCACGTAACCGGTTTTCTCGACCGCCTCACGCACCTTCTGCAAGACCTTGGGCGAGACTGCCGACGGTGTATTGAGGGCACGCGATGCGGTGATCGGTGCCACGCCCGCCAGTTGCGCCACATCGCGCAGCGTGATGCCACCGGCGCTCTTGCGGGCAGCACGGCGGCGCGGTTCGGCGCTGTCGTCGTCGCGCTCGGCGCTGGTGGGTTGCATCAGAGAATCGGGAGGAGGCATACGCTTTTCGGACATGGCGGCATTCTAGCATTGCGGCTGGTAGCGTTACCAAGCTGGCAAGCTGGGCGTCAGCTTTGGCAGTTGCCTCGGACAGCGTCTCGGAAAGACGCAGTGAACGATGCGCATCGCCTCACCCGTCGGCGGGAAGAGCGAGGCAGACCGGCAAATGCCGCGCATGCATTATTGACTTGAATTCAACAATGATTTGTCCGTGCGGCACTTCAAGCGAAAAAGGAATTGTCCGATACTCAATCGCTCTGATCCTGATCGCCCCGGCAGCACTGGCCTGCCGGGCCTCATCATCAACGCAAAGGACAAGTCATGCACGCCTCCACCCTCCCCGCCCTGGGCCTGGGCACCTTCCGTCTCAAGGACCAGCAGGTCATCGATTCGATCCGCAACGGCCTGGACCTCGGCTATCGCCACATCGATACCGCGCAGATCTACGGCAACGAAGCCGAAGTCGGCCAAGCCATCGCGGACAGCGGCGTGGCCCGCGATGATCTCTTCGTGACCACCAAGATCTGGACCGAAAACCTCTCGCGCGACAAGCTCCTCCCCAGTCTCAAGGAAAGCCTGCGCAAGCTGCGCCTCGATCAGGTCGACCTGACGCTGATCCACTGGCCTTCCCCCCAGGATGAACTGCCGGTGGCCGACTACCTGCAGGCACTGGCGGAGGCCAGGGCACAGGGGCTCACGGGCCTGATCGGCATTTCCAACTTCACCATCGCGCACATGGAGCAGGCCATCGCCGCCGTCGGTGCAGAAGCCATTGCCACCAATCAGGTCGAGATCCATCCCTTCCTGCAGAACCGCAAGGTGATCGATTTTGCCCGTGCCAAGGGCATCCACCTGACAGCCCACATGCCGCTGGCGTATGGCAAGGTGATGGAGGACGCGACGCTGCTGGAGATCGCCGCCCGCCATGGAGTTTCGGCCGCACAAGTGGCGCTGGCCTGGTCGCTGCAGCAGGGCTTTGCGGTGATCCCCTCCTCGACCCGACGCGAGAACCTGGCCGCCAATCTGCAGGCGCAACAGTTGACGCTCTCCGAGGCGGAGATGCAGGCCATCGCTGCGCTGGACCGCGGCGAGCGGCTTGCCAATCCGGGATTTGCGCCGCAGTGGGATTGAACGCTGCCGCCCGCTGAATGCAGCGGCAGAGCGGATCAGGGCTTGCGCTGATCGCGGTTCTGCAACTGCAATTGCAGGCGCTCGATGGCACTGCCGACCGGGATGAAGAAGTTCATCCCGGCCAGTCCCTTGGCCCCCAGCCCGGCCACGGTGATGCCGATCACCTGGCCTGACTTGTCCAGCAAGGGACCGCCGCTGCTGCCCGGCAGGATCGCCACATCGCTCTGCAGGAAATCCAGATCGCGCACCTTGCGCACGCCACTGAGGATGCCGCGCGTGAGCGTGGTATTGAAGGCATCGCCCAGCGGTGAACCCAGCGCATACACATCCTCGCCGATGCCCGGCTCGCCCATGCGCAGCGGCATTGGCCGCACACCCGGCGCTTCGGTCTTGAGCAGCGCGATGTCACGCGCCGCATCCACCCGCACGACTTCAGCAAGCAGTTCTCGTCCGGTCGGCAGGCGCACCCGCACCGCGCGCGCCTGCCCGATCACATGCTGGTTGGTCAGCAGCCAGCCGGAACTGCCGATGTAGAAACCGGTACCGGAGCCGCGCTCGGTCAGCACCGTTACCACCGCCGAACGCAACTCCGGCATCACCCTGGCAATTTCGCCATTGCCCCGTTCGGCGGGCTGGTTGTCGATGGCCAGCGGGCTGCCTGCCGGCATGGCCTCCGGTGCGCGCGCAACGTCGCCGCCGGCACCGCCAATTGCAGCCGCGGCCACGCTGTCATAGGGCGATTGCAGCGCCAGCGCAAAGCGCGGATCGGCCAGCAGATTGCGGACCGCCGCGCCGAAGGCTTCCATCGGAATCGGCGGCACGCTGCCATCAAGACTGCGCTCACGCGAACGGAATACGCCTTCGCTCATGCCGCGATAGATCACCTTGCGCTGCTCCGGCGCGAACACCTGCCATTCCAGGCGGAGATAGGCCTCGCCGGTCCAGCTGTCGCCGCCCTTGGCGCAGAGATTGGTCTGGAACTGGCTGATGATCACGCCTACCTGGAGGTTGAAGTCGGCCGGCCGGGCGCGTTCCTGGGCAGCGTCTTGTTCCCGGAACAGCGGTTCTGCCGGGGACGCCGGCACCGGATAGCCGTGCTGCTGCAGCTCGCTGCGAAAGCGCAGGAACAGCGCATTGGTCGGCAACATCACTTCGGCACTGTTCTGGTTCCAGACGATCTCGTTCCTGCGGGTACAGAACAGCCCGCCCTGCAGCTGCCCGATGATCTGGTTGCCCTGGCTGCCCTGCTCGAAGCGGCGCTGCGCACGCGCCAGGTAGGCTGGCCGTGCGGCGGCTTGCGGCGGCATCAGCAGCGGGGTCTTGTCTTCGACGGCGGGCATGAGGGCTTCGGCGGCCTGCACGCCACGCATCAGGGAGAGAGTGCAAGCGAGCAGCGCGAGCTGAAGAGGCAGCCGCGCCAGACGGCGCTGCAGGAGTAGCCGGAGAGTCTTGTTCATCATCGAGCGAGGAAAATGGGCCAGCGCCCCGGCTGGCGAAAGAGCGCATTCTGGCATGCTGCCGACGGTCTCCGCGATTGTCCCAAATGCCCGATATAGGAAAAAAAGGCCAGCTTCCACAAGAAAGCTGGCCTTCTCCAAAAGACACAGGTGAAATGATTTACGCGCTGGCCGGTTGCGGCTGCGCTCCCGAATGTCCCTTGATGCGCAACACCAGCACCGCGCCGATCAGACAGGCCACGCCCATCATGATCGACGACAGCGTGTAATTGCCCAGCGTCGCCCGCATGTAGCCGGCCACCGTGGTGGCAGTAGCGGCCCCGAGCTGGTGCCCGGCCACGATCCAGCCGAACACGATGGGCGCGGCCAGGCGGCCGAAGACGTCATTGGCCAAGCGCACGGTCGGCGGCACGGTGGCGATCCAGTCCAGGCCATAGAAGATGGCGAAGATGGCCAGTCCGTAATACTGCAAGCCGAAGGCATACGGCAGGAAGATCAGCGCCAGTCCGCGCAGGCCGTAATACCAGAACAGCAGCACGCGCGGATTGTAGCGGTCCGAGAGCCAGCCCGAGAGCGTGGTACCGACCAGGTCCAGCATGCCCATGGCCGCCAGGATGGAAGCGCCTTTGACTTCATTGATGCCGTAGTCATTGCACATGGCGATGAACTGCGTGCCGATGTAGCCATTGGTGGAGAGCCCGCAGACGAAGAAGCTCATGAACAGCAGCCAGAAGTCCGGCATGCGCACCGACGTGCGCAACGCATCCAAGGCGATGGCCAGCGGATTGCGCTTGGAGCGGCCATCATCGGCGGTCTCGCTGGTCTGGCCGACCATCTTCTGGCCGATGGCCGACGGGCCTTCCGGCAGCAGCAGCCACACCAGCGGAATGGCCAGCAGCGCCACCGCCGACACCAGGAAAGCCACCGAGCGCCAGCCGTAGCTGCCCACCATGGAGGCCATCAAGGGCAGGAACACCATCTGCCCGGTGGCCGCACTGGCGGTGAGCAAGCCCATGGCCAGGCCGCGCCGGGTCTCGAACCAGCGGCTGACGATGGTGGCCCCCAGAGTGTTGGCCGCCACGCCGGTACCGGCACCGACCAGCAAACCCCACGACAGCAGCATGTGCCAGGGCATGTGCATGAGGGTCGACAGGGCCGTGCCGCTGGCCAGCAGCACCAGCGCCCCCAGCACCACGCGGCGGATGCCGAAGCGCTGCATGGCTGCCGCCGAGAACGGGCCGATCAGGCCATACAAGGCGATGTTGACCGAGATCACCACCGAGATGGTGGAGCGGTTCCAGCCGAACTCCTGTTCCAGCGGCAGGATCATCACCGAAGGCGTGGCGCGGATGCCGGCCGAACACAGCAGCACGAGGAAGATCACGCCCACCACCACCCAGGCATAGTGGAAGCGGGGCGTGACGGCGTTGGCCAGCGATTGGGTCAGTTTGTTCATGGCGATCCTGTCGGGAGGGCAGTGCGAGCTTGTTGGATGGGTGGGAGCGAATCGTCGGGTGAAGCAAGGTTCATTGCACCTTCAAACCGGGCCTGCTGGCGCGTCAGGTGTCCTGCAGGCGGGCATAGGCGTCTTCGATGAGGTCATTGAATTCGCGCGCGAGCTTGGGACCGAGACGGCGGTCGATCTCGTCCTGAGCACGCCGCCAGCGCGGGCGGGCTTCCTCCAGCTTGGCGCGGCCGGTGCGGGAGAGTTGCAGGGCGAAGGAGCGCTTGTCCAGCAGGGCATCGTCGGGCAGGTCGACGGTCTCGATCCAGCCGGCGGCCACCAGGGGCTTCAGGGTGCGGCTCAGGGTGCTGCGGTCCATGCCCATGTCCTGCGCCAGCACGATATTGGCGATCGGTCCCTTGCGGCCGATGCGGCTCAACAACGAATACTGGGTGATGCTCAGCTCGCTGTCCTGCAGGTGATGGTCATAGATGATGGTGATCCTGCGGGTGAGACGGCGCAGGGGGGCGCAGGTGCAGATGTCCTTGCTCATGGGGAATCCGGTTGGCGAGGGATGACAATCCGGCGTAATCGAGGTCGCGCCGGGGATCGCACAAAACAATGCATATGCATCGATGTATGCGCATCATAGGTAGCGTACTGCTTGAAGTCAAGCGAGATCAGGACATACCCACGACGCGGGAATGCGCCTACGGAAAAGCGGGGCGTAAAAAAAGCCTGCTCGCGCAGGCTTCTCCGAGGGGGATTGCGGCTTACACCAGGGTATCGTCGTATCCCCCGCCGTCATCCACATCGAAATTGCTCAGATCGGCAAGATCGCTGCTGCTACCGGAGTCGCTGCCACTGTCATTGCTGGCGAAATCCGATTTGCGATCCCCATCACTGCCGTAATAGTTGTTGACGGTAGTGTTCTCGATATTTTCCACCGGCGCGCTCAAGCCGTTCTGGTGCGCCAGTCCCGATCCGCTGTTGCCGTTGAAGAGGTGCTCGATGCCTTGATACAGGAAGGCGCCACCGGCCACGCCCGCTGCGGTCGCCGCCACGGTGCCGAGCATGCTGCCCATGCCGCCGCCAAAGAAGCCGGACGAAGGCGCGGCCTGCGGGGCTGCCTGATAGGCAGGCACGGCCTGCTGGGGCGCGGGATAGGGCTGTGCAGGGGCCGGCATATAAGCCGGGGCCGCAGGCTGCGGGCGTGCCGAGGCTGCCGCGGGCGCATTGCCCCAGGCGTTGCCATCGAGAAAGCCCGAGCTCCGCGCGCCACCTGCAGCATTGGCCTGCAACGACTGCACCTGGTTCTGCAGGGCCGCCACCTGGGCCTTGGTCGCGTTGAGGGCCTGTTCCATCAACAAGGCCCGTTGCACCAGCAGATACGCCGCATCCGGCTGGCGCGCCACCGCCGCCTGGATCATGGCATCGGCCTGGGCATCCTTGCTGATGCCCTGCACCTGCGTCAGTTGCTGGAGAAAATCCTGAAGGGCTTGGGTTTCTTGCGGACTCATGATGACGCTCCCAACGAAAATGAAAAATCAAAAAAACGATGAACACGCTTGAATCGCGATTGAAACGCAGACTGTAGACACAACGCGTCCAACCGCTCCCACCGATGACTGGCATCAGACTCATCAGCAGGCTCAATGGCATTATGCGCGCGCCTTGCTTGCAGATTTGTGTCAACAATCGTCAACTTGGAAACAGCTTGTAACAGCCACCGGCGCCCCCTTGATATCAAACGGCATGGCCGCAAAAAACCCGAAGCGTGAATTTTTAGGTAATATCCCCCTCCCCGCACCCGTTCCGGCGGCCACAAGCCCGGAGCAGGCGGAGGCAGGCGCGGACTATCGGCCACCATTACTGGAGACCGCTTTCCGTACCCCACTCCGGACCGACGAGAAACACCATCCTTCCCGATCGGCCCGCCGCATTCAAGACCAGGAAACCAGAACAGTACAAGCTGGCCGCAGCAACGCAAGTCGTTGCGCAGACCGCTTTTTCAAGACCGTTTTTCATCCCTCAACCAGACCATGACCCAACAAATTTCTGCCGCCGAGCAACTCCTGCGTGACGCCGCCCGCGAATACCACCGCACCCCGTCGCGCGGCAAGATCGAAGTCCGCCCCACCAAGCCGCTGTCGAACCAGCGCGACCTGTCGCTGGCCTATTCGCCGGGCGTGGCCTATCCCTGCCTGGACATCGAAGCCGATCCGCTGAAGGCCTTCGACTACACCTCGCGCGGCAACCTGGTGGCCGTCATCAGCAACGGCACCGCCGTGCTGGGCCTGGGCAACATCGGTCCGCTGGCCTCCAAGCCGGTGATGGAAGGCAAGGGCTGCCTGTTCAAGAAATTTGCCGGCGTCGACGTGTTCGACATCGAACTGGCCGAGAACGACCCGGACAAGCTGGTCGAGATCATCGCCGCACTGGAGCCGACCCTGGGCGGCATCAACCTGGAAGACATCAAGGCCCCGGAATGCTTCTACATCGAGCAGAAGCTCTCGGCCCGCATGAACATCCCGGTCTTCCACGATGACCAGCACGGTACCGCCATCATCTCCTCGGCCGCCCTGCTGAACGGCCTGGAACTGGTCGGCAAGGACATCGGCGCCGTCAAGATCGCCGTCTCCGGCGCGGGCGCAGCCGCCATCGCCTGCGTGGAAGTGATGATCGGCCTGGGTGTGAAGCGCGAGAACGTCTACATGGTCGACAGCAAGGGCGTCATCTATGAAGGCCGCCCCGGTGGCCTGGACGCCTCCAAGCAGCGTTACGCCATCAAGACCGAAGCGCGCACCCTGGCTGACGTGGTCAATGGCGCCGACGTTTTCCTGGGCTGCTCGGCCCCTGGCGTGCTGACCGCGGAGATGGTCAAGACCATGGCCGACAAGCCCATCATCCTGGCGCTGGCCAACCCGGAACCGGAAATCCGTCCCGAACTGGCCAAGTCGGTGCGTCCGGACTGCATCATCGCCACCGGCCGTTCGGACTACCCGAACCAGGTCAACAACGTGCTGTGCTTCCCCTACATCTTCCGTGGCGCGCTGGACTGCGGTGCCACCAAGATCACCGAAGCCATGAAGCTGGCCTGCGTGCGCGAGATCGCCGACCTGGCCAAGGCCGAGACCAGCGCCGAAGTCAGCGCCGCCTATCCCGGCAAGGAACTGGTGTTTGGTGCCGACTACCTGATCCCGACCCCGTTCGATTCGCGCCTGATTCTGAAGATCGCCCCGGCCGTGGCCAAGGCAGCTGCCGAGTCCGGCGTGGCGACCCGTCCCATCAAGGACTACGCCGCCTACCGTGAAGAACTGACCCGCTTCATCTACCAGACCGGCATGTTCATGCAGCCCGTCTTCAACACCGCCAAGGTCGCGCCGCAACGTGTGGTCTACGCTGATGGCCAGGACGAGCGCGTGCTGCGCGCCGTGCAGTTCGTGGCCGACGAAGGCCTGGCCGCACCGATCCTGGTCGGCCAGCCCGCCGCCATCGAAGCCGGCATCAAGAAGGCCGGCCTGCGCATCAAGATCGGCCAGAACGTGCAAGTGATCGACCCGGCCAGCGACGCCCGCGTGGCGCAGTACGCCGCCCAGTACAAGGACGGCAGCGAAGCCGACGTGCGCGCCAGCGGCAGCCTGCTGGCGGCGCTGATGGTCAAGGCCGGTGACGCCGACGCCATGCTGTGCGGCCTGGATGGCAATTACGACGGCCACCTGGCCCATGTGGAAAAGGTGATTGGCCTGAAGGACGGCGCGCAGGAATTCGCCGCCCTGAACGCCGTGCTGCTGCCGGAACAGACGCTCTTCATCACCGACACCTACGTCAACGACACCCCGGACGCCGAGCAGCTGGCGCGCATCGCCCAGGCTGCCGCCGAAGAAGTGGCGCGCTTTGGTGTGCCGCCGAAGGTGGCCTTCCTGTCGCACTCCAACCATGGCAGCTCCTCGCGTCCCTCGGCCCGCAAGATGGCCGCCGCGCATGAAGCCTTCAAGAAGCTGGCACCGGACGTCGAGTCCGCCGGTGAACTGCATGGCGACGCCGCCCTGTCGGAAAAGATCCGCAACAATGCGGGCCTGGCCGACAGCGGCCTCACCGGTGCAGCCAACGTGCTGGTCTGCCCCAACCTGGATGCCGCCAACATCCTCTTCAACGTCTTGAAGACCAGCAGCGGCCAGGGCACCACCATCGGCCCCATCCTGCTGGGCGCGGCGGCCCCCGTGCACGTGCTGACCCCGTCGAGCACCGTGCGCCGTGTCATCAACATGACCGCGCTGGCAGCGGCCAAGGCACAGGACGGCAAGTCCAAGGCCTGAGTCCCGCAGGTAGTATGAACAACGCCCCGCTGTCGTGAGACGGCGGGGCGTTTTCTTTGGGCGGGCAGAATGCTTGCGCTGGCGTGCGCCTCAGTCCTTGAGATAGTGCGGGAAGCGCTGGCGAATCTCTTCCAGATGCGTGAGCGTACCCGACAGGTGCTCGCGCAGGGCCGCCTGTGCCGCCTCTGCATCGCCTGCCGCGATGGCATCGACCAGCGCCGCGTGATCGCGCAGCACGCGTTTTGTCTTGCCAGGGAGCGGTACGTGCAAGTTGCGCAGCCGATCCAGATTGCCGCTCTGCCGCCGCACCATGGCCCATAGCTCCGGTACCTGCGCCGCCTCGTACATCTGGCGATGGAAAGCCTGGTCGGCCAATACGAACTCGGCATAATTCTCGCGTCCGGCCAGCACCCGCTGCACCTCGATGCTGTCGCGCAGCCGGCTCACCAGCGCGCCCTCGGTGCGCCGCGCCAGCGTGTGGACGATTTCCAGCTCGATGGAACGCCGCAGGAAATGCGCCTGCCGCGCCTGCGTCACGTTGATCGCACTGACCACCGTCGCATGCTGGGGAAAAATGTCCACCAGCCCCTCCTCGCCCAGTTTGATGAGCGCATCGCGAATCGGCGTCTGGCTCAGGCCGTATTGCGCCGCCAGTTCGGCCCGCTGCAGCACGGTGCCCGGCACCAGGCGCACGCCGATGATGAGTTCGCGCAGATGCTCGAAGACCTGCGGTGCGGCGTGCCGCGACCGGTCCAGCGGCGGGACGTTGAGGGTGATGGGTTCGGTGGCAGTGCTCATGCAAACAATCCTTGATCAAAAACCGGCGGCCCCAGCATGGACGGCGTGGACGACCTGCCCGCTCTCATGCCCGGCATGATACCCGGCCTGGGCGCATTGACGCACTAATATATTAGTGTTTTAATGCACCACATCGCGCAACCCATGATGACCGTTGCATCCTTGAACGGCATGGCCACCAGAAGCCAAGCGGCAGCGCCCTTCCCATTCAGGAGACATGCGTGGAAACCATCAAGCCATCGGCCAGCGCCTTCGCTGCGGTCGAGCCCTCCGTCTTGCAGCAGGCGGTCAGCAAGATCAAGCACCGGGTATTGCCGCTGTTCGTGGTGATGTTCATCGTCAACTACATCGACCGCGTCAACATCGGCTTCGTGCGCAGCCATCTGGCCACCGATGTGGGCATCAGCACCGCCGCCTACGGACTGGGTGCAGGACTGTTCTTCGTCGGCTATGCCATTTTCGAAGTGCCTTCCAACCTGCTGCTGCAGCGTTTCGGGGCCAAGGCCTGGCTCACGCGCATCATGGCGACCTGGGGACTGGCGGCCACCGCCATGGCCTTCGTCAACAGCGAGACCACCTTCTACCTGCTGCGCTTCCTGCTCGGTGCGGCCGAGGCCGGCTTCTTCCCCGGCGTGATCTACTACTTCACGCAATGGCTGCCGGCCAGCGAACGCGGGCGCGCCATGGCCGTCTTCCTTTCAGGCTCGGCGCTGGCGTCCATCCTGTCCGGTCCCATCTCGGGCGGGCTGCTGCAGCTGGAGGGCGCTGGCCTGCATGGCTGGCAATGGATGTTCATCATCGAGGGCATGGCCTCGGTGGTGCTGTGCGGTTTCGTCTGGTTCTGGCTGGACTCGATGCCGGCCGATGCCAGGTGGCTCAGCGCAGAGGAACGCACGGCCATCACCGGCACCATCGTGGCCGAACAGGCCGAGCGCATGAAGCACAAGCCGGCCCACGTGTCGCCGCTGCAATTGCTGCGCGATCCGCAGATCCTGATCTTCTGCTTCATCTACTTTTCGATCTCGCTGACCATCTACGGTGCCACCTTCTGGTTGCCGAGCATCATCCGCAAGATGGGCAGTTTCAGCGACTTCCAGGTGGGACTGTTCAATTCCATTCCCTGGCTGATCTCGATCGTGGCCATGTACGCCTTCGCGGCCCTGGCGGCGCGCTTCCGGCACCAGCAGGCCTGGGCCGCAACGGCGCTGGTGATTGCGGCCATCGGCATGTTCGCCTCCACCTTCGGCAACTCGGTCTATGCCTTCGTCTCGATCTGCTTTGCGGCAGTCGGATTCAAGGCGGCTTCCTCGCTGTTCTGGCCGCTGCCGCAAGGCTATCTGGATGCGCGCATCGCCGCCGGCGTCATCGCGCTGATCAATTCCATCGGCAACCTCGGCGGCTTCGTGGCGCCGACCACCTTCGGCTACCTGGAGCAGCGCACCGGCTCCATCCAGGGTGGCCTGATGGGACTGGCCATCACCTCGCTGGTGGCGGCCGGCGTGGTGTTCCTGGCTCGCTCGGGGCCGGGGACCCAGCGCTGAACACCAGATCCGCACCGCATCCTGTACATCACTGAAAGTCCATCATGAAAATCGCCCGCGTCACCGTCACCCCCATCGCCTTCAAGGATGGTCCGCTGTTGAATGCCAGCGGCATCCACGAACCTTATGCCCTGCGTTCCATCATCGAGATCGAGACCGACAACGGCTACATCGGCCTGGGCGAGAGCTATGGTGACGCACCGGCGCTGAAGATCCTCGACCTGGTGAAGGAACAACTGATCGGCCTGGACCCGTTCAACCTCAACGGCCTGCGTGCCATCGTGCGCGGCGTGGTGGCAGCGATGGCCCCGGCCAGCAATGCCGGCGCGGAACTGGCCCCGGGTTCGCATGCCAGCAAGGCGGTGTCCAATGCCTACTCGGCTTTCGAAGTGGCTTGCCTGGATGCGCAGGCGCGCTATCTCAATGTGCCGCTGGTGGACTTGCTGGGCGGTGCCGTGCGCAAGGAAATTCCCTTCAGCGCCTATCTGTTCTTCAAGTACGCCCAGCACATCGACAGCCCCTATGCACCCGATGGCTGGGGCGAGGCACTGAGCGAAGAACAGATCGTGGCGCAGGCACGCAAGATGATCGAGGAGAACGGTTTCAAGAGCATCAAGCTCAAGGCCGGGGCGCTGGACCCCGAGCATGAAGTGGCTTGTATCAAGGCCTTGAAGAAAGCCTTCCCGGACGCGCCGCTGCGCATCGACCCCAACGGCAACTGGTCTCTGGAGACCGCCATCCGCATGGCCGACCTGCTGGGCGACGACCTGCAGTATTACGAAGATCCCACGCCAGGCCTGGAAGGCATGGCCGAACTGCACCGCCGCACCGGCCTGCCGCTGGCCACCAACATGGTGGTGACCGATTTCGATGAACTGCGCCGCAGCGTGGCCTTGAACAGCGTGCAGATCGTGCTGGCCGATCACCACTACTGGGGCGGCCTGCGCGATACCCAGCAACTGGCGAAGATGTGCGACATCTTTGGGCTGGGCGTATCGATGCATTCGAATTCGCACCTGGGCATCAGCCTGATGGCGATGTCGCACGTGGCCGCCGCAGTGGAGAACCTGTCCTATGCCTGCGATACCCACTACCCGTGGCAGGAGCCCGACGAGGAAGTGATCCGGGGCGGCAAGCTGCCCATCCGCAATGGCTGCGTACAGATCACCGATGCACCGGGGCTGGGTGTCGAAGTGGATCAGGAGCAGCTGCGCAAGCTGCATCAGCTGTATCTGGAATGCGGCATCCGGCAGCGCGATGATGTCGGGCAGATGCGCAAGTACAAACCCGAATGGAAGACCGTCAAGCCGCGCTTCTGAGGCTTGCGGCCGCGTTCAGGTTTTGACAGGAAGCTTCATGTCTTCGCGGGGGACAGGCGAGCAGATCGCCGCCCCCGCCTCATCGTGCGAAATAAAGATCATGCAGATGATCCAGCGCCACCTCGCTGGCCTTCTGCGACAGGATCACCTTGCCGCCCTGCATCAGGTAGACGTGATCGGCCACGCCCACGGCGCGTTCAGTGTTCTGCTCCACCAGGATGATGGTGCGGCCCTCTGCCTTCAATCGCGCCAGGATTTCGAAGAGTTCGTTGACCACCACCGGGGCCAGTCCCAGCGAGGGTTCGTCGATGATGAGCAGCTTCGGCTCGGACATCAGCCCGCGCGCCATCGCCAGCATCTGCGCCTCGCCCCCCGAGAGTGACCCCGCCAGCTGGCGGCGACGTTCGCGCAGCTTTGGGAACATGGTGTAGGCGCGCTCCAGGTTGTCCTTCACGCGCGCGCGGTGCTGCGGAGCGAAGGCACCGACGATGAGGTTTTCCTCGATGCTCATGGCGCGGAAGATCATGCGCCCTTCCGGGATCATCGCCATCGAGACCTTGGACATCTCCCAGGTCGGCATGCCATTGAGCACTTTGCCATCCAGCGTGACCTGCCCCTGCCCGATCGGGATCAGGCCCATGATGGCGCGCAGCAACGTGGTTTTACCGGCACCGTTGGGCCCGATGATGGTGGTCAGCTGGCCCTGCCCCACTGTCAGCGAGACATCCCACAGCACATTGATGGCACCGTAGCCGGCGCGCAGGTTGGTGACTTCAAGCATTCACGCTCCCGTATAACTCTTGATGACTGCAGGATCATTGAACACCTGCGCCGGCGCGCCCTCGGCGATGAGCTGGCCGAAATTGAGCACGGCCACGCGCGGGCACAGGTTGCTGATGGTCTCGATGTCGTGTTCGATGATGACGATGCCCACCGCAAAGGCCTCATGCAGGCCCTTGAGCATCTGCATGAAGCGGCGCTTGCCATTGGTCTCCAGCCCGGCCAGCACTTCATCGAGCAGCAGCAGCTTGGGCTGCGTGGCGAGAGCCTTGGCCACTTCCAGCGCTTTCAGTTCGGTCAGCGCCAGTTCGGTGGCGGCATCGCGCTCGGCCTTTTCGGCCAGGCCCGTGAAGGCCAGCACTTCGTCGATCTTGGCTGCATCCACCCGGCCGGTGGCAAAGCGCTGCGCCACGATCAGGTTCTGCCGCACCGTCAGTTCATGCATGGGCTGCGGAATCTGGAAGGTGCGGCCGATGCCCAGCCGCGCACGGCGGTGCAGCGGCGCATGCAGGATGTCGGCCCCATTGAAGCGGATGCTGCCGCTGGTCGGACGCACCAGTCCGGAGATGGCGTTGAAGAGCGTGGTCTTGCCCGCGCCATTGGCGCCGACCAGTCCGACCACGTCGCCGGTGCCGACCTGCAGCGTGACTTCATCGACCGCCGTCAGGCCGCCGAAGCGCACCGAGACTTTTTCAAGTTGCAGCATGCTTGCCTCCTGCGGATTTGCCTTTGCCCAGCTTGCGCAGCAGTGGCAGCAATCCGTCCGGACTGAAGACGATCATCGCCACCAGCAAGGCCCCCAGCACCAGCTGATGGCCGGAAGGAATGATGTTCTTGAACACCAGCTGGTCCAGCAGATAGACCACCACCGCCCCGACCACCGGTCCGGTGATGCTGCGGTAGCCTCCGAAGATGGCAGCCACGATGGGGATGGTGACCCACAGCGCGCTGAAGGCATAGTCCGGTTCCAGGAAGCTGATGTAGTGCGCATTGAAGGCCCCCACCACGCCGCACATGAAGGCCGACAGCAGCAGCATCATGCCCTTGAGCACGGTGCTGTTCACGCCCACCACGCGGGTGGCATCCTCGCTCTCGTGCATGGCGCGCAGGGCCAATCCATAGTGGCTCTCGCGCACCCGCGCATACACCAGCGCAAACACCGCCACGATCAGCAGGATCACGAAATACGCGCCGATCTTGCTCGACAGGTCCACCCCCATGACCGTCGGCAGGCGCGCGATGTTGGAGAGCCCGCCCGAGCCACCGGTCATCGAGGTCCACTCGGTGGCCAGGATGCGGAAGATGTGTGCATACGCCAGGATCGCCAGCGCGAAATACGGACCGCGCAGGCGTAATACCGGCAGCATCGCCAACGCTGCAATCAGTGCACCGACGCCGCCCAGCAGCAGGCCCAGCAATACCGGCACACCGAATTTCATGCTCAATACCGCCGAGGTATAAGCGCCCACGCCAAAGAAAGCCGCGTGACCGAAACTGATCATGCCACCCAGGTTGCCCAGCAGCGCCCACGACAGCGCGATGCCGCCGATGACCATCGAGGCCACCAGCAGGCTCATCACGTAATGGTCCTGCGCCAGCAACAGCGGTGCGCCGATCAGCAGCAAGGGCAGCAGCAGTGCGGGCAGCTTGTTCTTGTTCATCGTCATGATCTCATCCCCTTCTTGCACGCACGCCGAACAAGCCGTTGGGCATGATGAACAGCACCAGCAGGAACAGCCCCATGCCCGCCAGTTCCTGCAGGGCCGAGCTGGCCAGGGTCACGGTCAGCGCCTCGGCCACGCCGAGCAGGATCGCGCCGATCAGCACGCCCGGAATCGATCCCACACCGGCCAATACAGTAATAATGAAAGCCTTGACCGTGAGCACCCCGCCATAAGCTGGGCTGATAACACCGTAACTGAACAAGGCCACCCCGGCGAAGGACGCCAGGATGCCCGCCACGATGAAGGACACCAACTCGGTATAGCCGGGATTGATGCCCATGAGCTTGGCCGCATCGCGGTTGCTGGAGACGGCACGCACCGCGCGGCCATACCAGCTGCGCGAGAGCCACCACCAGAGCGCAGCCATCATCAGCAGGCTCACGCCGAAGAACAGCACTTCGCTGCGCATGCTGTAGAAGGGGCCGAGCACGAAGGCTTCCTGCAGCCATTCGGAACTGGTGGAACGGATGTCGGCCTTCCAGATCAGCAGCATGCCGTTGGTGAGGATGACGCCGATGCCATAGGTGAGGATGAGCGAATTGATCTCGCGGTCCTTCTTGATGCGGCTGACCACGAAATACACGATGGCCGAGGTCAGGCACACCACCACCAGCGCGATGGGGATGGCCAGTACCGGATTGAGGCCCAGGCCCGATTCCACCGAGTAGGCAATGTAGGCCGCCAGCAAGACCAGCTCGCCCTGCGCCAGGTTGATGACCCGCATGGCACCGAACACCAGCGCCAGGCCCAGGGCAATGAGAGCGTAGGAGCCCCCCTGCAGCAGCCCCGAGTACAGGGCTTGCAGTATCAGTTCATTCATGTCTGCATTCCGTTGGAGTGGGCAACGGCGCGCACGCCCGTGCAGCCTGCGCGCCGCCCGGGCATTACCAGGGCACGGCCGGATAATTCATCTTGTTGGTAGCAGCCGCCTTGGGCCAGACGATGGCGACCTTGTCGCCCTGGTGCTGGCCCATGTGGTGCGTGAAGTTCAGGTTGTCGCCATTGGCACCGAACTGCACGCGGCCGATCAGCGTTTCCCGATCGGTCTTGCGCATTTCTTCGGCCACGCCATCCTTCTTCAGCGTGCCCTTGTCGGCGGCGCGGGCGATGGCTTCGAACAGCAGCATCGATTGCACGTAGCCGAACTGGCCCAGGTAGTCCGGGTCCTTCTTGTAGAGGCGGCGATAGGTTTCTTCAAAGAGCTTGCCGTCAGCCGTGGTGAACTGCGCCGGATACGGCAGCAGCGCCGTGCCATACACATTGGGCACCAGGTCCGGGAAGTCCTGCGCCATCTTCGGGGTGGCCAGCGACCACACGCCGACCATGGCCTTGACGGCGGGCTTCAACACCCGCGCTGCGCGCAGGATGCCGACGTAGTCATTCTCGTAGCCGATCATGGCGATGACTTCCGGCTTGTCCTGCAGCTTGATCTTGTTGACGATGGGCTTGAAGTCGCTGATGGCCGGATCGAAGGCGTGCGAAGTCACCTTCAGTCCCTTGGCACCCCAGGCCTTTTCCAGGTCCTTGGCCAATGCTGCCGTGGCTTCCTTGGTGGAATAGACGATGGAGACCGAGCGTGCATTCATGTCGTCCAGCAGGCCCACCATGGCCTTCTGGTAACCGGCCACGTTGTTGATGCGGAAGAAGTTCTTGCGGCCGCTGCCCACCAGGTTGTCGTCCACGCCGCCGGAGGTCATGTAGACCAGTCCAGCCTTGCCTGCCGCATCGGCAGCCGGTGCGATGTTGTTGGAGCCGTAGCCGCCGGTGATGGCCAGCACGCCTTCGCCGGCCAGCTTCTCGACGGCGGCAATGGCCTTGGCCGGCGCCGATTCGTCATCGATGGTGACCAGCTTGATCTTGTGCTTGCCGTTGGTCTTGTTGAAGACATCGGCCGCCACGTTGATGCCCTCCTGCATGCCCGAGCCCACGCGTGCCAGGCTGCCGGTCAGCGGAATTTCCACGCCGACCTTGAGTTCGTCGGCGGCCGCACTGCCCGCGCCAGCGGCCAGTGCCGAGGCGATACAGGCCAGCAGGGCCAGTCGCTTGATGCCTTGATGCTTGTTCGTCATTGTCTCCACCTTTTTCCTCTGAGTGAATCTGAGTGATGTTGATGTCTGTCCTGCCCGGGGACGTCCCGCTTCAGCGATGGATGCCAGGCACACGACGCTGCCTGCGCACGTGCGCATCCCGGCCGGACGGCACCGGACACCCATGGCTGAAACGGGTCTGCATGACCCCGATGGCGCTGACTTCTGATTTTTTTTGTGATGGACCTGCGGTACTGCCTTGCTGCGAACCGGTCATGCCTGCGGCATGGCGGCGCGTCTGTCTCCGTGCTCGTTGTTGCTCGTTGTGACCTGTTCGTTGCTGCCTGCCGCTCAGTGGCGGCCCATGCTCGCTTCCACCGTGCGCACCACGTTCACCAGGCGCGGGCCGAGGTCTTCCATCAGCATCTCGCGCGTCAGCATGAAGGCCGGGCCGCCGCAGTTGAAGGCCATGATCTTTTCTTCGTTGGCATCGATCATGGGCACGCCCACGGCGCTGATGGTCTTTTCCCATTCGCCGACGGAAATGCAGAAACCATGATCCTGGTAATCCTTGAAGGCCTGCTCGATGCCGGCCTTGACCTTGGGCCATTGCTCTTCATTGCGCAGGCGGATGTGGTCCATCAGGAAATCGCGTTCGTTCTGGGGCAAGGCGCACAGCAGCGCGCGGCCCATGGAGGTGGTCGCCAGCGGAATGCGCGAGCCGACATCGCGGCGCAAGGTCACGGCGGACTGGCCGCGCGTGGCTTCGATGTAGACCATGCTGAGGCGATCGCGGATGCCCAGCGCCACATTGCATTGCGAATAGTCGGCCAGCTCCTGCATGGCCGGTCGCGCCAGCTTGCGCACATCCATGCCCGAGAGCAGCGAGTAGCCCAGGGCGAGCACGCCGGAGCCGAGCTGATAGCGGCCCTGGTCTTCGGAATATTCGAGATAGCCCAGCCGGGTCAGAGTGTGCGTCAGGCGCGAGATGGTCGGCTTGGGCAGGCCGGTGCGCTTGGCCAGTTCGGTGTTGGTGAGGTAGATCTCCCCGGGGCGGAAGCACCGCAGGATCTCCAATCCACGCGCCAGGGCATTGACGAACTGCCGGTCGTGGCTCTCATCCTCACCCTTGAACGACACAATCTCATCCATCCGTCACATCTCCGCGTGGCAGGGCCGTGCCGCATGGTCACGTCGCCCCTCATTGGCTGTGGAATGTACACACCTGAAATCGCAGTGTCAATTATTTGCGAACGTGTGTTCCGCTGTGCAAAACAAGCAGTCCGGATGTGGTGTTTCAACAGCGCCAACAGAGGCCCCCGGCTCAACCTGCCTTTTTCGCCATCGGCCGCAAACGCCCGCTCCACCTGCCCCTTGCTGACAATTGTGCAGATCGGGCCGCTGCGGTATGCACGGTTTACACATCCGGCGCAAATGCGGTATCGTTGCCAACAAAAGCCATTTGCGAACTTGAGTTTCGCTATGCGAACCAACTAGAACAGGAGACTGCTGCATGTCCAAGCAATCCACGGCGGCGGGCGAAACGCCCCCGGTCCATCTGGCGCGTGAAGGTGCCATCCTGGTGGTCACCATCGACAACCCACCGGTCAATGCGCTGGGAGTAGCGGTACGCCGGGGCCTGATGTCCGCCATCGAAGAGGGCGAGGCCGATGCAGGCGTGGCCGCCATCCTGGTGACCGGCGCGGGCCGCAACTTCATCGGCGGGGCCGACATCCGCGAATTCGGCAAGCCGCCGCAATCGCCCTTGCTGACCGAACTGTGCAATCGCATCGAGGCCTGCAACAAGCCGGTGCTGGCCGCCATCCACGGTGCGGCCTTGGGCGGCGGGCTGGAAGTGGCGCTGGCAGCGCATTACCGCGTGGCCCTCTCCAACGCCCGTCTGGGTCTGCCAGAGGTGCAGCTGGGCCTGCTGCCCGGTGCCGGCGGCACCCAGCGCACGCCGCGCCTGATCGGTGCGCAGGCCGCTCTGGACATGATGCTGACCGGACGCCATCTCAGCGCCAAGGAAGCTCTCTCGCTCGGTCTGGTGGACCAGCTGACCGAGGGCGACAGCGCCAATCTGGCGCGCGCGGCCGGCCTGCGCGAACTGCAGGCCCTGCTGGACACGCATGCCCCGGTACGCCGCAGTCGCGATGGCAAAGGGCTGGCCGATACGGCCACCACGCAAGCGGCCATTGAGTCCGCACGCGCCGAGGCCGGCAAGAAATCACGTGGCCTGTTCTCGCCGCACAAGATCATCGATGCAGTGGAAGCCGCCACCACCCTGCCCTTCGACGAAGGACTCGCCCTGGAACGCCAGTTCTTCCTGCAATGCCTGGACAGCCCGCAACGCGCCGGCCTGATCCACGCCTTCTTCGCCGAACGCGAAGTCCAGAAAGCCCCCGAGACCCGCAACGCCCAGCCGCGCCGCATCGAACAGATCGGCGTGGTCGGCGGCGGCACCATGGGTGCGGGCATTGCCGTGGCGGTGCTCGATGCCGGTTTGCCGGTGACCGTGATCGAACGCGACGACGAAGCGCTCGCACGTGGGCGCGGCCATGTGGAAAAAGTTTACGACGCCCAGGTGGCCAAGGGCCGTCTCACGCAAGAGGCCCGCGATGCGGTACTGGCGCGCTTGCAGGGCAGCACCCGTTATGAAGACTTGTCCGCCGCCGATGTGGTGATCGAAGCCGTCTTCGAAGATCTGACGGTGAAGCAAGCCGTCTTCGCCGAACTGGACCGCGTTTGCAAACCCGGTGCCGTGCTGGCGACCAACACGTCCTACCTCGACATCGACGCGATTGCCGCCAGCATCTCCCGTCCTGCGGACGTGATCGGCCTGCATTTCTTCTCGCCGGCCAATGTGATGAAGCTGCTGGAAATCGTGGTGCCGCGCCAGGTCGCCGCCGATGTGGTGGCCACCGCCTTCGAACTGGCCAAGCGCCTGCGCAAGGTGCCGGTGCGCGCCGGGGTCTGCGATGGTTTCATCGGCAATCGCATCCTGGCCGTGTATCGCCAGGCGGCCGATGCCCTGATGGAAGATGGCGCTTCGCCCTACGAGATCGATGCCGCCGTGCGCGACTTCGGTTTTGCCATGGGGCCGTACCAGGTGGTGGACCTGGCCGGTGGCGACATCGGCTGGGCCACCCGCAAGCGCCGCGCCGCCACGCGCGATCCGCGTGCGCGCTACGTCCACATTGCCGACCGCCTGTGCGAGCGCGGCTGGTTCGGCCAGAAGAGCGGACGCGGTTTCTATCGCTATCCGGATGGACCGCGCAGCGGCGCGCCGGACCCGGAAGTGCTGGCGCTCATCGACGAAGAACGTGCGCGTGCCGGCATCACCCCGCGCAGCTTCAGCAAGGAAGACATCCAGCGCCGCTACCTGGCCGCCATGATCAATGAAGGTGCCAATGTCGTCCATCAGCGCATTGCGCTGCGTCCGCTGGATGTGGATGTCACCTTCCTCTATGGCTACGGTTTCCCGCGCCATCGTGGCGGTCCGATGAAATACGCCGACATGGTCGGGCTGCCCAATGTGCTGGCGGACATCCGCGCCTTTGCTGCAGAAGACCCGCTGTTCTGGACGCCCTCGCCGCTGCTGGTGGAACTGGTCGAACGCGGCGCCAATTTTGACTCGCTGAACCAGGCCGGCTGATCGCTGGACCGGACTCACCGGAGACCGCGCGCCTTGGCGGTCTCCCCCTTGCACCATCCTTCCAGGAGAATTCCATGATGCGGGAAGCCGTCATCGTATCCACTGCGCGTACTCCCTTGACCAAGGCCCATCGCGGCGAATTCAACGTCACGCCCGGCCCGACCCTGGCGGCCTTCGCCGTGCGCGCCGCCGTCGAACGTGCGTGCATCGATCCGGGCCAGATCGAGGATGCCATCCTCGGCTGCGGCTATCCGGAAGGCACCACCGGCCGCAACATCGCGCGCCAGGCCATCGTGCGCGCGGGCCTGCCCGTCAGCATCGCCGGCACCACCGTCAATCGTTTCTGTGCCTCGGGCCTGCAAGCCATTGCGATGGCCGCCGGCCGCATCGTGGTCGATGGCGCCGATGCCATGATCGCAGGCGGTGTGGAAAGCATCTCGCAGATTCGCAGCCGCAGCGCCACCGACAGCGGCGACAGCGGCATGGATCCGTGGATCGTCGAGCACAAGCCCGACCTCTACCTGCCCATGATCGAGACCGCCGACATCGTGGCCACCCGCTACGGCATCTCGCGTGAAGACCAGGACCGCTTCTCCGAAGCCAGCCAGCGCAAGACCGCAGAAGCGCAGGAAGCCGGACGCTACCGCGACGAGATCGTGGCCTGCACCACCACCATGCAAGTCACCGACAAGGCCAGCGGTCAGACCAGCCTGCGCGAGGTGACGGTGGAGGCCGACAACTGCAACCGTCCCGGCACCACTTATGAGGCGCTGGCCAAGCTGGCCCCGGTGATGGGCGCGGACAAGTTCGTCACGGCCGGCAATTCCTCCCAGCTCTCTGACGGCGCCTCGGCCTGTGTGATGATGGAAGCGCGCGCGGCAGAACGCGCGGGATTGCCTGTGCTGGGCGCATTCCGTGGTCTTGCCGTGGCCGGTTGCGAGCCCGATGAAATGGGCATCGGCCCGGTCTTTGCGGTGCCGCGCCTGCTGCAGCGGCACGGACTGCGCATGGAAGACATCGGCCTGTGGGAACTCAACGAAGCCTTCGCTTCGCAGGCCCTGTACTGCCAGCGTCGCCTGGGCATTCCGGAAGAACTGCTCAACGTCAACGGCGGTGCCATTTCCATCGGCCACCCCTTCGGCATGACCGGGGCCCGCCTGGCCGGGCACGTGCTCATCGAGGGCAAGCGGCGCGGTGCGCGCTATGCCGTGGTGACCATGTGCATCGCCGGCGGCATGGGCGCGGCCGGCCTGTTTGAAATCTATTGAAGCGCAGCGTCGCTTCGCTGCATCCCCAAGGAGACTGGAATGGATCTGAATTTCACCCCGGCCGAAGAAGCCTTCCGCGACAGCGTGCGCGCCTTCCTTGCCGAGAAGCTGCCCAAGGCCCTGTCCGACAAGGTGGCCAGCGGCAAGCACCTGAGCCGCGACGAGATGGAACAATGGCATACCATCCTCAACGAACGCGGCTGGCTGGCCAATCACTGGCCCAAGGAATATGGCGGCACCGGCTGGACCGTGATCGAAAAATTCATCTTCGAACATGAGTGTTGCCTGGCGCATGCGCCGCGCGTGGTGCCGTTCGGCGTCAACATGCTGGGACCGGTGTTGATCAAGTACGGCAACGAAGCGCAGAAGCAGTATTGGCTGCCGCGTATCCTCAATGGCGAGGACTGGTGGTGCCAGGGCTATTCGGAACCGGGCGCGGGTTCCGATCTGGCGGCCGTCAAGACGCATGCCGTGCGTGACGGCGATCATTACATCGTCAATGGCCAGAAGACCTGGACCACGCTGGGCCACTACGCCAACATGATCTTCTGCCTGGTGCGCACCAACCGCGAAGCCAAGAAGCAGGAAGGCATCAGCTTCCTGCTGATCGACATGAACGCGCCGGGAGTGGAAGTGCGCCCCATCATCACGCTGGACGGCGAGCACGAAGTCAACGAGGTCTTCTTCACCGATGTGCGCGTGCCGGTACAAAACCTGGTCGGCGAGGAAGATCGCGGCTGGAGTTGCGCCAAGTACCTGCTGACCTATGAGCGCACCAACATCGCCGGCATCGGCTTCTCGGTGGCCGCATTGCAACGGCTCAAGAAAATCGCCGCCACGCAACGCAGCCATGGCCGTCCGCTGGCTGACGATCCGCTCTTCGCGGCCCGCATGGCCCGCGTGGAAATCGATCTGGAGAACATGAAGACCACCAACCTGCGCGTCATCTCGGCGGTCGCCGGCGGTGGTGCGCCCGGTGCAGAAAGCTCCATGCTCAAGATACGCGGCACCGAGATCCGCCAGGAAATCACCGCCCTCACCCGCCGCGCCATGGGTCCTTATGCGCGCCCGTATCAGTGGCATTCGCTGGAAGAAGGTCACGACGGCGGCACGCTGGGTCCGGAAGCTGCTGCCGGTGCGGCCGCGCATTACTTCAACAATCGCAAGCTGTCGATCTTCGGCGGCTCCAATGAAATCCAGAAGAACATCATCTCCAAGATGATCCTTGGCCTGTGAGGAAACGCCCATGAATTTCGAGCACACCGAAGAACGGCGCATGCTGGCCGACAGCCTGCGCCGTCTCATTACCGAACAGTATGGTTTTGAAGCCCGCAAGAACCTGCTGCAATCCGCACCCGGCATGAGCCGCGACATGTGGTCGCAGCTGGCAGAGATGGGCGTGATCGGCGCGCTCTTCCGTGAGGAAGATGGCGGCTACGGCGGTGGCGGTTTCGACATCGCCGTGGTGTTTGAAGAGATCGGCCGCGGCCTGCTACTGGAGCCCTTGCTGGGCAGTGCCATCCTGGTCGGCGAGGCCATCGCGGCCGCTGGCACGCCCGCACAGAAAGCCCTGCTGGAACCGATCATCGCCGGCCAGACGCTGGCCGCCTTGGCCCATGAAGAAGCCGACAGCCACTACGCGCCCACGCACGTGGCCACGCGTGCCACGCAATCGGCCGATGGAGGCTGGCGCCTGCAAGGCCACAAGGCGGTCGTGGTGCACGCGGAAGCTGCCGATGTATTCCTGGTCTCGGCCCGCACCAGCGGCGAACCCGATGATCCTGACGGCATCTCGCTGTTCCTGATCCCGGCCGATACGGCGGGCCTGCAATTGCACGGCAGCGACACCATCGACGGTGGCCGCGTAGCCGACCTGCTGCTGCAGGATGCCGCCCTGCCCGCCGACGCTCTGCTGGGCAGCCCAGGCGATGGTGCTGCGCTGCTCGAACGCATCCTCGGACGCGGCGTGCTGGCGCTGTGCGCTGAAGCACTGGGCGCGATGGAAGTGGCCAAGGAAGCCACGCTTGATTACCTGCGCACCCGCAAGCAGTTCGGCCTGCCCATCGGCAGCTTCCAGGCCCTGCAGCACCGCATGGCCGATCTTCTGCTGGAAGTGGAACAGGCGCGCTCGGCGGTCATCAATGCCGCTGCTGCCCTGGACGCCGACCGCCTCACGCGCGAACGCGCCTTGTCGGCGGCCAAGTTCAGCATCGGCCGCATCGGCACGCTGGTGGCCGAAGAATCGATCCAGCTGCATGGCGGCATCGGCATGACCTGGGAACTGCCGCTGTCGCATTACGCCAAGCGCCTGGTGATGATCGATCACCAGCTCGGCGACGAGGACCACCACCTGCAACGCTACATCGCGCTGGGCCGCGAAGTACCGGCATGAGCGAGGTCCTGAGCGAGCAGCGCGGCGCGGTGCGCGTGCTCATCAATCACGATCCGGCCACGCGCAATGCCCTCAACGCCGACCTGTACGTGGCACTGACGGCCGCGCTAGACGAGGCCCAGGCCGATCCGCAAGTGGGGGCCATCGTGCTGGCCGGGGGCGGCAACTTCTTCTGCTCCGGCGGCGACCTGCGCCTGCTGGCCCAGCGCCGCAGCATGGCACCCCAGCAACGCCGCGCAAAACTGGAAGGCTTGCACGACCTGATCCGCCATATCGGCCGCTGCAGCAAGCCGGTGATCGCGGCCGTCGAAGGCGGCGCGGCCGGGGCCGGGCTGTCGCTGGCCCTGGCCTGCGATCTGCTGGTGACCACGCCCCAGGCACAGTTCTCGGTGGCCTACGTCAAGGTCGGGCTCACGCCCGATGGAGGCGTGACGGCCTTCCTCGCGCAATTCCTGTCGCGCCAGGTGCTGACCCAGCTGTGCCTGTCGGGCGAGCGTTTCAATGGCGAACGCCTGCACGCGATGGGCGCGGTCAATCAGCTGGCCGAGGCGGGACAGGCGCTGGAAGCCGCCGTGCAACTGGCCGCCACCCTGGCCGACGGACCGGCACAGGCGATGGCCCGCATCAAGCACCTGTGCCAGCATGCCTACGGTGCCACGCTGGAAGAACAACTGGAACTGGAAGCGCAGCACATGGTGCTGTCGCAGGGTGAAGACGAAGCGGCCGAGGGCATTCACGCCTTCCTCGAAAAACGGCCCGCCGATTTCCGGCAGCTGCGGCAGAGAACGAACGAATAGCAGTACCGGGATGCGCAAGCACGAAATACAGAAGAACAAAACGCAATACGCATCCCGTCCATGAGGAGACAACATGACTGAACAGACTGCATCCCTGCCACTGGCCGGCGTCCGTGTACTGGACCTCTCGCGCGTGCTGGCCGGCCCGTGGTGTGCGATGGTGCTGGGCGACCTGGGTGCCGAAGTGATCAAGGTCGAGCACCCCGAACGCGGCGACGACACACGCGACTGGGGCACCCGCATCGGCTCGACCGAGACCGCGTATTTCAACAGCGTCAACCGCAACAAGCGCTCCATCAGCGTGGACCTGCAGACCGCGGAAGGCCAGGACATCGTGCGCCAGCTGGCCCGCAAGAGCGATGTGGTGATCCAGAATTTCAAGTTTGGCGGCGTACAGAAATTTGGCCTCGATTACGAAACCCTGCGCCGCGACAATCCCGGCCTGGTGTATTGCTCCATCACCGGCTACGACAGCAGCGGTCCCGAAGCCACGCGGCCCGGCTATGACCTGGTGATCCAGGGCGAATCCGGCCTGATGTCGCTCAATGGCGAGGCCAGCCAGCCGCCGTTGAAGCTGGGCGTGGCCGCGGTGGACCTGTTCACCGGCATGTATTCCGCCCAGGGCGTGCTGGCCGCGCTGTACCAGCGCCAGCAGACCGGACAGGGGCGGCACGTGGAAATGGCGCTGTTCGATTGCGGCGTCATGATCACCTCGTATTACGGGCTGGAAGCGCTGATCCTGGGCGACGATCCGCCGCGCTATGGCAATGCGCATCCCTCCATCATTCCCTATGGCGTCTTTGATGCGGCCGATGGCAGGCTGGTCATTACCGTAGGCACCAACAGCCAGTACCAGCGTTTCTGCCACAGCGTCATCGACCGTCCCGACCTGGCCGAGGATGTGCGCTTCAAGACCAACGTCAGCCGTGGCCAGCATCGCGACGTGCTGGTCCCGGAGATCAACCGCGAACTCAAGGCCCGCAAGCGCGCCGACCTGCTGGCCAAGCTGCACCAGGCCGGGATTCCCTGCGGTGAAGTGCTGGGCCTGCATGAGGCGCTGACCAGCCCGCGCGCCACCTCGGCCGGCCTGGTCAGCACGCATCCGCATGCAGAAGCAGGCAGCGTGCAGGTGCTGACGCCGCCCTATCGTTTCGATGGCGAACGCCTGCCGGTGCGCAAGGCACCGCCCTCCTTGGGTGAAGGCACGGGAGAAGTCTTGCAGTCGCTGCTGGGGATGGAAGAAGCGCAGATCGCCGCGTTGCGCGAACGCGGCGTGCTGTAGAGAGAAGAGCGAAAGAGGAAATCATTCGCCTGCCAGCCACCGTAGAGGCGGCTTGCAGGCGAATTCGCTTCAGTTGGAGAAGGCCGCCAGCCCGGTGATGGCGCGGCCGAGGATCAGCGCATGCACATCATGCGTGCCCTCATAGGTGTTGACCACCTCCAGGTTCACCAGGTGGCGCGCCACGCCGAACTCGTCGGAGATGCCGTTGCCGCCCATCATGTCGCGCGCCATGCGGGCGATGTCCAGCGCCTTGCCGCAGCTGTTGCGCTTCATGATCGAGGTCTGCTCGATACCGGAATATCCCTCATCCTTCAGGCGGCCCAGGCGCAGGCAGCCTTGCAGGCCCAGCGAGATTTCCGTGAGCATGTCGGCCAGCTTCTTCTGCACCAGCTGGTTGGCTGCCAAAGGACGGCCGAACTGCTGGCGCTCCATGGTGTAGCGGCGCGCGCGTTCGTAGCAGTCTTCGGCTGCGCCCAACGCGCCCCAGGCGATGCCGTAACGCGCGCTGTTCAGGCAGGTGAAGGGACCCTTCAATCCGCGCACATCGGGGAAGGCGTTTTCTTCCGGACAGAAGACGTTGTCCATCACGATTTCCCCGGTGATGGAAGAACGCAGGCCGACCTTGCCGTGGATGGCCGGTGCCGACAAGCCCTTGCTCCCCTTGTCGAGGATGAAGCCGCGAATCTCGCCTTCGTCATCTTTGGCCCACACCACGAAGACATCCGCCACCGGGCTGTTGGTGATCCACATCTTGCTGCCGGACAGGCTGTAGCCCCCATCCACCTTGCGCGCGCGGGTGATCATGCTGCCGGGGTCGGAACCGTGGTTGGGTTCGGTCAGGCCGAAGCAGCCTATCCATTCGCCGCTGGCCAGCTTGGGCAGGTATTTCTGTTTCTGCGCTTCGGTGCCGAAGGCATTGATGGGCGTCATCACCAGCGAGGATTGCACGCTCATCATGGAGCGATAGCCGGAATCGACGCGCTCGACTTCACGCGCGATCAAGCCATAACAAACGTAATTCAACCCGGCGCCACCGTATTGCTCGTCGATGGTCGCGCCCAGCAGGCCCAGCTCGCCCATCTCGCGGAAGATGCTCACATCCATCTTCTCGTGACGGAAGGCTTCCAGCACGCGCGGGGCCAGGCGGTCCTGGCAGTAGGCTTGGGCGGCGTCGCGCACCTGGCGCTCATCGTCGCTCAGTTGCTGCTCCAGCATCAGGGGGTCGGCGTAATCGAATACATGTCGTTGCTGCGTTTTGCTCATGGAAGCCTCTTTTGTGCATCAGAAATCGCTGCAGCAGCACAGTCTTCGCAGACCGTCCTACCGCAGCGGCGGTGGACAAAAATATACGGACTGCCCCGCCCCGGCGCAAACGAATTGTTTGCATCACCATGTGCGTTTTGCGCACTCCGGTTCCGCCTGTCGAGACAGCTTCCAGGACACCGGCTCAACCCAATCCGCTGGGCAGGCGATACGCCTTGGCCTGCTCCTCCAGCCACTCCTGGAACAGGCGCAGCAGGGGCCGCTCCGAGGTGCGCTCGGGATAGATCAGGTAGTAGGAATGGGTGCTCAGGTAATCGTGATCGACTGCCACCACCAGCAGGCCGCGCCGCAATTCATCCTCGATCAGGAAGCGCGGGATCAGCGCCACGCCCATGCCCACGATGGCGGCCTGGGTCAGCATGGAGAACAGTTCCAGCTGCGTGCCTACCAGGTCGTTCTGCACCTGCATGCCGAAGGAAGCGAACCACTGCCGCCACACATAGGGCCGCGTGCTCTGCTGCAGCAGCGGATAGGCCAGCAGCTCGGTAGGAGTCAGCTTGCGGCCGGCACCGATGAGCTCGGGGCTGGCCACCGCCACCATGCTCTCGCGCATCAGGAACACGCCCTCGGTGCCGGGCCAGCTGGCTTGCCCGGCGTAGAGCGTGGCATCAAGATTGGTCTCTTCGAAAAGGAAGGGCCGGGTGCGCGGCCGCAGGTTGACGGTCACGCCCGGATGCGCCTCCAGGAAGGAACGCAGGCGCGGCAGCAGCCACCGAGTGGCGAAGGTCGGCATCACGCCCAGCTCCAGCGTATCGCCATGGCCATCGCGCGACATCAGGTGCAGGGCATCGCGTTCGATTTCATCCAGGCGCTGGCCGACCTGGTGGCTGTAGCTCACGCCCGCCTCGGTGAGGCGCACGCCGCGCTTGGTGCGGCGAAACAGCTTCAGGCCCAGGAATTCTTCCAGCGCGGCCACCTGGCGGCAGACGGCGCTCTGCGTCACGGCCATTTCCTGCGCGGCCTTGGTAAAGCTCTGGTGCCGCGCGGCCGACTCGAAGACGGCCATGGCCTGGGTGGAAGGAATCTTTCGGCGCATCGTGCGAAAAAGGCGGAGAAGTGAATTTTATGCACATCTTACTGCAGCTGCGGCGTCTTCCATCCTGCCTCATTGAATAATCTTGTACGACATCCTGACAACAATCGACATCAAACAATCGATATCAATTAACGCATTGCCAGCATGATTAATTTCATTGGATGGAAATCTTGCCGGTCGTTAAGATCAAGCCCGATCCAGCCATGCGACCATCGAACAGCAAGCGCCGGCGGCCAAGGGAGGCCGCTGGCTACAAGAGAGACAGGATGGGCAGGAAGCCGACGCTTCGTGACGGCATGACATCACCAGCACTTCATTGCTCCCGCAACCACGCCCCCCGGCCGGTTGCTGCTCTTGACGCCCGCACGCCAAACGGGCGGCCTCGCAGAAACGTTCGACCGCATCGTTCGGATCCGACACTGAAAACGATATAAATCGAATGCGAGGAAGACATGATCTGGTTCTACAACCTCAACATCGCCAAAAAACTGGCGCTGTCCTTTGCGGTGGTGATTGCGCTGACCCTGTTGCAGGGCCTGTTCGCCATGAAGGAACTCAAGCAGGTCAACAGTGCTTCCGGCGAGATCGTCAACAAGTGGATGCCGACCATGGATGCCGCGCGCGAACTGCAGGGTTCGCTGCCACCGCTGCGCCTCAATGAACTGGAACTGGTCACGGCGGTGACACCCCAGGAGCGTACCGCCGCCAACCAGTCCATCAAGAAACGGCTGGATGCGTTGGCCAAGCAGCGCGCGGTATTCGAGCAGCGCATGTCGGAGCCCGAGGAGAAGGAACAGTACGCCCAGTTCGGCAAGAACCTGGCTGCCTACCTGAAGGTGGATGAACAACTGGCCGAGATGGCGGCCAACCAGCAGTACGACGAGACACGCGCCCTCTTCAATGGCGAATCCGCCAAGCTCTACGCCGCGATGGTCGGCAACCTCAACGCCATCGTGAAGCTCAATGCCAGCGGCAGCGCGCGCGCGGATGAAGAAGCCTCGGGCGTATTCCATGGGGCGCAGCGCTGGATCGTGGGCTTGCTGGTGGCGACGGTGGCCATCGGTTCGCTGCTGGCCTTCGTGGTAGCGGCCAATGTCTCGCGCCCGTTGAAGGAAGCGGTGGAAATCGCCCAGCGCGTGGCACGTGGCGACCTGACCCTGCGCATCCGCCCGGCTGGCCGCGATGAAACCGGACGCCTCATGGAAGCCCTGCGCGTGATGAACGAGAGCCTGCGCGACATCGTCAATGAGGTGCGCCAGGGGACCGACACCATTGCCACCGCCTCCAACGAAATCGCCCGTGGCAATCTGGACCTGTCCAACCGCACCGAACAACAGGCCGGCTCGCTCGAAGAAACGGCGTCGGCCATGGAGCAGCTCACCTCCACCGTCACCCAGAACGCCGACAACGCGCGCCAGGCCAACCAGCTGGCGGCGACCGCCTCCGACATCGCCAGCCAGGGCGGTGATGTGGTGGGCCAGGTGGTGCAGACCATGGAGGGGATCACCGAAAGTTCGCGCCGCATTGCCGACATCATCAGCGTGATCGATGGCATCGCCTTCCAGACCAACATCCTGGCGCTCAATGCAGCGGTGGAAGCGGCGCGTGCCGGCGAGCAGGGACGCGGCTTTGCCGTGGTGGCCTCGGAAGTGCGCTCATTGGCGCAGCGTTCGGCCGGTGCGGCCAAGGAGATCAAGGAGCTGATTGACGACTCGGTGCAGAAGGTCAGTGCCGGCAGCGCCTTGGTGGAACGTGCCGGCAGCACCATGACCGAGGTGGTGGCCAGCGTGCGCCGCGTCACCGACGTGGTGGCCGAGATCAGTGCAGCCACGCAGGAACAGAGCGGCGGCATCAATGAAGTCAATCTCGCCATCACGCAGATGGATGAGACCACGCAGCAGAATGCCGCACTGGTGGAGCAGGCGGCGGCGGCAGCGGATTCGCTGAAGGGACAGGCGGGGAATCTGGCGGCGGTGGTGGGGAAGTTCAAGCTGGAGTGAGGCCATCCTTGCCGACGTCGGATCGCCTGACGTCGGCGGCGTGCCTTGGCCCCGTGTGCAGTCAATCGCGCCCTGTCACGGCCCCATGCGCGAGAGCAGCAGCCTGAACCCGAGCGTCATCATGACGGCGCCGGCGGTGCGGTCGAACCAGTGCTTGCCCTGCACATACCAGCGGCGCGGACGCGCTGACGAGAGCGCCACGGCCACCAGGCCATACCATCCCGCTTCGATCAGGAAGACCAGCAGCAGCGTCAGTCCCTTGAAAGGCAAGGACGTCTCGGCCGGCAAAAAGGCGGCAAACACGCTGGTGTAGGCGATGGCGGTTTTCGGATTGCTGATCTGGGTGACCAGGCCCAGCCACAGGGACCGACGGGACACGGACGGTGATGCATCGCGCTGTGCGATATCGTCCGCCATCAAGGGCGTACGCGCCCCGCGCCAGATGCGCCAGCCCATGTAGGCCAGATAAACACCACCCCCGAACTTCAACACCAGATAGAGCGAAGGCACCGCCAGCAGCACTGCTTGCAGTCCCAGCAAGGCCGCTCCGGCAAAGAGCACGCCGCCGATGCCCATACCCAGTGCCGCCAGCAGGCCATTGGCTCGTCCGCCGCCCACCGAGGTACGCGCCACCATCACGAAGCTGGGGCCGGGGCTCATGGTGGCCACGCTCAGCGTGGCGGACAGTGCGATCAGTTCAGCAAGATGTTGCATGGACAGGCTCCTTTTGGCGACGAGGGCGCACCTCATTCGCTTGTTTTTTCAGGAAGAACGGCACCTCGCTCGCGCCTATGCCCAGGTCATTGAGCTCGCGCAGGCCCATCTCCCGCATTTCCTGCGCGGCGCCCCCCTGTGAAGCGTGATGGTCCCCGAGGACGCGGGCAAGGACCTGGCTGACGATGTGCCGCATGGACTTCTCCCTGGATGAATGCGCAGATCATCCGCCAAACGAAGTCATTGGTAAAATTGAGTTTGATGACAGCCACTATCAGGAAACCTGATGAGAGAACTCAGCCTCGACCAGTTGCGCACCCTGGTCACCATCGTCGACCTCGGCACTTTCTCCGCTGCCGCCAATGCGCTGCACCTGGCCCAGCCCACGATCAGCCTGCATGTCAGCGATCTCGAAGAGCGCCTGGGCAGCGCCCTGCTCATGCGCGGCAGCCGCCGCGTGCAAGCCACGGCGCTGGGCGCGCTGGTGATCGACCGGGCCCGGCGCCTGTTGCGCGATGCCGACGATCTGCTCGATGTCGCCAGGAAACATGTGGAAGGCAAGGTCGGCCGGGTACGGCTGGGCACCTCCACCGGTGTGGTGGTGAACCTGCTGCCGCGCGTACTGCGCCAGCTGGAAAACAGCTACCCCGGCATCGACGTGGAGGTCAACATCATGGGCTCCAACGAAACCATGGCGCGCCTGCAGGAAGGCACGCTCGACATCGGACTGGTCGCCATCCCCATCACGGCCTCCAAGGACATCGAGATCACGCACTGGCGCAGCGACCGCATGATGGCTTTCCTGCCGGCCACCTGGAAATTGCCCGCCGCCATCAAGCCGGGCTGGCTGATGGACAAGCCCATGATCTTCAACGATGCCACCACCCAGATGTACCGGCTCACCATGGCCTGGTTTGCCGAGGCCGGGGAAAACCCGCGCGCGCGCATCGAACTGAACTACAACGAAGCCATGAAGAGCCTGGTCTCCGCCGGCTACGGCGCAGCCATCCTGCCGCTGGAGCAACCCCTGGCTGCCGAGCTGGAGCGCCACAAGGACATCCGCATCGTGCCACTGTCGCCGGTGCTCAAGCGCCACATCGGCGTGGCCCATCGCGCCCTGCCCAATCTGGACAAGGCCACCGTGAACGTGCTGGAGACCATACGGCAGTTCCAGGAAGCGTGACGGGGCTGGTAGCGCGCAGGAAGGTGCATTAAACACAGCTTAATGCTCGATTCACCGAGCATTAAGCACAGCGCAATCCTGATCTCCTATAGTCGATGCTCATCGACCTACCCTCTTCAGGAGTTCCCCATGAGCCTGGCCACCCTGCCCACGCCCGCCGCCTTGATCGACATCTCGCGCATGGAGCGCAACATCGCCCGCATGCAGCAGCGCATGGATGCGCTGGGCGTGCGCTTCCGTCCGCACGTCAAGACCACCAAGTGCCAGCAGGTGGTGCAGGCGCAACTCCAGGCCGGGGCCCGCGGCATCACCGTCTCCACCCTCAAGGAAGCCGAACAGTTCTTTGCTGCCGGCATCACCGATATCGTCTACGCCGTCGGCATGGCCCCCACCAAGCTGGGCCAGGCGCTGGCGCTGCGCCGCCAGGGCTGCGATCTCAAGATCGTGGCCGACAGCGTGGTCTGTGCCGAGGCCATCGTGGCCTTCGGCCAGGCGCAAGAGGAATGTTTTGAAGTCTGGATTGAAATCGACGTGGATGGCCACCGCTCCGGCATCGCCCCGGAAGACGCCACCCTGCTGGCCGTGGGCAAGGTGCTCCATGCCGGCGGCATGCGCATCGGCGGCGTGATCGCCCATGCCGGTTCCAGCTACGACTACGACAACGACGCCGCCCTCATCGCCGTGGCCGAACAGGAACGCGCCGGCTGCGTGCGCGCCGCCGAGCGCCTGCGCGAAGCCGGCCTGCCCTGCGACGTGGTCAGCATCGGCTCCACCCCGACCGCCCTGCGCGCCGAACACCTGCGCGGCGTGACCGAGGTGCGCGCCGGTGTCTATGCCATGTTCGACCTGGTGATGCACAACGTGGGCGTCAACACCATGGACGAAATCGCCCTGAGCGTGCTGACCACCGTGATCGGCCACCAGCCTGAGAAAGGCTGGGCCATCGTCGATGCAGGATGGATGGCGATGAGCCGCGACCGCGGCACGCAAGGCCGCAAGCACGACTTCGGCTATGGGCAGGTCTGCACGGAAGACGGCAAGGTGCTGGAAGGCTACCTCATGAGCGGTGCCAACCAGGAACACGGCATCCTCTCGCGCCAGGGCAGCCCGGATGCGCAGATCGCAGAGCACCTGCCCATCGGCACGCGCCTGCGCGTCCTGCCCAATCACGCCTGTGCCACCGGTGCGCAATACCAGCAATACCAGGCCATCGCCGCCGATGGCAGCGTGGCAATCTGGCCGCGCTTCAACGGCTGGTAAGCGCTCCGCCCTTGAGCCCGCTACCAAACCAGGACTGCGCCAGCGCCACCCAGTAGCGCACGCCTTCTTCGATGATGTCGTCGTTGAAGTCGTAGTGCGGGTGGTGCAGCGAGTGCGAGGCGCGGTCCTGCGGCGCATTGCCGATCAGCACATAGGTGCCGGGCCGCTCCTCCAGCATGAAACCGAAATCCTCGGAGGTCATGTTGGCCGGGATGCCGGTACGGATGCGCTCATCGCCGAAGGTCTGGCGAATCACCCGTTCGCAGAAGTCGGTCTCGGCCGGGGTGTTGATGGTGGCCGGGTAGTACTGGAAGAATTCCACCTCGACCTTGGCCCCATAGGCGTCGGCCAGCGCATGGCACATGCGGCGGATGTCTTCCTGCAGCTTCTGCTGCAAGGTGGAGGACAGCGTGCGGATGGTGCCACGCAATTCGGCACGGTCCGGAATGACGTTGTCGGTATCGCCCGCATGGAACATGCAGACCGAAATCACCGCAGGGTCGACCGGATCCTTGTGGCGCGCCGCGATGGTCTGGCACTGCAGAACCATGGAGCAGGCCAGCGGAATCGGGTCCAGCCCCAGGTGCGGCTGGGCTGCATGGGCGCCCTTGCCGGTGATGGTGATCTTCAAGCGCGAACCGGCGGCCATGATGGGACCGGTACGCAAGCCGAACTGCCCGGCGGGCAAGCCGGGCCAGTTGTGCATGCCGAACACGGCTTCGGTCGGAAACTGGTCGAACAGGCCGTCATCGATCATCTTGCGCGCCCCCGCCCCGCCCTCTTCTCCCGGCTGAAAGACGAAGTGCACGCTGCCCGGCAAGGTCGGCTGCTGCTTGAGCACGCGCGCCGCGCCCAGCAGCATGACGGTGTGGCCGTCATGGCCGCAGGCGTGCATGATGCCGTGGCTGCAGGAAGCGTGCGCAAAATCATTGGCCTCGACGATGGGCAAGGCATCCAGGTCCGCACGCAGCACGATGCCCCGTTGCGGATCGCTGCCAGGCAGGCTGGCTACCACGCCGGTGCCGCCCAGGCCGCGCGTGACTTCATAGCCCAGCGCTTGCAGCTCCTGCACCACCACGTCGGCGGTGCGATGTTCCTCGAAACGCAGCTCGGGATGCGCGTGCAGGTCGCGGCGCAGGCCGGCCCAGTGGGCGCGATGCTGGTGCAAGGAGTCGTGCGAATGTTCAGTGTGTTCCATGATGCTCATGTGTTCAGGCCGTGATGTCGGCGGTGATGAAGGCGTTCAGGCGTAGTAGCCGAGGATCGATTTCACTTCCATGTATTCCTCCATGCCTTCCACGCCATACTCGCGCCCGTTGCCGGACCGCTTGTAGCCGCCGAAGGGGGCTTGCGGATCCCAGGCCGGATAGTTCAGGTGCACCTGGCCGGACTGGATGCGGGCGGCCACTGCGCGTACCTGGTCCTTGTCGGTACCCTGCACGTGCGCGCCCAGACCATAGACGGTGTCGTTGGCGATGGCAACGGCTTCTTCCACGGTGTCATAGGGCAGGATGGCCAGCACCGGTCCGAAGATTTCTTCCTGGGCGATCACCATGTCGGTATGCACGTCGGAGAAGATCGTGGGCCGCGCATAGTAGCCCTGCTCCAGTCCGTCCGGGCGTCCGGCACCACCGGCCAGGAGGCGCGCGCCGTCCTGCATCCCGGCTTCGATCATCTGTTGTACCCGCAGGAATTGCGCACGGTTGGCCAGCGGGCCGTGGGTCGTCGCCTCATCGGTTGGATCGCCCACTTTCATTTGGGCCAGCGTTGCCAGCGCCAGTTCATGCACGCGATCCAGCGCCGCACGCGGCACGATCAGGCGCGTGGGCGCGCTGCAGGACTGACCCATGTTGCGGAAGGCCGCCGTCACACCGGGCGGAATGGCACGTGCCAGATCCGCATCCGGCAACACCACATTGGGCGACTTGCCGCCCAGCTCCTGGGCCACGCGCTTGACGGTGACGGCAGCGGCTTGCGCTACCAGCACGCCGGCGCGGGTGGAGCCGGTGATCGAGATCATGTCCACCTGCGGATGCGAGGACATGGCCGCACCGACCTCGGGACCGCTGCCATTGACCAGGTTGAAGACGCCAGCCGGAATGCCCGCTTCATGCACGATCTCGGCAAACAGCAAGGCCGACAGCGGCGACAGTTCGCTCGGCTTCAACACCACGGTGCAACCGGCTGCCAGTGCCGGGCCGACCTTGGCGGTGATCTGGTAGATCGGCCAGTTCCAGGGCGTGATGAGGGCACACACGCCGATCGGCTCGCGCACGATGGCAGTGGTGCCGCGCGGGCGAATGAAGGGATAGTCCGCCAGGTTGTCGCGCGCCACGCGCAGGTGTTCGGCGGCCAGCGGCACGTGGGCGGTGCGGGCATAGGTGATGGGAGCGCCCATCTCCAGCGTCAGCGCCTGGGCGAACAGTTCGGTGCGTTCCACCAGCAGGGCGTGAACACGTCCGAGCAGCGCGGCGCGCTCCAGCGGCGAGGTCGCGGCCCAGGCCGGAAAAGCCCGGCGCGCGGCCTGCACCGCCTGGTCCACATCGGCGGCGTTGCCCAGTGCGATCTCGCAGACACGTTCCTCCGTGGCCGGCGAGACCACGGCGGCGACCCCGTCGCCTTGCGGGCGCTGCCACTGGCCGTCGATGTAGAAGTGATCCAGGCGGCCGTTGCGCTTCAGGTGCGCCAGTGGAGAGACGATGTCGGTGGAGGCGGTGCGGGTCATGTCGGGTTGTCCTTGTTTCGGGTTGGTTGCGCGTACGGCGCAGTGTCACAGCAGTGCCGTGGCCTCCACCTCGACCTGCAGGCCGAAGTGCAGTGCCGGGACCGGCACCACGGCGCGTGCCGGGCGGGCGCTGCCGGCCCAGCGTGCGTAGATTTCGTTGAAGGCGGGCCAGTGCGCCACATCGGTAAGATAGATGCGGACCTGCAGCAGCTTGCCAATGTCACTGCCGGCACCGGCGAGTGCGGCTTCCACATTGGCCAGCACCTGCAGTGCCTGCATTTCGAAGCTGGCCTCGGTGAGCTTGTGGCCGCTCGCATCGATGGGCAACTGGCCCGAGATGAAGACCATGCCGTTGCCGATGGCCACATGGCTGTAGTGGCCGCCCGGGGTGGCCAAGCCGGTCGGGTTGAGGGTGACGGGGGCGGTGTGTGCGTTGTTGTTCATGATGGGCAAGGCTGAAGTGGAAGGAAGACCGGTCAGGATAACCGACGCATTTCCTGTGATGGACTGTAGCCAAAAGACCTTCAGCGATGTTTAATGTTCGTTCAATTCACCATTAAGAGATTTTTAATGCTGCAACTCGATGACATGCAACTGCTGCGCGCCCTGGGCTCGGCCAGCTCGCTGGCCGGCGCTGCCCGCCTGCTCGACCTGACGCCACCGGCAGTGACGGTGCGCCTGCAGCGCATCGAGGACCGCGTCGGCGTGCGCCTGGCCAATCGCGCCGCGCGCGGCTTCGCGCTCACCGACGAAGGCCAGCGCCTGGTGCAGGAAGCCATGGACATCCTGGAGCGCATCGAATCCATCACCGCCAGCGTCTCGCGTGAATCGGACCGCGGGGCCGGCGGCAACCTGGCCAACGTCAGCGGTTCGCTGCGCGTGGTCGCGCCCTTCGGCTTCGGTCGTCGCTACGTGGCACCGCTGATCCGCGATTTGCACCGCAGCCATCCCAAACTGAGCATCTCGCTGCTGCTGGCCGAAAGTCCGCTGGCGGCTTCCACCGGCGCTGACGCCATCATCTCCATCGGGCGCGTCAAGGGCTCCTCCTGGGTCGGCCACTTCCTCGCGCCCAATGCGCGCTTCCTGTGTGCCGCGCCAGTGCTGGCCAAACGCATGCAGCGCGTCAAGCATCCTTCCGACCTGGCCGAGTATCCCTACCTCAGCCTGCGCGAGAACGACGACGACCTCAGCCGCCTGCGCTTTACGCCCGTCGACAGTGCCGGCCGCCGTACCGGCAAGGCGCTCACGGTCAAGCTCAATGGCGCGCTGTCGTCCAATGACGGCACCATCACGCGCGACTGGGCGCTCGATGGTGAAGGTTTCGTGGCGCGTTCCGAATGGGATTGCGCGCATCTGGTCGCCGATGGCAGCCTCAAGCGCGTGCTGCCCGGCTGGCAACTCGATCCCGCGCCCATCATGGCGCTGCTGCCGGGCCGCCAGGGCCTGACGCTGCGCCAGCGCGTCTTCCTCGACGCCGCCAAGCGGGCCTTCCAGCCCGTGCCCTGGCGGCGCTGAACTGCTTCAGAAATCCGCCACCTTGCCCCAGGACGAATCCGAGAAACGATTGGGGTGATAGGGACGCGGATCGACGATGGGCTCCACACCGCTGGCCAGGTCCGCGATCAGGTGACCCGCACCCGGCCCGATACCGAAACCGTGACCGGAAAAACCGGCGGCCAGGATCAGGCCCGGCGTCTGCGGCAACTCACCGATGCCCGGCACGCCATCGGGCGTGCTGTCGACATAACCGGCCCACGTATGCGTGACCTTGGCCTGCGCCAGCTGCGGCAGCAACTCGACCGCACGGCGATGGGTGGCCCGGATTGAGACCGGATCAGCCGACGCATCCAGGATGCGCATGCGTTCCATCGGCGTGGGCGCATCCATGCGCCAGCGCGACAGGGTCTCGTGGCCACTGCGCCAGGCTTCCAGCCCGCCCGGCGACAGGCTGCGCCAGCGCTTGGCGAACATCGGCAGGAACTGCGGGGAGAAGCGCAGGAATTGCATGGTCGGATCGACCCGCGCGCGGCCGCTGATGGCCAGCGCATAGGAGCCGTTGCTGCGGCGGGTGACGGCCACGCCGGAGGTGAAGAGCGCGCCCGGCAAAGGCTGCTCCATGGGCGCCACGCTCATGATGGATTGCCGCACGGATGCCTGCGGGAAGCGAATACCCAGTTGATGGCAGAACGATGAGGCCCAGGCACCACCGGCCATGACGGCCACCTTGGTCTTGATGACACCGGCTTCGGTGATGACACCCGAGACGCGGCCACCTTCGGTTTCGATGCCGCGTGCGGCGCATTGCTGGATCACGTGGCCACCCAGTTTCATGATGGCGCGCGCCACGGCGGGTGCTGCCTTGCCCGGGTCGGCAGTGCCGTCGGTGGGCGAGAAGACGCCGCCCTTCCAGGCGCGTCCGGTGGCCTGGCCGCGCTCGGCTGCTTGCTTCGAATCGAGCATGTAGGTGGTCACGCCGGCGGTCTTGGCGAAGTCGCCCCAGGCCGCCCAGCGGGCGATTTCTTCATCATCGTTGGAGAGATAGAGCAGGCCGCAGCGCGTAAAACCGGTATCTTCGCCGGTCTCGGCGGAGAATTGTTCCCACAGGTCGATGCTCTTGGTGGCCATCGGCAGTTCGCGGGCGTCGCGATTCTGCTGGCGGCACCAGCCCCAGTTGCGGCTGGATTGTTCGGCACCGATGCGGCCCTTCTCGATCACCGCCACCGAGATGCCACGCTTGGCCAGATAGTAGGCGGTGAAGATGCCGATGATGCCGCCACCGATGACGACCACATCGGCCGACGCCGGAGGAATGGTAGGACTCTGGACCTGCACGAGCGGGGGCGACATCTTACTTTCCTCCCTCGGCGGCGACGGTCTGCACCACGTAGTACTTGGCCACGCGCTCACTGCTCTCCCAGCCGATGGCCGCACCCAGCGGCACGAAGACGGCGTCGCCCCGCTCCACGGAAACCACGCTGCCATCCGGTTCGGCAAAGCGCACGCCGCCGTCGAGGATGTGCATGAATTCATTGACCGGATGGGCGCGCACGATGCGGTGGTAAGGGGTGGAATCCCAGGTGCCGATCTTGCAGCCGATGGAGCTTTCATCGATCACGTTGTCGCTGCGGCAGGTGGGTACGTCGCCCAGCAGGATTTCCTTGGGCAGCGAATTGGCCGAGGGCTTGAAGTTGGCCTCGGCCACCAGCGGGAACACGCCCGGCTGCACCGGCTGCGGGCAGTCGGCCGCGCAGAACATGACGAGGGTCGGCTGCGTGGCCGTGATACGCACGGCGGCGCCGGTGGCGATGACCACGCCGTTGTCGGGCTTGATCACCAGCGGTGCGGCACCTTCGGCTTCGATACGCAGTTCGCCTTGCACCACCACCAGGGTTTCCTGATGCGGGAAGCGGGCGATGTCGAGGCTGCCTTCGAAGCGCAGGCGGCCTGCGCTCATGCCGCCGATGCCCTGCCAGGCGATCTCGCGCGAGGCGGCAAAGGGGTCGGAGGCGCTCAGCGCGCCCGGATGGAAGGGGGTGGATACGGGGGTGCCGGAGGCACGGTACAACACCAACGCTGCAGTCATTTCTTCTCCTGTTTCCTTGGGGATGGGCAGGAATGCGAGACCGACTCCACGGTGCTCTTGCGGTCCTGCCCGAATCTTTGCTTCATGGCCGGCGCCGGGGCCGGCGGCATGCAATCCATGACGATGCTACGAGCCGCGCCTGATCCTGTGATTAATGCTCAACGAATCCAGCATTAAATGCGGCTTAATGCTCGTCGCCTGCCTTGCCTGCCCGCCATGGCTCGCGGCCACGCAGGCGACCGGGTGGGTCACCGGGTCAGACGGTGATGCCCTCCACCGGCACCAGCGGCATCTGCGACTGCTGCAGGTCGGAATCCGAACGGTGACAAAGGATCTCGCCACCGTGTTCCATGTTGCGGCGGCGCGGCGGCACCACGTTGCACACGCCATCGATGCGCTGCGCACAGCGCGGCAGGAAGGCGCAGATCTCCGGCGACGGATCGACCGCGCCAATCGGCGGCAGCTTGTGCTGGCCGGCCCCGGCCACCTGTTCCAGCCAGCCTTGCTGCATGGCCGGGACTGACGACAGCAGCAGGTGCGAATACGGGTGATAGGGCGGCGCCATCATGGCTTCACGCGGACGATTGGCGACCATGCGGCCGGCGTAGAGCACCACGATGTCGTCGCAGATGGCGCGCACGGTGCTGATGTCGTGGCTGATGAACATGTAGGACACCTGCAGCTCGCGCCGCAGCTCGGCCAGCAGTTCCAGGATGGCGGCGGCCACCACGGTGTCCAGCGCCGACGTCACTTCGTCGCACAGGATCAGGTCGGGCTTGGCGGCCAGTGCACGGGCCAGGTTCACGCGCTGCTTCTGGCCGCCGGAGAGTTCGGCGGGCAGGCGGTCGATGACGCTGGAAGGCAGCTTGACCAGGTCCAGCAGTTCGGCCGTGCGGCGGCGCATGGCCTCGCCCTTCAAGCCGTGATAGAAGGACAGCGGACGATTCAGGATACGGCCGATGGTGTGCGCCGGATTGAGCGCAGTGTCGGCGTTCTGGAACACGATCTGCACGCGGCGGAATTGTTCGCGGGTGCGGCCTTCCAGTGTCGGTGACAGGTTCTGGCCATCGAGCTGGATGCTGCCGCGCGCCGGCGCGATCATGCCGGCCACGGCACGCGCCAGGGTGGTCTTGCCGGAACCGGATTCGCCGATGATGCCCACGGTGCTGCCACGCTGGATGGTGAGATTGATGTCATCCAGGATGCGCACGCCCGGCAGGCCCAGCCGGTCCGGTGCGCCGTAACCGGCCACCAGGCCGCTGATGCGCAGCAGGGGGGCACGGGCTTCGGCCGGTACGGTCTCGGGCAGGATCTCGCGCAGTTGCACCACGCGCGCAGCCGGGCAGGCGGCGGCGATCAGGCTTTGGGTGTAGGTGTCGGCCGGGGCATGCAGCACCTGGTCGGTGGTGCCGACTTCACGCACGGCGCCGTCGCGCAGGACGATGATGCGGTCGGCCATCTGCGCCACCACGGCCAGGTCGTGCGAGACGTAGACGGCGGTGGTGCCGATTTCCTTGACCACTTTCTTGAAGGCACGCAGCACTTCGATCTGGGTGGTCACGTCCAGCGCGGTCGTGGGTTCGTCCAGGATCACCAGTTCCGGATCGGTGATCAGGGCCATGGCCGCCATCACGCGCTGCAACTGGCCACCGGAGACCTGGTGCGGGTAACGCTCACCGATCTTGTCGGGGTTCGGCAGGGCCAGCGCACGGAACAGCTCGACCGCCTTGCGCATGGCGCTGGTCTTGTCCATCACGCCGTGCTGCAGGGCGCTTTCGATCACCTGGTCCATCAGGGTGCGGGCCGGATTGAAGGCCGCCGCCGCACTCTGGGCGATGTAGGCCACGTGGTGGCCGCGCATGGCCAGCAGCGCCTTTTCATCCATCTGGTCGATCTGGCGCTGGCCGATGCGCACCTGGCCACCGGCGATCTGGCAACCGGAACGCGCATAGCCCAGCAGGGACAGTGCAATGGTGGTCTTGCCCGAACCGGATTCACCGATCAGGGCCAGCACTTCACCGGGGGCCACGGTGAAATTGACGTTCTTGACGATCTCGACCTGGGTGCCGTCGTCCTTGCGGGCATTCACGCGCAGGCCCTGCACTTCCACCAGGGGCCGCACTGCCGCCCCGCCTGCCGCAGCGCCAGCACCGACGCCGCTTTCCTTGCCGAGGAAGATATCGAATTGCTTCACGGGCTTACTCCTTGGCAGCGCGCTTGCTGCGCAGGTTATCGATCAACAGGTTCACGCCGATGGTCAGCGAGGCAATCGCCAGCGCCGGCATGATCACCGCCAGGGCACCTTCACCCAGGCCGGAAATGTTTTCGCGCACCAGCGAGCCCCAGTCCGCATCCGGCGGCTGCACGCCCAGCGAGAGGAAGCTCAGGCCCGACAGCAGCAGCACCACGTAGACGAAGCGCAGGCCGAAATCGGCCAGCACCGGGCGGATCATGTTGGGCAGCATTTCCACGGTCATGATGTACCACACGCCCTCGCCGCGAGCGCGCGCGGCCTGCACGTATTCCATGGCCTGCACGTTGACCGCCAGCGAACGCGCGATGCGGTAGGCACCGGGCATGTAGGTGATGGCAGCGGTGAGCACCAGCAGGAACATGGAAGAACCGAAAGTGGCCACCATCATCAGCGCGAACATCTTGCTGGGAATCGAGATCAGGGCATCGAGCGCACGGCTGATGACGGCATCGCGCCAGCCGCCCGAGAAGGCCGCGAACAAGGCGATGGCGGTACCGGAGAGGCTGGCCACCACGGTCGACAGCAAGGCCAGGCCGATGGTGGCGCGGGTGCCGAAAAGGATGCGGCTCAACATGTCGCGGCCCAGGTAGTCGCTGCCCAGCAGGAACTTGTGGCTCATGCCGGAGAACACGTCGGTATCGACGATGGCAGTGGCGTCGTAGGGCGAGATGCTGGGGCCGAGGATGGCCATCAGGATCCAGAAGCCGACGATCACCATGCCGATCCAGGCCATGGTCGAATGGCGGCGCACGCGCCTGGCGGGTGCGGTGGCTGCGGCAGCCGGTGCGACAGGCGCGCCCGCTTCGGTGCCGGTGGAGTCGTGGAGGGCTTTCATCGGGTCTTCAACCTTGGATTGGAAACAATGGCCAGCACATCGGCGGTCAGCACCAGCAGCAGGTAGCCGGTGCAGAAGATCATGGAACAGGCTTGCACCAGCGGCATGTCGCGGGTGGTCACGGCATCGATCATGAGGGTGGCGATGCCGGGATAATTGAAGATGCTCTCGACGATGAGCACACCGCCCAGCAGGTAGGACAGGCTCAGCGCCACGGCATTGGCAATCGGGCCGACGGCGTTGGGCAGGGCATGGCGCAGCACGATGCGGGTGCGCTTGACGCCTTTGAGCAGCGCCATTTCGGCATAGGACGAACGCAACTGGTCGATCACGGCCGCGCGCGTCATGCGCGTCATCTGGGCCACGATCACGCAGCACAGGGTCAGCACCGGCATGGCATAGGCCTTGATGAAGGCACCCAGGGTGGCGGCATCGCTGGCATGCGACAGCGCCGACAGCCAGCGCAGCTTGACCGCGAAGATCATCACGGCCACCGTGGCCACCAGGAATTCCGGCACCGATACCATCGACACGGCACTGACGTTGACGGCACGGTCAAAGAAGGAGCCGCGATACATGGCCGAGAAGATGCCCAGGAACAGCGCCAGCGGCACCGATACGAGGGCCGTCACGGCCGCCAGCATCAGCGAGGCCGGCAGGCGGCCACCGATCATCTGCGCCACCGGCACATTGTTGACCAGCGACATGCCGGGGTTGCCCGAGAGCAGGTTGCCCAGCCAGTGCGCATAACGCAGCGGGGCCGGCAGGTCCAGACCGTATTGCAGGCGCAGTGCGGCCACCGTCTCCGGCGTGGCGGCCTGGCCCAGTGCGGTCTGGGCGGCGTCGCCCGGCAACAGGTTGGTGATGAAGAACACGCCGGCCGAGACCAGCAGCAGCGTCAGCACCGCCTGCAGCAGGCGGCGCACGATCAGACGCAGGATCATTCCATTCATAGCTTTCCTCGGTAACGAGTGGCGGGGTCGGCCATCGAGATGGACCGGTCCCGCGCGACTTCCACTGACAGCGTACGTCAGGCGTGAGACTTTCCCGGACTCACGCGTCCAGCCAGACGTACTCCGCACAGGTGTAGTTCATGAACGCACCCAGCGGCACCGGATCGATCCCCTTGACCTTGGTGCTCATGCCTTCCAGGTTGATGATGAAGACCGGGATACCCAGGCCGCACTTCTCGTGGATCATGGTCTGCAGGTCGGCGTACATGGCCTTGCGCTTGGTGAAGTCGGTCTCGCCGCGCGCGGCCACCACCAGCTGGTCGAACTGCGGATTCTTCCAGCCCGATTCGTTCCATTGCGCATCCGACTTGAAGAACTGCGTGAGCAGGATGTCGGCGCTGGGGCGCGGGTTGATGTTGCCGAAACCGACCGGCACCTTCATCCACTGGTTGGACCAGTAGCCGTCGGCGGGCACGCGCTTCACGTCCAGCTTCAGGCCGATCTTGGCGGCGCTCTGCTGCATCAGCACGGCCATGTCGACCGAACCGGTAGCGGCCACCGAGGCCACGATGGGGATGGTGCTGCCCAGCACGCCTGCCTTCTCCAGGTGGAACTTGGCCTTCTCCGGATCGAAGGGGCGCTGCGGCAGGCCGGCGAAGTAGAAGCGGTTGGTCGGATCGATCGGCTGGTCGTTGGCGGTCACGGCATAGCCACGGAAGGCGGCCATCTTGATCTGCTCGCGGTCCAGCAGGTACTTCATGCCCAGCGTGAAATCCATGCTGTTGCCCGGGGCCTGGTCCTGGCGGATGACCAGGTCGGTGTACTGGCCCGACTTGGTTTCCATGACGGTGTAGCCCGGCGTGCCCTTGACGCGGCCGGTGGAGCGGGCGTTGACGTCGTTGATCCAGTGCACGTCGCCGGAGAGCAGCGCATTGACGCGCGCGGCTTCGTCGGGGATGCCGAAGAGTTCGACTTCGTCCAGATAGGGCAAGCCTGTCTTCCAGTAATTCTCGTTGCGCACGCCGATGGTGCGCACGCCCGGGGTGAATTCCTTGAGCTTGAAGGCACCGGTCCCGTTGGGGGTGCTGAAGTTGGTGGTGCCGTCGCGGATGATGAGGAACTGCGCGGTCGCCAGGATCACCGGCAAGTCGGCGTTGGCGCTGGTGAGCTTGATCTGGACTTCGTTGGGGCCGGTGGCCTTGACCGATTCGAACTGGTCGGCCACGACCTTGACCTTGGAGGCGGTGGCCGGATCCTTGTGGCGCATGATCGAGTAGACCACGTCGGCCGGGGTGAACGGCTTGCCGTCGTGGAAGACCACGCCCTTGCGCAGCTTGACGGTCCAGGTGATGGCGTCGGTGGTCAGCATTTCTTCAGCCAGTACCATCTGCGGTGCGAGCTTGCCATCGAGCTTGGTCAGGCCGTTGTAGAACATGTGCACCCGGGTGTAGTCGGTGGAGTGCGCGGTCTTGGCCGGGTCCAGGGTATCGGCAGTGGAGCTGGTCTGGGTGGCGATGCGCATCTTGCCGCCGCGCTTGCCGGTCTGCGCCATGACGCTGCCGCTGGCCGTCAGCAGGCCCGTGCCGCCGACCGTCATGAGGCTGCCGGCCAGCAGGGTGCGCATCATGTCGCGACGGGTGAAGCCGCCAGGGGCCTGGTCCAGCGCATCGCCGGTGATGATGGAACCCTCTTTGGGGTGATGTCCGTTTTCCTGCTTGCTCATGAAATGCCTCACGATAAAAGTTCAACCACGAAGACCACCGGCCTGCCCTGCCGTCTGCATGTTGCAGATCCCTCGGGAGGGCACGCCGCCTGTTGGTCCGGCACACTCCTCGCAACATTGATACCAGGGCGGGAGCACACCGGGAAATACGGAAACTGCGCGGGAGCCCTGCAGCTCCCGCTCACTGCTGACTGCTGACAAGCGCCTTACAGACCCAGCACGCCCGGCAGGCCGGAGATGTCCTTGATTTCGGTGTAGCCGTAATACGGGGTCGAGGGTTCATGGCCACGGGCCACGAAGACCTTGTTCTTGATGCCCATGTCGGAGGCCGGCATGAGGTCGTAACGCAGGCTGGAGGACACGTGCAGCACGTCTTCCGGATTGCAGTTCAGGTTGTCGAGCATGTATTCGAAGGCGCTCAGGCGCGGCTTGTAGGCTTGTGCCTGCTGGGCGGTGAAGACCTTGTGGAAGGGTGCGCCCAGTTGCTCGACGTTGTGCATGATCTGGCTGTCGTCGGCATTGGAGAAGATCACCAGCGGGAATTCCTTGGCCACCTTGGACAGGCCGGCCGGCACGTCGGCGTGCGGGCCCCAGGTCGGCACGGCCTTGTAGAAGGCACCGGTTTCCTCGTCGTTGGTCTTGATGCCCCAGCGCGCGCAGGTGCGGGTGATGGCGTTCTTGCAGACCTGTTCGTAGGGCTTCCATTGATCCAGCACTTCATCGAGGCGGTAGGCCGCGAACTGGCGCAGGAAGAACGGCATGTCTTCGGCGGAGACGCGATCGGCGTAAATCTTTTGCGCGGTTTCCGACATCTGGAAACGGGTCAGGGTGCCGTAGCAATCGAAGGTAATGAACTTGGGCTTGAAAATGCTCATGGAAAATCGTCCTGTCAAAAAAGGGGGCGCATCACCTGTTGGGCCTGCGCTGGAGGCTGCTTGCTTGCGGGATTGCGGTTGACTGCATGAGAAGGATTACAACATAGCGAAACTTGCGATTTATTCCTTTTTGACCGGGCCGCGAAACAGAAATATGTGTTTTCTGCGGTCCAATCAGCATAGCTTGCCGAGCAGTGCAGCAATGCGAGCCGGGTGCGCTGCTTTGGGGCATTTTCACCAAGCTGGTGCGGATCGTGTCCGCAGGCTGGCGCATGTCCGGGACTGCATTTGCGCAGGCGATGCCTGCTCCGCATCTGCTTGCGCACCGCGCTGGCCTGCCAAAGCAGAACCTGCGGGGGCTGCATCATGCTACTGCCGGTACCGCCCAATTTTGTGCCGAGAAAAGGGGGCAGATCGCCATAAGATTGCGAATTGGCAGGCCCGAAGGCTGCCGCGCTATGCCGCGCCAGGTGCATCATCGCTGGGGTAGCGTTGCGGACCCGGCCAGCGGGCGCGGCCCGCAGCGCGAGAAGACCGAAACCCGCAAACTATTTATATATTTATAGGATTTGACGGAACAGGGACCATTGACCCTGCCTCATCCGCATCGCCACCGTATCGACAAGGACACGCTGCATGACTACCCAAAGCACGCTCCCGGCCGGACAGGCCGTACAGACCACCCTGCGCCCCATGCGCCCCGAGGACCTGGCCAGTTGCCACGCCATGAGCCTGCACCTCTACTGGCCGCACCGGCTGGCCGACTGGCAGTTCCATCATCAGGTCAGCAGCAGCTGGGCGGTGGAACTGGAAGAACCCGATGGCAAGCGCAGCGTGGCCGGCAGCGGCATGCTCTGCCCGCTCGGTGAGGACTATGCCTCGCTGGGCCTGGTCATCATCACCGATGCCCTGCAAGGCCGTGGCCTGGGCCGCGCCATGATGCAGCGCCTGCTGCAGGATGCCGGTACGCGCAACGTCATCCTCAATGCCACCGAGGCCGGACGCCCGCTCTATGAGAAGCTGGGCTTCGTGGTCACCGACACCCTGAGCCAGCACCAGAGCACCACCGCGCGTGCCACCCCGGTGCTGGCCGCAGGCGCGCGCATCCGCCCGCTGCGCAAGGACGAAGTGCCTTATCTGCTGGCGCTGGACCGCCAGGCCAGCGGCATGGACCGCAGCGCCCTGCTGGTGCCGCTGCTGGACACCTCCGAAGTGGCCGTGCTGGAACAGGCGGGCCAGGTCAAGGGCGTGGCCTATCTGCGCGAGTTCGGGCGCGGCCGCGTGATCGGCCCCGTCATCGCCAGCAATGTGGAAGATGCGAAGACGCTCATCGCTTACTGGATCAACGCGTATCCGGGCGCTTATCTGCGCATCGACGTACCCGGCCGCACCGGCCTCAAACCCTGGCTGGAGGAGATCGGCCTGACCTGCGTGGACAACGTGGTCAGCATGTGCCGTGGCACCCCGCCCGCGCCCGCCACGGCGTGGCGCACCTATTCCATGATCAACCAGGCACTGGGCTGAACGGCCCGCACGAGACCACCATGACTTTTCTCTACAAGGCCGATCCGGTACGCGGTGCCGAATGGGCGCAACTGTTTGCCGAGAAGGCCCCTGAGCTGCCCTTCCATATCTGGCCGCATGAAGGCGATGGCAGCAGCGTGCGCTATCTGGCCGCATGGACGCCGCCGGAGGATATCGCCCAGCGCTTCCCCCATCTGGAAATCCTGTTCTCCGTCGGGGCCGGCATCGACCAGTTCGACATGTCCACCCTGCCCCCGGACCTGCCGGTGGTGCGCATGACCGAGCCCGGCATCGCCGCCGGCATGGTGCAGTACGTGACGCACGCCGTGTTGGGCCTCCATCGTGACAGCCGGATTTATGCGCGCCAGCAACGTGACCAGGTGTGGCGCGCCCATCGCGTGCGCCCGGCCTCGGCTTGCCGCGTCGGTGTGCTGGGACTGGGCATGCTGGGGCGCGCCGTGCTGCAGCAGTTGCACGGTCTGGGTTTCCCCTGCGCAGGATGGAGCCGTTCGGCGCACCAGATGGACGGCATCGATTGCTACAGCGGCAGCGATGGCCTGCGCGATTTCCTGGCGCGTACCGATGTGCTGGTGTGCCTGGTGCCGCTGACCGACGATACGCGCGGCCTGCTCAACGGCGAGCTGTTTGCGCAATTGCCGCGCGGTGCCGCGCTGGTCAACGTCGGACGCGGCGGCCATCTGGTGGAAGACGACCTGCTGGCCGCTCTCAATGACGGCCAATTGAGCGCCGCCGTGCTGGACGTGTGCGAGACCGAACCCTTGCCCCAGGGCCATCCCTTCTGGACCCATCCCGACATCGTGCTCACGCCGCACATCGCCAGCATGACCCAGCCCGATGGCGCGGTCGATGCGGTGCTGGAAAACCTGCGCCGCCATCGCGCGGGCTTGCCGCTGCTGGGCCTGATCGACCGCCAGCGCGGTTACTGATGCCTCACCGCCACTTCATCCGGAGATGCCGCATGGCAAACAAAATGCCGAACCGCCCCGCCACAACGGCATGCCATGCCGCTGGCGGCGGGCAGTTCGCGTCACGGCGCTGGCTTATGCGTTCTATCCTAGATGACGTGGCGCAGTGCGTCTGCCGCCTCACCTTTCCCCATTCACCTGCCTGAAGCCCCGACCATGAAGCTGGAATCCTACTGGACCGATTCTGCACCGCTGTTCATCTCCCCCACGCGCGAGCTGCCCACGCAGGTTGACGTGGCCATCGTCGGCGGCGGCTTCACCGGCTTGTCGGCGGCACTGGCTTTCGCCAAGCGCGGGGCCTCGGTGGTGGTGCTGGAAGCCGGCCCCCATGTGGCGGCGGAAGCCTCGGGCCGCAACGGCGGCCACGTCAACAACGGCCTCGCGGTGGACTATGCCGAGGTCGCCGCCAAGGTCGGCGTGGAGCGCGCCCGCGCCTGGTATCACGCCTATGACGATGCGGTCGATACGGTGGCGCGACTGGTGGAGCAGGAGCAGATCGCCTGCGATTTCCTGCGCCACGGCAAGCTCAAGATGGCCACCAAACCCTACCAGATGGACGCCCTGCAACGCAGCGCCGACCGTCTCATCGCCGATGGCGTGGACAGCGATGTGGAGATCCTCGATGCCGCCCGCGTGCGCGCCGAGGTGCAAAGCGAGCGCTTCCACGGCGGCCTGCTCTACAAGCGCAGCGGCCAGATGCACATGGGCCGCTTTGCCTGGGGCCTGGCCACGGCGGCCGAACGTCACGGCGCGGCCATCCATACCGGTACCGAAGTGCGACGCCTGGAACGCATCGGCGACACCCACGCGCATCGTGTCCACACCGCACGCGGCACCATCACGGCCAAGCAGGTGCTGCTGGCCACCGGGGCCAGCCGTCACGGTGCCTATGGCAGCTTCGGCTGGCTGCGCCGGCGCATCGTGCCCATCGGCAGCTTCATCGTGGTGACCGAACCGCTGGGCGCCGAGCGCGCTGCCACGATGCTGGCCAGGCAGCGCACCTATACGACGGTGGCCAACATCCACCACTATTTCCGCATGACACCCGATACCCGCCTGGTCTTTGGCGGACGGGCGCGCTTTGCGATTTCCAGTCCGCAGTCCGATGCGGCCAGCGGCGAGATCCTGCGCCAGGGCCTGCACGAGACCTTCCCGCAGCTGGGCCAGGTGCGCCTGGACTACTGCTGGGGCGGCCTGGTCGACATGACGCGCGACCGCCTGCCGCAGGCCGGCGAACGCGACGGACTGTATTACTCCATGGGCTACAGCGGCCACGGCACGCAGATGTCGGTGCACATGGGCCAGTGCATGGCGCAGGTGATGGCGGGTGACGCGCTGGCCAATCCCTGGCGCGAACGCGAATGGCCGGCCATCCCCGGCCACTTCGGGCCGCCGTGGTTCCTGCCGGTGATCGGCCTGTATTACCAGCTCAAGGACAAGCTGGCCTGATGATGCGCCGCTGGCTGCATTAACTTTTATTGAATGCTCGTTGATAGTTGCATTAACTTTTGCTGAATGCTCACCATGACCTCTCTGACTCTGCAACGCCAGGACCTGATGCCCGGCGCCCAACTGATCGGCGCCGACTGGCGCGCAGCGGCTGATGGCCGCGTACTGGACGTGACTGACCCGGCCACCGGCCAGGTGTTTGCCACCGTGCCGGACGGCACCGCCGCTGACGCGCGTGCCGCCGTCGATGCGGCCGTGGCTGCCTTCCCGGCCTGGCGCGCCACACCGGCCAAGCAGCGCGCCACCATCATCAAGCGCTGGAACGATCTGCTGCTGGCGCACCAGGAAGACCTGGGCCGCCTGATCTCGCGCGAACAGGGCAAGCCGCTGGCCGAAGCCAAGGGCGAAGTGGCCTATGCCGCCAGCTACGTGGAATGGTTCGGTGAAGAAGCCACGCGCGCCAATGGCGACATCATCCCGGCACCGGTCACCGGCCGCCGCATGATGGCACTGAAGGAACCGGTGGGCGTGGTGGCGGCCATCACGCCGTGGAATTTCCCGGCGGCGATGATCGCCCGCAAGATCGCCCCGGCCCTGGCCGCCGGCTGCACCGTGGTGTGCAAACCGGCCGAGGACACGCCGCTGACGTCGCTGGCGCTGATCCGCCTGGCGTTGGAAGCGGGCGTACCGGCTGGCGTCATCAACATCGTCACCGCCTCGCGCGAGCGCACGCCGGAAGTGGTCGATGTGTGGCTGGCCGATGGCCGCGTGCGCAAGATCAGCTTCACCGGCTCGACCGCCGTGGGCAAGCACCTGGCGCGCCATTCGGCCGATACCTTGAAGAAGCTCTCGCTGGAACTGGGCGGCAATGCGCCCTTCATCGTCTTTGATGATGCCGATATCGACGCCGCCATCGATGGCGTGATGGCCGCCAAGTTCCGCAATGGCGGCCAGACCTGCGTGAGCCCCAACCGCATCTACGTGCAAGACAAGGTCTATGAAACCTTCGTGGCCAAGCTCGGTGCGCGCGTGGCGGCACTGAAGGTCGGCCCGGCCACCGATCCGGCTTCGCAGATCGGCCCCATGATCAACGCCCGCGCCATTGGCAAGATCGACCAGCACGTGCGCGACGCCATCGAACGCGGTGCGCGCGTGATCACCGGCGGCAAGCGCCTCCAGGGGCCCGGCTTCGAAAGCGACAACTACTATGCCCCGACCGTGCTGGCCAACGTCACCGGCGAGATGCAATGCAGCTGCGAAGAGACCTTCGGACCGGTGGCACCAATTACCCGCTTCTCGACGGAAGAGGAAGTGATCGCCGCCGCCAATGCCACGCCCTTCGGTCTGGCTGCGTATTTCTATTCGACCGATGTGCGCCGCATCCATCGCGTCACCGATGCACTGGAAAGCGGTATCGTGGGCGTCAACGAAGGTGCGCTGGCAGCGGAAGCGGCGCCCTTCGGCGGCGTGAAGGAATCCGGTTATGGCCGCGAAGGCTCGGTGCATGGCCTGGATGATTACCTGCACACCAAATACGTTTGCCAGGGCCAGCTCTGAGTCCTCCTCGGCCTAGCTGCCCCTCTCACTGAAACCAACAGGAGCCACCATGCCCGCGCTGTCCACCCACGAGCCCGAGACCGCCCGCGAGCCCTTGCCCGACCTGCTCTTGCGGCCGATTGCAACGGATGACCTGGGCCACTGCCACCGGCTGTCGCTGCGCTTCAAGTGGCCACACCGGCTGGAAGACTGGAATTTCCTGCTGCAGATGGGGCAAGGCTACCTGCTGGAAAACACCGCCGCGGACGCGGCGCTGCGCACCGTCGGCAGCGTGGTCTGCACCACCTATGGCGAGCATCATGCGGTCATCGGCATGCTGCTGGTGCAGACCGAGTTGCAGCGGCGCGGCCTGGGACGGCGGCTGATGCAGCATGCGGCCAGCGAGGTCAATGGCCGCAGCCTCATCGTCAACGCGACGGCGGCCGGCATGCCGCTCTACAAGCAACTGGGTTTCGTGCAGCAGGATGTGCTGCACCAGTTCCAGGGCTCGTCAGCGCAGCCGGTGCTGGTGTCGCTGCCACCGGGCGAGCGCGTGCGGCCGATGGGCAAGAATGATGTCCATCGCCTGCTGGAACTGGATGCGCAGGCCACCGGCATGGATCGCAGCAAGCTGCTGCTGGCCCTGCTGGAGATATCCGAAGGCGTGGCACTGGACCGCGATGGCGAGATGCTGGGCTTTGCGCTGGTGCGCCGCTTCGGCCATGGCCGCGTGATCGGGCCGGTGGTGGCACCCGACGCGGAACGCGCCAAGGGATTGATCGCACACTGGATCAATACTTATTCGGACTCCTTCATCCGCATCGACGTCTTCGAATCGAGCGGCCTGCCGGCCTGGTTCGACAAGCTGGGCCTGACCTGCGTGGACCACGTCACGCGCATGTGCAAGGGTGAGCCGCCGGTACGTGATGCGGGCATGCAGCTGTTTTCCATCGTCAATCAAGCGCTGGGCTGAGGCTGGGCTGAAGTGTCCGCGCTGCTGCCGCAGAAAATGCCGCAGCAGCGCGCAAAACCCATGAAGATGCTTTTTCAGCCCCGCATCTTGCGCATCGCCTGCGAGGCCGAGGGCATAGGATAGAACACATGCCGGTTGTGCCGTTTGCCTGCACGGCCTTGTTCAACGCATCTTCAGCGAGTCCACCTCTATGCAAACTTCCGCCCTGGCCGCGCTCGACCGCAGCCACCTGATCCACCCCGTTGCCAGCTTCCGCGAGCATGAAGAACTGGGACCCATCATCCTCAAGTCGGGCCACGGCGCCTACCTGACCGATCACCAGGACAAGCAGCTGCTGGATGCCTTTTCGGGACTGTGGTGCGTCAACACCGGCTATGGCCAGGAGAGCGTGATCCGTGCCGCCACCGAGCAGATGCAGCGCCTGCCCTATGCCACCGGCTATTTCCATTTCGCCTCGGAACCGGCCATCCTGCTGGCCAAGAAACTGGTGGACATCAGCCCGGCGTCGCTCAAGCACGTGTATTTCACCTTGGGCGGTTCCGATGCGGTGGATGCGGCCATTCGCTATATCACGCACTATCACAACTCCATCGGCAAGCCGACCAAAAAGCATTTCATCTCGCTGCAGCGTGGCTATCACGGTTCGTCCTCGGTGGGCGCGGGCCTGACTGCATTGCCCAATTTCCATTACAACTTCAACCTGCCGCTGCCGACCCAGCATTACCTGCCCTCGCCTTACCCTTACCGCAGCGAGCTGCAGGGCGATGAAGCGATCATCGCGGCCTCGGTGCAATCGCTGCGCGACAAGGTCGCCGAACTGGGCGCGGACAATGTGGCGGCCTTCTTCTGCGAACCGATCCAGGGTTCCGGTGGCGTGGTAGTGCCGCCCAAGGGCTGGTTGAAAGCCATGCAGCTGGCCTGCAACCAGCTGGACATCCTGTTCGTGGTGGATGAGGTCATCACCGGCTTCGGCCGCACCGGCCCGATGTTCGCCTGCCTGGACGAAGACGTGCAGCCCGACCTGATGACCATGGCCAAGGGCTTGACCGCCGGCTATGCGCCGATGGGCGCGGTGATGATGTCGGACCGTGTCTACAACGGTATTGCCGATGGCGCACCGATGAGCACCGTGGTCGGCCATGGCCAGACCTACTCGGCCCATCCGGTCAGTGCAGCGGTAGCGCTGGAGGTCCTGCGGCTCTATGAGGAAGGCGGTCTGCTGGAAAACGGCCGACGCCTGGAACCGGTCTTCGCCGGTGGCCTGCGCGCCCTGCTCGATCATCCGCTGGTGGGCGATGCGCGCAGCCGTGGTCTCCTGGGCGCACTGGAACTGGTGGCCGACAAGCAGACCAAGGCCCGCTTTGCACCCGAGTTGAAGCTGCACGATCGCATCTTCCAGGTGGCCTATCGCCATGGACTGGTGTTCCGCGCCTTCGGCGACAACATCCTCGGCTTTGCGCCCGCGCTGTGCTACACGGAAGAGGATTTCGCGCTGATGTTTGCGCGCCTGCGGGCCATCCTCGATGAAGTGCTGGCCCAACCCGAGGTGCGCCAGGCCGTGCGCTGAGCCGGCCCATGCGAGTATCGCCTCCGGCACGATGGGGAAATCGCCGCCGGAGGGGTTAAAATGCCCTGCTACATCCTGCCGGATTGCGCTGCGTGCGATACGCGAGGCAGACCGGCAGGCTGAGTCGAATAACCCGAGGCAACATGATGACTAACGGCGCGTTGAAACTGGACCGGATCGATCTGAGGATTTTGTGTCACCTGCAGCAGAATAGCCGCATTACCAATGTAATCCTGGCCGACGCCGTCGGCCTCTCGCCCAGTCCCTGCCTGATCCGTGTCAAACGCCTGGAGAAGGCCGGCTACATCAGCGGCTATGGCGCGTATATCCGTCTGGAGAAACTGGCCGACGTCCAGATCGTGTTCACCGAGGTGACGCTGTCGGACCATCGGCGCGAAGACTTCGCCAAGTTCGAAGCCACCATCCGCAACGTCGATGAAATCATCGAATGCCATCTGGTCAGCGGTGGCTATGACTACCTGCTCAAGTTCATGACCCGCAGCGTGGTGCACTACCAGAGCGTGATCGAATCGCTGCTGGAACAGAACCTGCGCATCGAGAAGTACTTCAGCTACATCGTCATCAAGTCGCCCTTCATCAAGCATCACTACCCGCTGGAAAAATTCATCCAGACCTGAGGCGCATGGGCTGGCCGCCGCCGGACGATGCCGTGCGGCGCCAGCCAGGCACGCTCTGCAGGCGGCGATAGCGCTGTCTGCACGGTTTTCCGCAGGCTTTTTCGGGCTTTTTTCCTGGCCTTTTTCCTGCCCCTTTTTCTGTACAGACGATCGCGGATGGTCCTGATCGTTTTTGCACACCCCCCTGTCAATTTCCGCACAGCAAGTTCTTTCCAGGGCAGGAAGCCCTCGGCCTCATCTTTACATTTATGCCCTCCGCGACGGCGGGATTGCGGCATCTCCATCCAATCTCCACAAATCCCCCAGAAAAACACCACTATTGGTCAGCAAACTGCCCTTTACTTTTGTAAAGACGTGCCGTTAACCTTCGGGTGTGCTGACGAAGGGTCAGTTTCTCAAACTACAAGAACATCACGTTTGCTTAGGGGTCAACATGGCAACTTCCACTGGGACGATCTCGACATCGGCCGGTCCGCTTGACGTTTCGACGCTGGTCAACCAGCTCATCGCGGTCGAGAGCAAGTCCAAGCTCACACCGCTGAAGACCAAGGAAAGCGGCTTCAATACGCTCATTTCCGCGTATGGCTCGCTGAAGAATGCGCTGACCAGCTATCAAAGCGCCCTGAAGGTCATGACGGCCGCCAGTTTCAGCGCACAGAAGACCACCGTGTCCAATGCCGGCACCGGCACCAGCCTGACCACCGATCCGTTCACGGCAGAAGCCAACAGTGACGACTCGACCAAGGTCCTGGCACAGAAGCTGAAATCCGGTGGCTATGCCAGCGGCGCCACCTTCAATGCCGGCGACTCGATCGCCATCAAGATCGGCACCAACTCGCCCACCTTCATCACGCTGCAGGCCAATGCCACCCTGGCGGGCGTGCGCGATACCATCAATGCCTCCAAGGCCGGCGTGACGGCCTCCATCGTCACCGATGGCAGCGGCGACCATCTGGTCCTGGAATCCAATACCGGCGGCACGGCCAACACCATCAAGGTCACGGCCAACAATTCGCTGTCCGGGCTGAGCTATGACCCCAGCGTGTCGGGCTCGGTGACGCAGATCCAGGCCCCGCGCGATGCCACCAAGGCCGCCGCCGGCAAGTACAGCATCGGCGTGAGCCAGCTGGCGCAGGCGGTCAAGGTCAGCTCGGCCGGCATCGTGCCCGGCACCACCTTCGACAATGGCGTGCTGGCCATCAAGACCGGCAATGGCTCGACCACGCTGATCCAGCCCAAGACCAATACCCTGGCCGGTGTGCGCGATGCCATCAACGCCAGCGATGCGGGCGTCAATGCGGCCATCGTCAGCGACGGCACCAACGACCACCTGGTGCTCACCGCCAAGGACAGCGGCGCAGCCAACAGCCTGCGGGTCAGCGGCACCGGCAATTTTGCGGTGTTCAACTTCGATCCCAGCGGCACCGTCACCACCACGGGCGTGGCGACCAACCAGACTTACAGCAGCGGCAGCCTGGCGCTGCAGGTCGGCAGCAAGTCCTTCACCATCACCCCGACCGATCTCGACAACAGCGGTGCCATCGGCCTGAACGACGTGATGAAGGCCATCAACGATGCCAATACCGGCGTGACCGCCAGCATCAGCAACGACGGCAGCAATGACCATCTGGTGCTCACGCCGGCCGGCACGGATCCGATCAAGCTGGTCGGCAGCAATGACTATGCCAACCTGTCCGGCAGCAGCATGGGGCAATTGGCCAAGGCGCAGGATGCCAAGCTGACCATCGATGGCGTGGCGGTGACCAGCACCACCAACAAGGTCAGCAATGCGATTTCGGGCGTGACGCTGAACCTGGCGAAGGTGACGACGGCGGCGGACAATTTCTCGCTGTCCATCGCCAATGACACCAGCGGCCTGTCGACGGCGGCCAACAGTTTCGTGACGGCCTACAACAACCTGGCCAAGGCCGTGACCAACCTCACCAAGCAGACCCCGTCCACCACCAAGGGTCAGGCCAGCACCGGCTCGCCGCTGGCAGCGGAATCTTCCGTGCTGAACATGATGACGCAGATCCGCGGCACCATGCTGGGTGCACTGGGCGACGATGGCGGCATGAACCTGTCGCAGGTGGGGATCTCGTTCCAGAAGGATGGCACGCTGGCGCTGGATGCGACCAAGCTGACGACGGCCGGCAACAAGGATTTCGACGCGGTCGCCAAGCTCTTCACCGGGACCTCCGGCGTAGTGCCCAAGCTGCAGAAGCTGATGGACAGCATCCTGGGCGACAGCGGCACGCTGGCCACCAAGACCAAGGGCCTGCAGGACAGCCTCAAGACCGTGACCGACCAGCAGACCGCGGCCAATGATCGGCTGCAAACCCTGAAGGACAACTACACCAACCAGTTCAACCGGCTCAACGTCACGCTGGCGACGATGCAATCGCGGCAGAGCTACCTGACGCAGCAGCTGGCGAAGTTGTCCAAGTCGTCGTGATGAGAACGGCCGCGCCGAATGGCGTGGCAGAGGAAGCGGTGACACCGGGTTGCGCGTCACCGCTGCATCGAATAAATCCCAGGTTGCTCCGCTTTATCCGAAGCCCAATGGAAAAACCCCGCTGCAAGCGGGGTTCGTCGTTAAACTCTCGTGTGTCCTCGGGGGGAAGCTTGCGCTAACAAATCCCGGGGCTCGCGTGACGACTATAGGGGTTAACGGGTGCGATGTCAATTCAGGCACAGATAGCGGAAATCCACCGGGCACTCTCGCCCGCGCGCATCTCGACCTACGCGGCGGCCACCCACTGCCACAGCCCCGACGACCCTGCCGCACTCAATCTCTATCTGTGGAACGCGCAGGTCTCCGCTGCCTTCCTGACACCCCTGCACTTGTGTGAAGTCGTGCTGCGCAATGCGGTGGACGACGCCCTTGGTGCCAAATACGGTGCTGCGTGGCCATGGGCCTTCGCCTTTGAACAAAGCTTGCCCGCCAGTTCGATCGCGTATGGTGCGCGCCATGATTTGGCCAAGGCCCGGGCAGGACTACCGATCGGGCAGACGGGCAAAGTGATTGCGGAACTCAAGTTCGTCTTCTGGCAGCGCATGTTCGCCGCAAGGCATGATGGACGACTATGGAATCCTCACCTGCGGCGCGTCTTCCCGTATCTCGATCCGCGCCGCTCCGTGGCACAACATCGCAAGGCCATCCATGACGCACTTGAAACGATCCGACAATTGCGTAACCGCATCGCCCATCACGAGCCGATATTCCACCGTGCGCTGGAGGCCGAGTATCAATTGATCGGTCAACTGATCGCTTGGCGTTCGCCACAGACCTTCCGCTGGATGCATCAGCACCAGCAAATCACTACCTGGCTGGCCGCCCGTCCATAAGCGGCGCGGTATCGTTATACTGGCTACCTGCCCCATGACGACAACAAGCACGTTACAGCGTGCAAACCAGGAATGGAGACTCAGTGACCACCCTCAACTACCTCGATGACTTCCAGCCCGGCCAGGTATTTCGCTCGCCGGGCACGCTCACCGTGAGCGCCGAAGAGATCAAGCAGTTCGCCCAACAGTACGATCCCCAGCCCTTCCACCTCGACGACGCTGCTGCACAGCAGACCTTCTTCCGCGGCCTGGCCGCCAGCGGCTGGCATACCGCCGCGCTGACCATGCGCCTGCTGGTCGATACCCTGCACATCCATGGCGGCATCATCGGTGCCGGCTTCGATGAATTCCGCTGGCCGCGTCCGACCCGTCCCGGCGATGTGCTGCGCCTGGAAGCCGAAGTGCTGGGCATCAAGACTTCGCAATCCAAGCCGCAGCAGGGATTCCTCAACCATCGCGTGACGACTTACAACCAGCACGACGAAGCCGTGCTCATCATGACCGGCAACCTGCTGGTACCGCGCCGCAGCCCGGGTTGATCGCTTACGCGGCGTCGGGCTGTTGCGCCGGATGCGCCTGCTCGAAAGCGGGCAGCGCATTGCAGGCGGCCTCGATGGCGCACAGCGTCGGGTAAGGCGCCATGTCCACTTCGAAACGGCGCGCATTGAAGATCTGCGGAATCAGGAAGCAATCGGCCATGGTCGGTGCATCGCCTACGCAGAAGTGGCCACGGGTGGTATCGGCCGCCAGCTGCTGTTCCAGCGCGGTGAAACCGAGCTTGATCCAGTGCTGGATCCAGGCCGTCTTCTGTGCCTCATCCACCGCCAGCGCGTGCTTGAGATAACGCAGCACGCGCAGGTTGTTCAGCGGATGGATTTCACAGGCGATGGCCAGCGACAGTTCGCGAATATGCGCACGCGCAAAGGCATCGCCCGGCAACAGGGAGGGCGTCGGATAGCGCTCTTCCAGATACTCCAGCATCGCCATCGATTGCGTGAGCAGCTTGCCCTGGTCGGCCAGTACCGGCACCAGCGCATGCGGATTCAACTGCGTGAAGGCGGGCAGCAATTGCTCGCCGCCCTGGTTCAACAGATGCACGGCCGCCGTTTCATAAGGCACGCCTTTGAGATTCAGGGCGATGCGCACGCGATACGAGGCCGAGCTGCGGAAATAGCTGTAGAGGGTAGTCATGCGCTTGCTTCCTTCAGGAAAGACAATCGGATCAGGCCAGGCTGCGGGCAGGCAACACGGTGCCGGCCGCTTCACCGAAACCGATATTGGGCAAGCCATCGCGACGAGCCACTGCGCGCAGGATGATGGTATCGCCATCTTCCAGGAAGACGCGCTTCTCGCCATTGGCCAGGGTCAGCGGGGTCTTGCCGCCACCGCTCAGTTCCAGCAGCGAACCGGCCTGGTCCGGTGCCGGACCCGACAAGGTCCCCGACCCGAAGAAATCGCCCGGACGCAAGTTGCAGCCATTGACGGTATGGTGCGTGACCAGCTGCGCCACGGTCCAGTAGGCATCCCGATAGTTGCCCAGCGAGAGCCGCTGCGGCGCACTGCCCGCTTCACGCATGGCAGCGGTCTGGATCAGCACTTCCAGTTCGATGTCAAAGGCGCCGCTCTCGCGCAGGGTCGGCGCATCCAGGTAAGGCAGCGGTTGCGGGTCGTCCGCCGGGCGCGTCCATCCGCAACGATATGGCGCCAGTGCTTCCAGCGTGACGATCCAGGGCGAGATGGTAGAAGCAAAGCTCTTCGACAGGAAGGGGCCCAGCGGCTGGTATTCCCAGGCCTGCACATCGCGTGCGGACCAGTCGTTCAGGAGACAAAGTCCAAACACCTTGTCCTCGGCCTGCGCCATCGGGACCGGCGCGCCCAGCGCATTGCCGCCGCCGATGAAGATGCCCAGTTCCAGTTCGTAATCCAGCCGCTTGCAGGGACCGAAAGTGGGCAGGTCTGCATCGGGGGCCTTGGTCTGGCCGACCGGACGGCGGAACTGCTGGCCCGAGATCGCGATGGAAGAAGCACGGCCGTGATAGCCGATGGGCACCCACTTGTAGTTGGGCAGCAGCGGATTGTCCGGACGGAACAGCTTGCCTATCGTGGTGGCGTGGTGGATCGATGTGTAGAAATCGGTGTAGTCGCCGATCACGGCCGGTACATCGTATTCGGCCTGGGCTTGCGGAACCAGGCAGGCGGCCAGTTCGGACTGATGCGCCGAACCGCTGCGCAGCAGACGCGACAATGCCAGGCGCAGTGCCGACCAGGCAGCCGGCGTGAGCGCCATCAGGGCGTTGAGGCTGCTGCCGCTGCAGGCGGCATGGGCTGCCGTGCGCGTGGCTTCATCGAAGCCCGAGAAGGCGCCGGCTGCCTGGGCGGCCGGCAGGTCCAGAATCTGGTCGCCGATGGCAACGCCCGCGCGGTACGCTTCTTCACTGCCGCTGCGGCGAAACACGCCGTAAGGCAGGTTCTGGATCGGGAAGCTGCAGTTTTCTGCATTTGCGCTCTGGACCCAGCTACGCAGCGAGGTGTCATGGGTTTCGTTCAGTGTCAGGCTAGGCAGGCTCATGCGCGCTCCGGGTTGAAGTTCTTCTGGATGCCCAGCCAGCAGTCCTGGTAATCGCGCTGCAAGGTCGGCGCGGACAGGGCGTGACGGGTCGGGCAAAGGATGTTGCGGGTCTCGAACATGAAGGCCATGGTGTGGTCGACCTTGTTCGGGGTGCTGGTATCGATGCGGCTGGCCTTCTCGAAGGTGGCCGCGTCCGGTCCGTGACCGCTCATGCAATTATGCAGGCTGCCGCCGCCGGGCACAAAGCCGCCGCCTTCCTTGGCATCGTACTGGCCGGTGATCAGACCCATGTATTCGCTGGCCACGTTGCGGTGGAACCAGGGCGGACGGAAGGTATTTTCAGCGGCCAGCCAACGCGGCGGGAAGATCACGAAGTCGATCGTATCCACGCCGGGCGTATCGCTCTGCGACTGCAGCACCAGGAAGATCGAGGGATCGGGATGGTCGTAGCTGATCGAACCGATGGTGTTGAAGTGGCGCAGGTCGTACTTGTAGGGGACATAGTTGCCATGCCAGGCCACCACATCCAGCGGCGAATGGCCGATCTTCGCCTGCCACAGATGGCCGCCGAATTTGGCGATGAGCTGGAAGTCGCCCTCGCGGTCTTCGTACCAGGCGTGCGGCGTGGCGAAATCGCGCGGATTGGCCAGTCCGTTGGAACCCAGCGGACCGAGATCAGGCAGGCGCAGCAGCGCGCCGAAATTCTCACAGATGTAGCCGCGTGCCTCGCCATCCGGCAGACGCACCTGGAAGCGCAGGCCACGCGGAATGACGGCGATCTCCTGCGGCTCGATATCGATCACGCCCAGCTCGGTACGCAATTGCAGGCGGCCCAGCTGCGGCACGATCAGCAGTTCGCCATCGGCCGAATAGAAGAAGCGATCGGTCATCGAGCAATTGGCGGCATACAAGTGGATGGCGCAACCGCTCTGGGCTTGCGGCGAGCCGTTGCCGGCCATGGTGACCATCCCTTCGATGAAATCGGTGGGCACGGTCGGCATGGGTAGCGGATCCCAGCGCAACTGGTTGGGCGGCGCTGCGACGTCGTCGAAGTGGCTCACCAGCAGGCCGCGTTCCATCGGCTCAAAGGGATGATGCACTGCTGCCGGACGGATGCGATAAAGCCACGAGCGACGGTTGTGACCGCGCGGTGCAGTGAAGGCGGTACCGGAAATCTGCTCGGCATACAGGCCATAGGGCGCACGCTGCGGCGAATTCTGGTGCGCGGGAAGCGCACCCGGCAGGGCCTCGGTGGCGAACTCATTGCCGAAGCCGGACTGGTAGCCGCGTGTATGCACGTGATGGCTGACGGAAGAATCGGTGACGGTATTCATGCGGACACTCCTCGGGAAGTACGATGCAGGCGCGCGATGGTCAGCGCCGAAATCAGCGCCGGCACCGCCGCAGCGATGAACAGCGAACCATTGCTCCACTGCAGCGCGATCAGCTGGCCGCCGATGACCGGCCCGACCACCGAGCCGATGCGGCCGATGCCCAGCGCCCAACCGATGCCGGTGGAACGCAGCGTGGTCGGGTAGAAGGTACCGGCCAGTGCATTGACGGCCGGTTGTCCACCCACGATGCAGAAGCCCGCCACGATCACCGCCAGGAACAGCAGCACCGGCATGGCCGCCACCTTGCCGATCAGCGCAATGGATACGCAGGCCAGCAGGAAGCAGGTGCCCAGCACGCGGGTGAAGCCGAAGCGGTTGATGAAGCGGCCCAAGGTCAGCGTACCGACCACGCCGCCCACTTGCAGCGAGGTGCCGATCAGCACGGCCATGCTGGTGGAATAGCCGGCGTCTCGAATGAGCGTAGGCAGCCAGTTGGAGAGGAAGTACAGGTTGATCAGGTTCATGAAGCTGATCAACCACAGCAGCACGGTGACAGCCGCGCGGCCATCGCGGAAGAGCGCCGCTACCGGCATGCCTTCGGCCTTGCTTTCCTTGACCACGACCTCGGTCTTGTCATCGATGCGGATAGCGGGATCGAGCTTGCGCAGCCAGCGTGCCACCTGGCTGCGCGCACGACGGTGCAGCACCAGGAACTGTATCGATTCCGGCAGCCAGACCAGCATCGCCAGGCCCAGCACCAGCGGCACTGCACCGCCCACCCAGAACACCGCATGCCAGCCGTGTGCCGGGATCAGCGCTGCGCTCACGAATCCGCCGGCCGCAGCGCCCACGGTAAAGCCGCAGGAGACCAGCATCATGCGGGTCACACGTGAGGATGAGGGACTATATTCACCCACCAGCGCCATCGCATTGGGCATGATGCTGCCCAGTCCGAAGCCGGTGATGAAACGCACGATCAGCAACTGATCGATGGTGGTGACCAGCGGTGTGACCAGCATGCAGACCGCGAAGAACAGGGTCGACGCGATCAGGACCGGACGGCGCCCGTAGCGGTCACCCACCGGGGTAAGCACCAGCGAGCCCAGCAGCATGCCGAACAGGCCGGCACCGAATACCGGTCCCAGGCTGGCCTTGCTCACGCCCCAGTCGGCGATGATGGCCGGGGCCACATAGCCCATGGCCTGCACGTCGAAACCATCGATGATGAGGCACAGGCCGCACAGCAGCAGCAGGCCGAATTGAAAAGTGCCGAACCGGCCCTGCTCCACCACCTGGTCCACATGGACCGTGGGGAGAGCGCCACTTGCGTGGATACTCATTGTCGTGCTCCTCGTCTGTCTTTACGTTTTTTTAGTTGTGTTGCCTGCCATCCATGGGCCGATGCGGCCGACAATGGCAGATTGCATGGCCGTGTGCGCAGGCGCTGCTGCGCGGCTCTTGATGGTGTTGTCGCGCCGTCACTGTAGTGCAATCGCCCTTCTTTTACGATATAAATACGAAAATACGATCCATTCATTTCATGAATATTGCAGTGCACGCGTTTGCCGTACTGCCGAGCTGACCATGGCCCTCATCGAACCGCGCGACATCGATCTCAACCTGCTGGTGGTATTTCAGGAAGTCTTCCAGGAACGCCAGATCTCCTCGGTCGCCCGTCGGCTGGGGCTGTCGCAGCCGGCGGTGTCCAATGCGCTGGCGCGGTTGCGGCGCAGCTTCGGCGATGAGCTGTTCGTGCGCACGGCGCAAGGCATGCAGCCCACGCCCTTTGCCGAACAGCTGGCCGAGCCGGTGGCCGCGGCACTGCAGCAGGTGGCCCATGCTCTCAACCTGCAGGAAGGCTTTGCGCCGCAGACCAGCGAGCGCCGCTTCACGATTGCCATGACTGATGTGGGCGAGGTGTATTTCATGCCGCGCCTGATCGAAGCCTGTGCCGAGGTCGCGCCGGGCGTGAGCCTGTCGACCGTGCGTGCCGGCGCCATCGACCTGAAGAGTGAAATGGAAGCCGGCCGGGTGGACCTGGCCATCGGCGCGTTCGACAATCTGTCGGAGGCGCTGTACCAGCGGCGATTGTTCCGCCAGGAATACGTGAGCATGTTCCGCATCGGCCATGCGCTGGACAAGCGCGGCGAAGTCAGCCTCAAGGAATTCCTGGCGGCCGAGCACCTGATGGTGTCTTCGCTGGAGAGTCCTTATGATCGCATCAACCAGAATCTGGAGAAGGCGGGCGTGCTGCCCAGCGTGCGCTTCCGGGTGCCGCATTTCACGGCAGTCCCTTACATCGTCAGCACCACGGCGCTGGTGGTGACGGTGCCGCGCAAGCTGGCCGAGAGTGCTGCCGCGCCCTTCGGACTGCGCTACATCAAACCGCCGCTGCGCCTGCCGGCGCTGCAGACCAACATGTTCTGGCATCGCCGCTACAATCAGGACGAGGGCAATGTCTGGCTGCGCAACCTGATCTCGGCGCACTTTGCGGAATGAATCCGGGCAGGACAACGACTGTGGCCAGAAGGCCGGGGAGACAACATGAACATCTACCGCGACTATGACCGCGAGGCGCTCGACGAGCAATACAACGTGCGCCTGCGTATTACGGATTTCCAGGCGTATTTCGACCGCTTTGCGCGCGAGGGAGAAGCAGCGCGGCAAGCGCATCCGCATCTGACCGATGTGCCTTACGGCGAGGATGCGCTGCAGACGCTGGATTTCTTTCCCGGGCGCAGCAATGGCCGGCCCCTGCTGGTCTTCATCCACGGCGGCTACTGGCGCTCGCTGGACAAGCACCAATTCAGCCAGCTGGCCCTGCCCTACCTGGCCCAGGACATCAACGTGGCCCTCATCAATTACCGCCTGGCCCCACAAGTGCGCATGGGCGACATCGCCGCCGACTGCGGGCGCGCGCTGCGCATGCTGTATGCCAAGGCGGCGGCACTGCGCTTCGATCCGGATGCAATCTGGCTCATGGGCCACTCGGCCGGTGCGCACCTGGCCGCGCTGATTGCTTCGCTGGGTGCCGCACCGGTGCGCGGCGTGTGCGGCATCAGCGGGATCTATGACCTGGAACCGGTGCGGCTGTCCTATCTGAACGAAGTGCTGCACCTCTCGCCCTCGGACGCCCAGCAGGCCAGCCCGCAATTGCTCGCCATGCCTAATGGCGTGCAGGCCTTGCTATGTGCGGGCGACGATGAATCGGCGGAATTCCTGCGCCAGCGCGATTTCTACGCGGCCACGCTGCGGCAGTCGGGACATGCGGTGGAAGTCTTGCCGCTGCCCGGGCAACATCACCTGAGCGTGGTGGATGTGGCGGCCGATACCGGGAGCAGTTTGACTCGGACCCTGTTGAAGATGATGTTGGGGTAAACGAGCTTGCCGATGTCGCCCCAGCCACGCTACGTCCCGGTGGCTGGATGCTGTAGCGGAGAGACACTGAAGTCAGCTTGCCTTGCCCGGTCGGCGCATCTTGGCTCGAGGCTTTTCCGTAACGGCAATGGGCGCGCGCAGGACCTTCACCGGTTCGGGTGTCAAATCAAACGTCTTGTTGCCTGGGAACGTTGCCGTCAGCACCAATTGACCGCCCAAGCCCCGCACGAAGTCCATGACGCTGCTCACTAGCAGGTCATCACGACTTTCCATCTTCGAAATGGCTGCCTGCTGAATATTCAAACTCGCGGCAAGGCTGGCCTGCGTCACTTGCAGGCTCTTGCGCAATGCCTGCAATTTGATGCAGGTCTGCATGGATTCGGTTCTTGCGTTTGCCTGCACTTGCGCCTCAGGATGCATGCGGGCGCGCAATTCACTAAATTTTTTTGCCATGATCGACTGCCTCCTTGCTCAGTGTGTCGAGATGAACGTCGTAGAGCCTGTCCGCGAGAGGGATGGTGTGCTCGTACCAACGATGGTTTCCGGTCTTGTCTCCGCCAATCAACAGGATCGCATGCCGCAATGGATCAAATGCGTAGAGCACCCGGTAAGGTCTTCCGGCATGCTGGATCCGAAGCTCTCTCATGTGCGCATGCCTGGAACCGAGAATTCCAGAACTGTATGGGTGTCTGAGAGCGGGTCCGTTTTTCTCCAGCAGGCCGACGTAGGCAGCCACGGACGTCTGCTCAGCATCATTGAGCCGATCCCACCAGTCTTCGAATTCATCGGTAAATTCTACCTCGCATTGCATGCTTTATTCCCCTGAAGTTATATTCCACTTAAGGAATTTTTTGAAGATGGCAGGAGAATTTCCGGCAACATGCGCTCCTGGCTTGGTCGGCCAGGTTAACCAGCAAGACTGGCAAATAATTTCCTCAAGGAAAATTCACGGTGGAGCTCGAAGAGTTTTGTGTACGGACAGCTACATCACGCCACCCAAAACAACAATAAGAATCATTTTCATCTGAACTATAATACCGGCCTGACCCGCCGGTCGCCCCCGCTGTGGCCCGGCAGACAAGACCAACAAAGCGCATGCGCGCCTCTCGCCGCCCTAGTGATACATGTTCAAGAAGATCTGGTTCCAGTTGCACTGGTTCATCGGCATTACTGCCGGCACCCTGTTGATGACCATCGGCGTGACCGGCGCCGTGCTGGCTTTCCGCGAAGAAATCATGGAAGCCCTGAGCCCCGGCGTGATGCATGTGCAAGTGCGCCAGCAGGCCACGCTCACGCCCCAGCAACTGCTGGACAAACTGCGTGAGGCCGAACCGGCCCGGCGCGTCACCACCCTCACCCTCACTTCTGAACCCGGCGCCTCGGCCCGCGTGGTGTTCGCGCCGCCACCCGGCGTGCGGCGCGGTGAGGTGCGCTATGCCGATCCCTATACCGGCGCGCTGCTGCCGCCGGTGACAGGCGCGGAATTCTTCGAGTTCATCGAGCACTTCCACCGCTGGCTGCTGCTGCCCACCGAGATCGGCAAGATCGTCCTGGGTACGCTGGCACTGGCGCTGCTGATGCTGGCGCTCTCCGGCCTCTACCTGCGCTGGCCGCGCCGCCCGCTGTCGCTGCGCGCCTGGCTGCGGCTGGACTTCCAGTTGCAGGGCCGCTCCTTCCTGTGGAACCTGCATTCGGTCATCGGTACCTGGTCGCTGGTGATGTATGTCGTCTTCTCCATCACCGGTGCCTACTGGGCACTGGACTGGTTCAAGGACGGCCTCAATACGCTGGCCGGCGAGAGCCGCCGCCCCGCCATGCAGCGCGGCGAGGGCAAGAAGAAACCCGCCACGGACGAAGCCATCCCGCTGGAACTGACCCAGGCCTGGAACAGTTTCCTGGCCAAGGCACCGGACTACCAGAGCGCCCAGCTGCGCCTGCCGGAACAGGGATCACAGCCCGTGCAGATCTTCTTCCTCGATCACGGTGCGCCCCATGAGCGCGCCCGCAGCCGCATGGTAGTCCTGCCGCAGAGCGGCGAGATCCGGCAGCTGGAACGCTACGAGGACAAGAGCAATGGCGGCAAGCTGATCGCCGCCATCTATCCGCTGCACATGGGCACTTACTTCGGCCTGCCGGGCCGCATCATCATGGCCATCGCCAGCCTGATGATGCCGCTCTTCGGCATCACCGGCTGGATGCTCTATCTCGACCGCCGCCGCAAGAAAGCCGCGCTGCGCGCCGAACGTGCCAGCCTCAACGGCACCGCACCCGCTCCCGAAGGCGAACCGGTCCTGGTGGCCTATGCCTCGCAGACCGGCCAGGCCGAGCGCATCGCCCTGCATACCGCTGCCGGCCTGCGCCGCAGCGGCATCGCCGTGCAGCTGCAAGCGCTGGCACAAAGCACGCCGGAGAGCTTGCGCCATCACCGCCGCATCCTCTTCATCGCCAGCACCTTTGGCGAGGGCGATGCGCCCGACAGCGCACGCGGCTTCGAAAAGCGCCTGCGCCAGGCCGCAGGGCAGTCGCTGGCCCACGTGCAATACGCCATCCTGGCGCTGGGCGACCGTCACTACGCGCAGTTCTGCGGCTTCGGCCACACCCTCGACCATGGCCTGCGCCAGTGCGGGGCCAAGCCCCTGTTCCCGCTGGTGGAAGTGGACCGCATGGCCGGCGTGGCGCTGCGCAAATGGGACACTGAACTGGCCGCCCACGGACTGCAGGCGAGCGTGAGCGAACTGCTGCCTACCACTGCACCGGCATGGCAGCAGTGGAAGCTGACAAGACGCGTGCTCCTGAATCCGGGCAGCCAGGGTGCGCCGCTGTATCACATCGAACTACAGCCGCAGGATGGCAGCCTGCCCGACTGGCAAGCCGGTGCACTGGCAGAGCTCCTGCCGCGCCACGCACCGGATCGTATCGCCCTGTTGCTGCAGCGCCTGCAACTGGATGGCACTGTCATGGTGAGCCATCAGGGCCGGCAAAAGACGCTGGCCGAGGCGCTGGCCTGCAGTGTGCTGCCAACGCGTCCGGCACGCGACGCCCAAATCCTTGCCGACCAGCTGCAGCCCCTGGCCGCGCGTTCGTATTCGGTGGCCTCGGTGCCACAGGATGGCGCGGTGCACCTGCTGGTGCGCCAGGTCCGGCATGAAGACGGACTGGGACTGGCCTCCGGCTGGCTGACCGAATTTGCACCAGGCGATGCCTCCATCGATCTGCGTCTGGTGGAGAACGCCGGTTTCGCCCCGGTCGCGGCCGATACGCCGGCTATCTTCATCGGCAATGGCTCCGGTCTGGCCGGCTTGCGCGGCCATCTGCGCGCACGCATGCAGCACGCAGAAACGCAGTCCCGCAACTGGCTGCTTTTTGGAGAACGTAACGAACGTTACGATTTCCTGTATGCCGATGAATTGCAGGACTGGCTGGAACACGGCCGCCTGGCGCGCCTTGATCTCGCCTTCTCGCGTGACCAGAGCGAACGCCTGTATGTACAGGACCGCCTGCGTCAAGCCGGGCCCGAGCTGCGCCAGTGGCTGGACCAGGGCGCAGTCATCTACGTCTGCGGCAGCCTGGAAGGCATGGCCGCCGGTGTCGATGCCGTCCTCACGGACCTGCTGGGCGAAGCCGGCCTGCATGCCCTGATCGAACAGAATCGCTATCGCCGCGACGTTTACTGATGATTCCCGCCGGATGGATCGTCGATCCATCCGCCTCTCCTCCTGCGGGATGCAACACCTCCCGCGCCCCCCTGTAGGCAGCTCCCGCTTTCCTCTGTAGGACAGTTCCGATTCGTGCCTGCGGCCGCGCTACGGCGCTGCGGCCGGGCATATACTCGTCCGCACAGCGTTGCCTGCCGACGCCGGACAGCGTCGCGGTCCATGGCAGCGCCCAACCGGGATCCTTCCATGACCAACAAGAAAATGAGATTGAGGAGCTGGTCCGCCGCCGGGCTCGTGTTGCTGCTGAGCTCGGTGATGCTGGCCGCGTGCAGTTCGCTGCCCACCATCGTGCCCGACATGGACACGCAGTCGGCCCGCACCATCCAGATGAAGGGCGGACGCGGCGTACTCTCCGAGGCACAGGCCAAGGCTGCACTGGACAAGCTGCGCGCGCAGAATGCCGACAACACCCTGCTGGACCGCCACGTGGCCATCGAAGGCGCCATCACCGGCTCGCCGCTGGTCACCGGCAACAAGGTCACGCTGCTCATCGACGGCCCGGCCACCTATGCCTCCATGCAGCAGGCCATCCAGGCCGCGCGCTATCACATCAACATGGAAACCTACATCATGGAAGACGATGAGGTCGGCCGCCAGTTTGCCGACCTGCTGATCGCCATGCAGAAAAAGGGAGTGCAGGTCAACCTGATGTATGACAGCGTGGGCAGCATCAATACCCCGCGCGAATTCTTCCAGCCCCTGATCGATGCGGGCGTGCACGTGCTGGAATTCAATCCGCTCAATCCGACGCAGCTGCGCAAGGACTGGGCGGTCAACCAGCGCGATCACCGCAAGCTGCTGGTGGTCGATGGCAAGACCGCTTTCGTCGGCGGCATCAACATCAGCAGCGTGTATTCCAGCGGGTCCTTCAGCACCCGCAAGAAAAAACCGCAGCTCAACAAGGACGGCGAGCAGATCCCTTGGCGTGATACGCAGGTGCGCATCGATGGCCCGGTGGCGCTGGAATTCCAGAAGCTGTTCATCGAGACCTGGGGCAAGCAGCGCGGTCCCGACCTCGGCGACCATCGCTACTTCCCGCCCGTCGCCCCCGCCGGCAACGAGATCGTGCGCGCCATCGGCAGCTCACCGGATGATCCCTACAGCATCATCTACGCCACCTTCATCTCGGCCATCCAGCATGCGGAGAGCTCGATCTACCTGACCAATGCCTACTTCGTGCCCGATCCGCAACTGCGCGATTCGCTCAAGGATGCGGCCCGGCGCGGCGTGGATGTGCGCCTGATCCTGCCTTCGCACAGCGACTCCTCGCTGGTGCTGTATGCCTCGCGCTCCTTCTACAGCGAACTGCTGGAAGCGGGCGTGCGCATCTACGAGCGCCAGGACGCGCTGCTGCATTCCAAAACCGCGCTCATCGATGGCGTCTGGTCCACCATCGGTTCGACCAACCTCGACTGGCGCAGCTTCGTCTACAACCAGGAAATCAATGCCGTGATCCTGAGCCCGCAATTCGGGGCCCAGACCAAAACCATGTTCGACCGGGATCTTGGCGCCTCCAAGGAAATCACAAAGGAACAATGGGAGCAGCGCCCAATCAGTGAAAGGATGAAGGAATTTGGTGCCAGCGTCTGGTCCCGCCTGCTTTGAGCGCGGCAGGAGACGCCGGTGAATGAACGAATGTACTGAAATCGAGAAGGAGTCCGGTTTGCGATCGATGCTGTCCCGTCTGACCTCACGCTTGTTGCTGGCTGCCACCTGTGCCTTGGCGGCCGGCAGCTGGGCACATGCCCAAACCCAGACCGGTGCGGTCGCCATGAAGAGCCGTTACGAAGAATTGCAGGGCGAGCTCAGCAACAACGGTTACCATCGCCCGCTCTACCTGAATTCGCGCGAGGAAGGCGGCAACGTCAAAGGCGACATCTATGCCGTGCTGAGCTATCCCTTTGCGCAAGTGCGCGAGTCGCTGGACAACCCTGATCATTGGTGTGACATCCTCATCCTGCACCTCAACACCAAGTATTGCCGCATGATGCGCGAGAACGGACAGACCACCTTGCGCATGCAGGTCGGCAAGAAGACCGAACAGGATCTCAACGATACCTACCGCGTCGACCTGCGCTATCACGGCGGGGCCAGCGCAGCCGATTATTTTTCGTCCTCGATGCTGGCCGACAAGGGACCGCTGGACACCTCCAACTACCGCATCGAGATTGAAGCCATTCCGCTGGATGACAAGCGCTCGTTCCTGCATTTCAGCTATGCCTATTCCTATGGCATGGCCAGCAAGCTGGCGCTGCGTGCCTACCTGATGACGGCCGGCCGCGACAAGGTCGGTTTCAGCGTAGTCAAGCGCGAGGCCAACGGACAGCCGCAGTATGTCTCGGGCAGCCGCGCCACGGTGGAGCGCAATACCATGCGCTATTACCTGGCCATCGATGCCTATCTGTCCGGCCTCGAAGCACCGGCCGGCGAACGGCTGGAGAAGCGGCTGACGGCCTGGTACGGTGCGACCGAACAATATCCCCGCCAGTTGCATGAGGTCAGCCGGGAGGACTATCTCGCCATGAAGCGCAAGGAAGTGGCGCGGCAGCAGAAGGCCGCTCAATAGTCCTGCACTTCGGCCTGCTCACGCAGCCACTCAAGGAACGCAGCCACCGCAGGCCGGCGCGCATGATGCGCCGGATAGACCGCAAAGTGCGCCTTGACCTTGATGGCGCGTTCCAGTCCAAAGACCGGTTTCAGTTTCTTTTCCTCGATGTGCCGCGCGGCCACGGTCGCGCTCTCCAGCGCCACGCCCAATCCCTGGGTAGCGGCATCCAGTGACATCTGCGCGCGGTCAAAGCGCACCGCGAACTGCTCCGGCGGACGCACGTCCGCAAATTCCCCAAACCAGTCCGACCACTGCACCACGCTCACGTTGCTGCGAATGAGCTTCACGCCCAGCAGATCGGCAGGTTTTTTGAGCTTGTACTCACGGATGAAAGCCGGGCTGGCCAGCGGCACGATGCGCTCTTCAAAGAGCGGTTCCACCACCAGTCCCGGCCAGTTGGGAATGCCGTAGCGGATGTCGATATCGACCTCGCCCAGTTCGAAATTGCTCTGCGAGTGCGCCGCCGAGAGATTGAAGGTGATCTCCGGATAGGTGCGCGCGAAATCATTGAGCCGCGCCATCAGCCACAGGCTGGCGATACTGGGTGCGGAATGGATGTAGAGCGTATTGCTGACCCCCTGCCGCACGTCCATGGACGCCGCCGTGATGGCCGAGATCGCCCCCTGGATGCGCGCCAGGTAACTTTCCCCGGCCGTGGTGATGCGCACGCCGTGCGCACTTCGCTCGAAGAGGCGAATCCCGAGATAGGACTCCAGCCGCGCCACCTGATGGCTCACCGCCGAAGCGGTCAGGTGCAGCTCGGCCGCCGCCAGCGCAAAACTCTTGCGCCGGGCCACCGCTTCGAAGGCCTGAAGGTTGGGTAAAGGCGGGAGAACGGCCATGGACGTGCGCTCTGGCTAAGATGATGATCCGTCACTTTAACATGACGAGACTTCGCTTGTCGTCAGGCGAGGAAAGTTCGACCATGCGCATCAGAACAAAAACGGAGACATGGTCAACTACCCTGCATGCTGCACGGCAGCACGCGCCATCGCGCATCCGCGCTGTCTCCGCTGTTGCTCACTTCAACGCAAACATCTGGAGAACACGACATGCTGCTCAAGGACAAGGTTGCCGTCATCACCGGCGGTGCAGGAATCAACGGACTGGGCTACGCCACCGCGCGCCTGATGGCCGGACAAGGTGCCCGCGTGGTGGTGCTGGACCTGGCGCAAGCCGATCCGGCCGGCGCTGCCGCCCGCATCGGCGGCCAGCATCTGGGGCTGGTGGCGGACGTGACCGACAAGGCTTCCTGCGAGGCGGCCATTGCCCAGGCCGTCAAGCAGTTCGGCCGCATCGACATCCTGGTCAACAATGCCGGTATCACCCAACCCGTCAAGACGCTGGAGATCACCGGTGCGGATTACGACCGCATCCTCGATGTCAGCCTGCGCGGCACGCTCTACATGTCGCAGGCGGTGCTGCCGGCCATGCGTGCGCAGCAGAGCGGTTCCATCATCTGCATCTCCTCGGTGTCGGCGCAACGCGGCGGCGGCATCCTGGGTGGTCCGCACTATTCCGCAGCCAAGGCCGGCGTGCTGGGGCTGGCGCGTGCCATGGCGCGCGAGTTCGGTCCGGAAGGCATCCGCGTCAACAGCATCACGCCCGGCCTCATCGGCACCGACATCATCAAGGGCAAGCTCACCGAAGAAAAGAAGGCCGAAATCGCCGAGACCATTCCGCTGGCGCGCCTGGGCCGTGCCGACGACATCGGCGGTGCCTGCGTCTTCCTCGGCAGCGACCTTTCGCAATACTGCACCGGCATCACGCTGGACGTTAATGGTGGAATGCTGATTCATTAAACACAGCTTAATGCTCGCACGCCGGCCTGGCCGGCATCTTTCCCGATATCAGAACAAACAGGAGACCAGAGATGACCCAAGACAACAGCAAACCCGGCAAGACCACCCTGAGCCGCCGCCAGCTGCTCAAGACCGGTGCCGTGGGCGCGGCGCTGCCGCTGTTTTCCATCATGAGCCGTCCGGCCCATGCGGCCGAGTTCAACTACAAGTTCGCCACCGGCCAGGATCCGTCGCACCCGGTCAACAAGCGTGCGCAGCAGGCCATCGACCGCATCCGCGAAGCCACCGGTGGCCGGCTGGACATCAAGCTGTTCCCGGCCAACCAGCTGGGTTCGGATACCGACCTGATGTCGCAGATCCGCAATGGCGGCGTGGAATTCTTCAACCAGGCCAGCGTGGTGCTGTCGACCCTGGTGCCGGCAGCCGGCATCGTCAACACCGGCTTTGCCTTCCACGACTACAAGGAAGTCTGGCAGGCCATGGATGGCCCGCTGGGTGCCTATGTGCGTGCGCAGATCGAGAAGGTCGGCCTGTTGACCATGTCCAAACCCTGGGACAACGGCTTCCGCCAGATCACCACCTCGACCAAACCGATCAAGACTGCGGGCGACCTCAAGGGCCTGAAGCTGCGCGTTCCGGCGGCACCGATGCTGACCTCGCTCTTCACCGCACTGGGTGCCAGCCCCACGCCGATCAACTTCAACGAAGTCTATTCGTCGCTGCAGACCAAGCTGGTCGAAGGCCAGGAAAACCCGCTGGCCATCATCAGCACCGCGCGCCTGTACGAAGTGCAGAAGTTCTGCACCATCTCCAACCACGTGTGGGATGCTTACTGGATCCTCGGCAACCGCCGCGCCTTCGAGAAGCTGCCCAAGGACATCCAGGAAATCGTGCGCCGCGAACTGGACAAGGCCGCCACGGATGAACGCGCCGACATCGCCTCGCTGGCCGGCTTCGCCCGCAATGACCTGCAGGGCAAGGGCGTGCAGATCATCGAGGCCGACAAGGATTCCTTCAAGGCTGCACTGGCGCAGGCCAACTTCTACAAGGACATGCGCGCCAAGTTCGGTGACGATGCCTGGAAGCTGCTGCAGAACGCTGTCGGGAGCCTGGGATGAGCGCCCTGTCGCTGGAGCAGCCGGTGACGGATGATCGTTCGCTGGCGGCGCGCCTGGAAAACTGGCTGGGTCTGGCCATCGAGATCCCCGCCGCGGCGCTGGTGGTGGGCGAGGTGGTGGTCCTGCTGGCGGGCGTGATCATGCGCTTCATCTTCAACAACCCGATTCCCTGGGCTGATGAACTGGCCTCCATCCTGTTCCTCTGGCTGGCCAACCTGGGCGCGGCCGTGGCCCTGCGGCGCGGTACCCACATGCGCACCACCGTGCTGGTGGGCTTCATGAGCGAACGCGGCAAAGCATGGGCGGAAGCCCTGGCCATCATCGCGCCCTGCGTGATGCTGCTGATCCTGATGCATCCGATGTGGGAATACGCCGAAGACGAAATGTTCGTACAGACCCCGGCGCTGGGCTGGCCCAACACCGTGCGTGCGGCGGCCGTGGCGGTCGGTGCGGCGCTGATGATTGCGCTGTCGCTGCTGCGCATCTCGCGCCAGAAGCTGGTCGACCTGGCCGGCGTGGTGGTCCTGCTGGCCGTGGTGGCCGGTGCCATGTATCTGGGCGCAGGCTGGCTGCAGGCCATCGGCAACTGGAACCTGGTGGTGTTCTTCGGTGTGGTACTGGGGGTGTCGGTGCTGCTGGGCATTCCCATCGCCTTCTGCTTCGGCCTGGCGACGGTGGCCTTCATGCTCACGGTCACCACCAGTCCGCTGGCCGTGGTGGCGGGCCGCTTCGACGAAGGCATGTCCTCGCTGATCCTGCTGGCCGTGCCGCTGTTCATCCTGCTGGGCCATCTGGTGGAAATGACCGGCATGGCCAAGGCCATGGTGGATTTCCTGGCGTCGCTGCTGGGCCACGTGCGCGGTGGGCTGAACTATGTGCTGCTGGGGGCGATGCTGCTGGTCTCGGGCATCTCCGGCGCCAAGACCGCCGACATGGCGGCCGTGGCCCCGGTGCTGCTGCCGGAGATGAAGCGCCGTGGCAATCACGAGGGTGAACTCATTTCGCTGCTGGCGGCCTCCGGTGCCATGGCCGAGACCATTCCGCCCTCGCTGGTGTTGATCACCATCGGATCGGTGGCGGGGGTATCGATTGCGGCGCTGTTCACCGGCGGCATCATGCCGGGCATTGTGCTGGCGGTATTGCTGGCGATCCTGGCGCGCTGGCGCAGTGCCGAGATTCTCGAAGGCATCCAGCGCGCGCCCGGCCGCGTGGTGCTGCGCACGCTCATCATCGCCCTGCCCGCGCTGCTGCTGCCGATCCTGATCCGCACTGCCGTGGTCGAAGGCGTGGCCACGGCCACCGAGGTTTCCACCATCGGCATTGCCTACTCGGTGGTCGCCGGTCTGCTGGTGTATCGCCAGTTCGACTGGAAGCGGCTCTATCCGATGCTGGTCGACACCGCCGCCTTGTCGGGCGCGATCCTGTTCATCATCGGCACCGCTACCGGCATGTCGTGGGCGCTGACGCAGTCGGGCTTCTCGCATGCGCTGGCCGAGGCCATGACCAGTGTGCCCGGTGGCAAGTATGGTTTCCTGCTGGTGTCGATCGCCGCCTTCATCGTGCTGGGCAGCGTGCTGGAGGGCATCCCCGCCATGGTGCTGTTCGCGCCGCTGCTGTTCCCGGTGGCCAAGGCCATCGGCGTGCATGAGGTGCATTACGCCATGGTCATCATCCTCTCCATGGGCGTGGGCCTGTTCGCGCCGCCCTTCGGCCTGGGCTACTACGCCGCCTGCACCATCGGCCGCGTGCATCCGGACGTTGCCGTCAAGCGCATCTGGCCGTATCTCGGCGCGCTGGTGGTGGGCCTGCTGATCGTCGCCTTCGTGCCGTGGTTCTCGATTGGCTTCCTATGATTTTTTACGTTTTCATTCCTCTAGCAAGGACTCGCAATGTCTGACAATTTGGCAAACCTGCGCGCAAGCGCATACCGCATCCGCCGCAATGCCGTGCGCATGGGCGAGGTCCAGGGCCAGGGCTACATCGGCCAGGCGCTGGGCTGGGCCGACGTGCTGGCCGTGGCCTACAAGCACGCCATGCAACTGCGCCCGGATGATCCGGAATGGAGCGGCCGCGACCGCTTCCTGCTCTCGCACGGGCACTACGCCATCGCCCTGTATGCCGCCCTGATCGAGGCCGGCATCGTCCCCGATGAAGAGCTGGAATCCTACGGCAGCGATGACAGCCGCCTTCCCATGTCGGGCATGGCGACCTATACGCCGGGCATGGAAATCTCCGGCGGCTCACTGGGCCAGGGCCTGGCCATCGGCGTGGGCATGGCGCTGGGCCTGCGCTACAACCACAATCCGGCCTTCGTCTACAACTCCATGTCCGATGGCGAACTGGATGAGGGCTCGACCTGGGAAGCCGCCATGGGCGCGGCGCACCACCAGCTGGGCAACCTGATCTGCCTGGTCGATATCAACAACCAGCAGGCCGATGGTCCTTCCAGCAAGGTGATGGGCTTTGAGCCGCTGGCCGACAAGTGGGCGTCCTTCGGCTGGTATGTGCAGCGGGTCGATGGCAATGACCTGGCCGCCGTGGTGCGGGCCTTCGACAATGCCCGCCACCTCGAGGACGCCAAGCCGCGCGTGATCCTGTTCGATACCCTGATGGGCAAGGGCGTGCCCTTCCTGGAGCAGCGCGAGAAGAACCACTTCATCCGTGTCGATCCGCCCGAATGGCAGCAGGCGCTGTCCATTCTCGACCAGTCTTATCAACAAGGAAGCCAAGCATGAACACCGTCGCAGAGAAGAAACCGCGCCTGACCACTTCGGCCATGATCGCCTCCATCGCCGCCGAAGGGCAGCGCGTGCAGGCGGCCCCGTTCGGCAAGGCCCTGGTGGAATACGCTGCGGACCGCCCCGAAATCGTGGGCCTCACCGCTGACCTGGCCAAGTACACCGACCTGCACCTGTTCCAGAAGGCGTATCCCGAGCGCTTCTTCCAGATGGGCATGGCCGAGCAGTTGCTCATGGCCGCCGCTGGTGGCATGGCCAAGGAGGGACTGGTGCCCTTCGCCACCACCTATGCGGTCTTTGCCACCCGGCGCGCGTATGACTTCATCCACCAGGTGATCGCCGAAGAAAACCTGAACGTGAAGATCTGCTGCGCCCTGCCGGGCCTGACCACCGGCTACGGCCCCAGCCACCAGGCCACCGAAGACCTGGCGATGATGCGCGCCATTCCGGGCATGACCGTCGTCGACCCCTGCGATGCGCTGGACCTGGAACAGGCGGTACCGCAGATCGCGGCGCACCAGGGCCCGGTCTACATGCGCCTGGCGCGCGGCAACGTGCCGCTGGTGCTGGATGACTACGACTACCAGTTCGAGCTGGGCAAAGCCAAAGAGATCCGCGATGGCAACGACGTGCTGATCATCTCCAGCGGCTTCATGACCATGCGCGCACTGGAAGTGGCCAAGGCGCTGGAAGCCGACAACGTCAGCGTGGGCGTGCTGCACTGCCCGACCATCAAGCCCTTTGACGAAGCCACGGTGGTGGAGCAGGTCAGCAAGAAGAACCGTCTGGTGGTGGTAGCCGAGAACCATTCGGTCATCGGCGGCCTGGGCGAGATCGTTGCCACCACGCTGATGCGCCACCGCGTGCAGCCGGCGGGTTTCCAGATGGCCGGGCTACCGGATGCCTTCCTCGATGCAGGAGCGCTGCCGACCTTGCATGACCGGTATGGGATCAGTTGCGAGGTGTTGAGCCAGCGGATCAAGGAGTGGCTAAAGTAATCGCTTGTCAGCGCATACGGACGCTGACCAGAACGCAGACGATAAAAAAGGAGACCTCGGTCTCCTTTTTTCATGGCGGTTTGCTGACGCTTACTTCAGGCTCAACACCCACTTCACCAGCTCCTTCGCCTCAGCCTCGGTCACCTGGCCCTTGTTGGCCGGCATCGCTACCGCGCCCCAGACACCACCGCCGCCATTGAGGACCTTCTGGGTCAGCTTGGCTTCGGCATCCTTCTGGCCGGCGTATTTCTTGGCCACTTCCTTGAAGGCGGGGCCGACGATCTTGGCATCCACCGAGTGGCAGGCCATGCAATTCTTGGACTTGGCCAGTTGCGCATTGGCCATGGCTTCGGCGGAAATGGCCGAACCGGCCACCAGGGTGGCGATCAACAACAGGTATTTCATGGGGGCTCCTCAGCAAGCGGTGGACGACGGTCACGCCTGCAGCGGCATTCTCCAGGCGCTTCGCAGGCGGGGCTATTCTACCCGGCTTCGCCACGCCCCCTCTATCTGCCCTCGCGTATATCTGTCATAGATCAAATTCCATGACGGAAATATCACGCCCCCCTCGCCTTGTCGCCCTGCAAGGCCGGGGATATCATGGACGCCCGACTCATTCGGATCCGATATCAGTCCATGTCCGACCATCCCCGCCTGGAATTGCGCCAGCTGCGCTACTTTGCCGCCGTCGCCGAGGAAAAGCATTTCGGCCGCGCCGCCGCGCGCCTGCACATGACCCAGCCGCCGCTGTCGCAAACCATCGCCGCGCTGGAAGAGCAACTGGGTACGCCCCTGTTCCAGCGCACCAAGCGCAGCGTGGCGCTCACGCCGGCCGGCGAGGCATTGCTGCCGGAGGTCCAGCGCATCCTGCAACAGGCCGCCGCGCTGCCCGACCTGGCCCGGCGCGCGGCCAGCGGGGCCTCCGGACTTTTATCGCTTTCCTTCATATCGAGTGCGGACTACAGCATCCTGCCCCCGCTCCTGCAGCGCTTCCGGGCGCGTTATCCGCAAGTCCAGATCGAATTGCGCGAAGCCACCACCGATATCCAGCTGGAAGACCTGATGCAGGGCAAGATCGACGCCGGCCTGCTGCTGCCGCCGCTGCCGGAAAAAGCCGCCGCCGTGCTGGATGTGCGTCCGGTGCTGTCGGAACCGCTGATTGCGGCGCTGCCCGAAGGCGCGGTCAAGAGACGCGGACCGGTGTCGCTCAAGAGCCTGCGCGAGCTGCCGCTGATCATTTTCCCGCGCCGCATTGCACCGGCCTTCCATGACACCATCCTGTCCTGCTTTCGCGATGCGGGCGTGACGCCCCACATCGGCCAGGAGGCGATCCAGATGCAAACCATCGTCGGCCTGGTCTCGGCTGGCATGGGAATGGCGCTTGTGCCACAATCCGTCTCGAATTTGAAACGCCCGGGCGTGGACTACCGCCGGCTCTCGGATGCGGCACCGGAAATCCAGACCGGCCTGGCCTGGCGGCGCGACAACCCGTCCGGCGTGCTGCGTGCCCTGCTGGATCTCCTGGAGATGCCCGCCTGATCCCATCGCACGGGAATCGCTGCTGCGAACTTGCGCAAGCCGGCGCGCTCCAACCGCCGTTCCGCCCAACAACAGAAAGATCAAACTCATGCTCGTCCACCCCATGCCCGACCCGATCGCCATCCACATCGGGCCGCTGGCCGTCCACTGGTATGGCCTGATGTACCTGCTGGCCTTTGCCCAATTCATCGCGCTGGGCCGCCTGCGCATCAAGCAGCCGCACATTGCCGCCGTCGGCTGGAAGAAGGAGGACCTCGACGACATGCTCTTCTATGGCGTGCTCGGGGTGGTGCTGGGCGGGCGGCTGGGCGAGATCCTGTTCTACAACCCGGCGTATTACTTTGCGCATCCGGCTGACATGATCGCGGTCTGGAAAGGCGGCATGTCCTTCCACGGTGGCTTCCTGGGCGTGATGCTGGCGATGTACCTGTGGGGCCGCAAGCGCGGCCGCAACCTGATGGACATCATGGACTTCATCGCACCGATGGTGCCGCTGGGGTACGCGGCCGGCCGCCTGGGCAACTTCATCAATGCAGAACTGCCGGGCCGTCCGGCCGATCCTTCGTTGCCCTGGGCGATGATCTGGCCCAATGTGGACAACATCCCACGCCATCCTTCGCCGATCTACCAGATGCTGGTCGATGGCATCCTGCTGTTCATCATCCTGTGGATCTTCGCACGCCACTCGCGTCCGCGCATGGCGGTGGCGGGCATGTTCTCGCTGCTGTATGGCTGCGCGCGCTTCTTCACCGAGTATTTCCGCGTGCCGGATTACGAGGTGCATTTCGGTGGCATCACCATCTCGGCCGGGCAGATGCTGTCGGTGCCGATGATCGTGCTGGGGATCATCTTGCTGGTGCTAGCTTACCGGCTCAGGCAGCAGGCGCAGGCGCCGGTGGAGCCGGCAGTCGTGGCCAAGAACTAGACCACTAAAAACAGACAAAAAACAAAGACAAACAAAAAGGGCGGGCAGCGATATCCATCGCGCCCGCCCTTTTTTCTTGATTCACCACCATCCGATCACCCTCTGACCAATTCAATGAAACGACTCATCATCATCACGACAAGCGTCCTCTTGATCGTCATGACATGCCTGCTGGGCATCGTACTGACCGGCCTGCTCGATGACATCCAGAAGAGCGATGCGGGCATCGTACTCGGCTCCAAGGTCATGCCGGACGGCACGCCCTCTGACCGCCTTCGCGCAAGACTGGACAAGACCGCCGAACTGTATCGGCAAGGCATGTTCCGGCACATCATCGTCAGCGGAGGCACAGGCAAGGAAGGCTTCAGCGAGGCGCAAGTCATGGCCGCCTACCTGAGCGAAGTACAATCCGTTCCCCGTTCGGCCATCCTTCTGGATGAGCAGGGCAACACGACCATGGCAACGGCGGTCAACAGCGCAGCGATCATGCAGGCCCAGGGTTTACGCAGCGCCCTGGTCGTCACGCAGTTCTTCCACATTCCGCGCAGCCGTTACGCGCTGCACCGCGTCGGCATCGACACCGTTCATTCAGCACATGCGAACTACTTTGAAGCCCGTGATTTCTATTCCCTCGCACGCGAAATGATCGCACTACCAGCCTACTGGCTGGGCAGCAGACAATGACCAAAACAAAAAGCCCCGGCTGCAAACCGAGGCTTTTTTGATTCGATCAGACGGCCGGAAAAACCCGCCACCGTCCTCTCTCAAGGCTGTGGAAAACTCAAGCCTTCTTCAACGCAGCCGCCGCCTTGGCGATCTCGGTGATCTTGTCCCAGTCACCGGCCTCGATGGCCGCCTTCGGGGTCAGCCAGGAGCCGCCCACGCACACGACGTTCTTGCATGCCAGGAACTGCGGTGCCGTCTCTTGCGTGATACCGCCCGTGGGGCAGAACGACACATCGGACAAGGGACCGGCGATGCCGTTGAGCATGCCCACGCCACCGGCCGGCACAGCCGGGAACAGCTTCAACTGACGGAAGCCCGCTTCGCGCGCAGCCATCACTTCGGACGGCGTCATCACGCCCGGCAGCAGCGGCAGGCCGCTGCGCTTGGCCGCTTCGATCAGCGCCGGGGTCAGGCCCGGCGAGACGCCAAAGACCGCACCTGCATCACGCGAGGCAATAAACTCTTCGGGCGAAGTCAGCGTACCCACGCCCACGATGGCGTCCGGCACCGACTCGGCAATGGCGCGGATGGCCGGCAGGCCGTGTTCGGTGCGCAGGGTGATTTCCAGCACGCGGATCCCGCCCGCGACCAGGGCGCGTGCCAGCGGCACGGCGTGTTCGAACTTGTCGATGGCGATCACCGGGATGACCGGCGAGGCGCGCATGATTTCCAGTGTGGTCTTCATACCGTGACTTTCTCTTTCTCAAAAATCGGCGGCAGGCCAAAGGTGGCGCCACCCTCTTCTGCGGTTCCCACCGCGTTGCGGAACAGGCTGAACAATTCGCGGCCCATGCCGTGCTGATTGCCCGACAGGTCGCTGCTGTCCAGGCCACGTGCTTCCCACTCGGCTGCCTCCACCTTGGCTTGAAGCGTACCCGCATCGGCGTCCAGGCGGATGATGTCACCGGTGCGAACGCGGCCCAGCGGACCACCGCCCAGCACTTCCGGCGTAACGTGGATCGCGGCCGGTACTTTACCCGATGCGCCCGACATGCGGCCATCGGTCACCAGCGCCACGTGACGGCCCTTGTCCTGCAGGATGCCCAGCGCCGGGGTCAGCGAGTGCAGCTCCGGCATGCCATTGGCACGCGGACCCTGGAAAGTGATGACGGCCACGAAGTCGCGGTCCAGCTCGCCGGCCTTGAAGGCGGCCATGAAGGCTTCCTGCGAATGGAATACCACGGCAGGTGCTTCCACCACACGATGCTCGGGCTTGACGGCAGAGATCTTGATGACCGCGCGGCCGAGGTTGCCCTGCAGCAGCTTCAGGCCACCATCGGCTGCAAACGGCTTGGCCACCGTGCCCAGCACGCCTTCGTCGCCGCTCGTGGCGGGAGCGTCGTGCCAGGTGACGATGCCGGGACGGCCGTTCTCGCCTTCAGCTGCCAGCATCGGTTCCTTGCAGTGCTGGCGCAGGCCCTGGCCGAGGATGGTGGTGACGTCGTCATGCATCAGGCCGGCATCGATGAGCTCACGCAGCACGAAGCCGGTGCCACCAGCCGCATGGAAGTGATTCACGTCGGCCGTACCGTTGGGGTAGATCTTGGTGATCAGCGGCACCACGGCCGAGAGCTTGTCGAAGTCGTCCCAGTCGATCACGATGCCGGCGGCCTTGGCGATGGCCACCAGGTGCAGGGTGTGATTGGTGGAGCCGCCGGTAGCGTGCAGCGCGACGATGGCATTGACGATGGACTTCTCGTCGATCATGCGGCCCACTGGCGTGTATTGTGAACCGAGGTCGGTGATCTTGGCAGCCTGCTTGGCGGCCGCAGCGGTCAGCGCATCGCGCAGCGGGGTATTGGGGGTGATGAAGGCGGCACCCGGCAGGTGCAGGCCCATGGCTTCCATCAGCATCTGGTTGCTGTTGGCGGTGCCGTAGAAGGTGCAGGTACCGGCACCGTGATAGGACTTCGATTCCGCTTCCAGCAGCTCGGCGCGGCCGATCTTGCCAGCCGTGTAGAGCTGGCGGATCTTGACCTTGTCGCTGTTGCTCATGCCGCTGGTCATCGGACCGGCGGGCACGAACACGGCCGGCAGGTGGCCGAAATGCAGCGCGCCGATCAACAGGCCCGGCACGATCTTGTCGCATACGCCCAGGTACAGCGCCGCATCGAACATGTTGTGCGACAACGCGATGGCAGTGGCCATGGCGATGGCGTCGCGCGAAAACAGCGACATCTCCATGCCGCTCTGGCCTTGGGTCACGCCATCGCACATGGCCGGGGTGCCGCCAGCGAATTGCGCCACGGCACCGGCTTCACGCGCGGCTTCTTTCAGGATCTGGGGGAAACGCTCGAAGGGCTGGTGCGCCGACAGCATGTCGTTGTAGGCCGAGACGATGGCCAGCGACGGAGCCTTGTCTTCCTTCAACTTCAGCTTGTCATTGGCGGGGAAGGCGGCGAAGCCGTGCGCCAGGTTCGTGCAGGCCAGCGCGCCACGCTGCGCGCCCTTGCGGCGCGCGGCTTCCAGGCGTTCGAGATAAGCGGTCCGGTAAGGACGGCTACGTTCGGCGATGCGTTGGGTGACGCTGGCTAAGGTAGCGTTGAGAGACATTGTCGGTTTCCTGTTAGCGTTAACACTGTAATTTTACTACAAAATTTTGGCCGAATGAAATCATACACTTAGAGCACTGCAGCAGGCCAGTCGCGCCCGTCTTTTCATTGGTCAACATCATTCCGCTTCAAAACCCTTATCACTTCCGGCTTTGGGGCGCAGCGCGCCGATGCCGCACGGCAATGTAACGGGCCGGTCATAAACTGTAGTGAAACTACCACTTTGGCGACATTTGATGTATAGTCGACCGCGTTGCCCGAGAACATGACCACGGCCGGCCGCGCTGCCAACCAGGTCAAGACAGCCAACCGACACCCAACTCATGCATACCACCGCCCTGACCGACACGGCCGCCTTCCAGGCATTGCAAGCACATCACGCCACGGCAGTTCAATGGCATCTGCGCGACCTGTTCGCCCAACAGCCCGACCGTTTCGAGCGCATGCACGTGCGTGCCGCCGGGCTGCTGCTGGACTACTCCAAGAACCGCCTCAACGCCGATACGCTGGACCTGCTGCTGAGCCTGGCCCGCGAGCGCGACGTGGAAGCCCTGCGCGAAGCCATGTTCAGCGGCGAGAAGATCAACTTTACCGAACAACGCGCCGTCCTGCACACTGCCCTGCGCGCACCGGCTGATGATCGCACCGCGCAAGTGGACGGACAGCCCGTGGCGCAGGAGGTTCACGCGGTCTTGCAGCACATCCGCGCCTTCTCCGAACGCGTACGCAGCGGCCAATGGCGCGGCTACACCGGGCGCGAGATCACCGACATCGTCAACATCGGCATCGGCGGCTCCTTCCTCGGCCCGCAGATGGTCTGCACGGCCCTGCGCGATTATCGCCACGCTCGCCTGACGGCGCATTTCGTTTCCAACGTCGATGGCCATGATCTGGATGAGGTGCTCGCGCGCATCGATCCCGAGACCACGCTGTTCATCGTCGCCTCCAAGACCTTCACCACCCAGGAAACCATGCTCAACGCCAAGTCGGCGCGCGCGTGGTTCTTGCAGCATGGCAAGTCCGAAGATCTGGCCAAGCACTTCGTGGCCGTCTCCACCAATGCCAAAGAAGTCTCGGCCTTCGGCATCGATACCGAGAACATGTTCCCCTTCTGGGACTGGGTCGGTGGCCGTTACTCGGTGTGGTCGGCGATCGGCCTGCCGATCGCCCTGCTGATCGGCTATGACAACTTCGCGCAATTCCTGGCCGGCGCCCACGCCATGGACCGCCATTTCCGCGAAGCACCGCTGGAATCGAACATGCCGGTGATCCAGGCCCTGGTCGGGATCTGGAACCGCAACTTCCTCGACAGCGCCTCGCTCACCATTGCGCCCTATCACCAATGGCTGCGCTTCTTCCCGGCCTACCTGCAACAGCTGGACATGGAGAGCAACGGCAAGCGCATCACCCGTGACGGCACACCGGTCTCGGTGCAGACCTGCCCGGCCATCTGGGGCGACGTCGGTACCAATGGCCAGCACGCGTATTTCCAGCTGCTGCACCAGGGCACGGACATCACGCCCATCGATTTCATCGCCGTACTCAAGCCTTCGCACACCATTGCCGAGCATCAGGAAGCGCTGCTGGCCAACTGCTTCGCGCAGTCGGAAGCTTTCATGCGCGGCAAGGACGCCGACGAAGTGCGCGCCGACCTGCAGGCACAGGGTGTGCCGGAGGCGGAACTCGCGGCCCTGATCCCGCACAAAACCTTTGACGGCAACCGTCCCAGCAACACCCTGCTGCTGCCCGAACTGAGCCCGCACGCACTGGGCGCGATGATTGCGCTCTACGAACACAAGACTTTCGTGCAGGGCGCGATCTGGGGCATCAACAGCTTCGACCAATGGGGCGTGGAACTGGGCAAGGTGCTGGCCAAAACCATCCTGGCCGAACTGAAGTCCGGCACCGCACCCGATGCCGCGCGGCACGATGCCTCCACCAGCGCTCTGATCGCACTGGCGCGCGAGGCAGCCCGCACCGGGCAGCAAGGCTAGCAACCACGTAGCGCCAACCCGCTACTTCACGCACAAGAGACAACACACACCATGGCTACTTCTGATTTCGATCTGGTTTTATTCGGCGGCACCGGCGACCTCTCGATGCGCAAGCTGCTGCCGGCGCTGTACGCCCGCGAGCGCGCGCGCGACCTGCCGGCCGATGCCCGCATCATCTGCCTGGGCCGCGATGAAAAATCGCGCGAGGATTTCCTCAAGCTGGTGGAAAAGGATTCCAAACCCCACGTGCCCGCTGCCAACCTGGACGCCAGCGTCTGGGACCGCTTCACCAACCGCCTGCAATACGCCTCGGTCAATGCCAAGGAAGCCGACAGCTTCAGCCACCTGAAAGAAGCCCTGCGCGAAGTCGACGGCCTGGCGCGCGTGTTCTACCTGGCCACCCCACCCAGCCTGTTCGCTTCGATCTGCGAGAACCTGTCCAAGGCCGGACTGGTCACGCCGACCTCGCGCGTGGTGCTGGAAAAGCCGCTGGGCCGTGACCTCGAAAGCGCGCGCAACATCAACGCGCAAGTGGGCCGCTACTTCCAGGAATCGCAGATTTTCCGTATCGACCACTACCTCGGTAAAGAGGCGGTGCAGAACCTGCTGGCGCTGCGCTTCGGCAATGTGCTGTTCGAACCGCTGTGGCGTCGTGAATGGATTTCCGACGTGCAGATCACCATCGCCGAAGAGCTCGGCGTCGGTGGCCGCTTCGATTACTACGACACCTCGGGTGCCCTGCGCGACATGCTGCAGAACCACCTGCTGCAACTGCTCTGTATCGTGGCCATGGAGCCACCGGTGTCGAACTCGGCCGATGCCGTGCGCGATGAAAAACTGAAGGTGCTGCGCTCGCTCAAGCGTTTCACCCCGACCACGCTGGCCATGAACGTGGTGCGCGGCCAATACCGCGCCGGTCACGTCGATGGCGTGGCCGTACCCGGCTACCGCAAGGAAGCCGACGCCAATCCCGATTCGCGCACCGAGACCTATGTCGCCGTGAAGGCCGAGATCGATACCTGGCGCTGGGCCGGCGTGCCCTTCTACCTGCGCACCGGCAAGCGCATGGCCGATTCGCTGGCCGAGATCGTGGTGCGCTTCAAGAGCGTGCCGCACGCCATCTTCGCGCATCAGAACGACACCCCCAACTGCCTGGTGATCCGCCTGCAGCCGGACGAAGGTCTGCACATGAACCTGATGGCCAAGCAGCCCGGCGACGGCATGCGCCTGCGCCCGGTGGAACTGGAACTGGACTTCCGCGAGAAGTTCAAGACCCCGCGCATGGACGCCTACGAGCGCCTGCTGCTGGACGTACTGCGCGGTCACCTCACGCTCTTCATGCGCAGCGACGAACTGGAAGCCGCCTGGGAATGGGTCGAACCCATCCTCACCTACTGGGACCAGCAGGAAGCCGACCCCGTGCCCTACAACGCCGGTACCTGGGGCCCGGCTGCCGCGAGCGCACTGATCGGCCGCGATGGCCTGCAGTGGCGCGAAGAAGCGCTGCCCGAGGTCTGAAGCCACACGCTTAGCGTCACCAGGCCACTGCCATGTCCATGCTGCTTGATTCCATCCGCACCCACATCAACTCCCTCTCCAAGTCGGAGAAGAAAGTGGCGGCGACCATCCTCGCCAATCCGCAGCTGGCCCTGGCGGAGAACCTGACGGCGCTGGCCAAGAATGCGGAAGTCTCGGAACCGACCGTGATCCGCTTCTGCCGCGCCATCGGTTACGAGGGCTGGCACGACTTCAAGCTGAAGCTCGCGCAGAGCCTGGCACTGGCCCTGCCCGGTGCGGATGAGACGCTGGCGCAGGATGACCTCGCCGCCGACCTGGTCAACAAGATCTGCAGCCGCTCCATCAACACGCTGCTGGATCTGCGCAATCACCTGAACCCGGATGCGATCCAGCTGGCGCTGGACGTGCTGGCACGCGCCAACAAGATCGAGTTCTACGGCCAGGGGACCTCCGGCATCGTGGCCAACGACGCGCAGCACAAGTTCTTCCGCTCGGGCGTACCTACGGTGGCCTACTCCGACCCGCACATCCACAGCATTGCAGCCTCGCTGCTCAAGGCTGGCGACTGCGTGGTGGCGATCTCGCAGCGTGGCGGCAATGCCGCCCTGCTGCGGTCGATCCAGCTGGCCCGCAAGGGCGGTGCCGACATCATCGTGCTGGGCCCGTCCGGTACACCGCTGGCCGAACTGGCGACGGTGCTGGTGCCCATCGACCTGTCCTTCAACATCGATCCCTATACACCCATCTCGGCGCGCCTGGCGCACCTGGTGGTGATCGACATCCTCGCCGTGGGCCTGGCCCTGCGACGCGGACCGGAATTCCGCAAGAAGATGCAGAACGCCCAGAAATCGCTGCAGAAATTCGACATGCAATTCGATTCCTTCTTCCGTTGAGAGGACTGCGACGGATCAAGGATCAGTCATTGACCGACAGACAGCGCAGCGCCAATGCGTACAATGCCGTTGTCCCCTTCATTCTCTTTAGCAACAGGACTTTCCATGAGCCAGCTTGACCAGTTGAAGCAGTACACCACCATTGTGGCCGATACCGGCGACTTCCAGGCGATGAAGGCCTTCGCCCCGCAGGACGCCACCACCAATCCCTCGCTGATCCTCAAGGCCGTGCAGAAGGCAGAGTACAAGCCGCTGCTGGAATCGGTCGTCAAGGCCCACGCCGGCAAGAGCACCGATGAGATCATCGACCGCCTGCTGATCGCCTTCGGCCTGGAAATCCTGAAGCTGATCCCCGGCCGCGTCTCCACCGAGACCGATGCACGCCTGTCCTTCGACACCGAAGGCACTGTCGCCAAGGGTCGCGAACTGATCCGCCTGTACGAAGAAGCCGGCATTGCCCGCGAGCGCGTGCTCATCAAGATCGCCTCCACCTGGGAAGGCATCCGTGCCGCCGAGATCCTGGAAAAGGATGGCATCCGCTGCAACCTGACCCTGCTGTTCTCGCTGCCGCAAGCCATTGCCTGCGCCGAAGCCCGTGTCCAGCTGATCTCGCCCTTCGTCGGCCGCATCTATGACTGGTACAAGAAGTCCACCGGCCAGGACTACACCGGCAGCGATGACCCCGGCGTGCAGTCGGTCAAGGCGGTCTACAACTACTACCGCAAGTTCGGCTACGCCACTGAAGTGATGGGCGCCAGCTTCCGCAATACCTCGCAGATCGTCGAGCTGGCCGGTTGCGATCTGCTGACCATCAGCCCGGACCTGCTGCAGAAGCTGGCCGACACCGATGGCCCGGTCGAGCGCAAGCTGAGCAAGGAAGCGGCGGATGCCGCCGATATCGAGCGCATTTCCCTGGACGAAAAAGCCTTCCGCCTGGCCTTGAACGGCGATGCGATGGCCACCGAAAAACTGGCCGAAGGCATCCGCCAGTTCGCGGCTGATGCAGTGAAGCTGGAGCAGATCGTCGACGCATTGCGTTAAGGAGAACGGCGCAGCTGCGCCTTGTCCACGAACGTGATCCAAAAAAGAAGGCCGCATCGTCTGCACGATGCGGCCTTCTTCATTGCGCAATGGAATCCTTCGATTCAGCTCACGCAGCGTTCTTCCTGGTCGCCTCTTCCAGCGTGAGCAGCGTATGCGCAATGCTGTCGGTCGTGGCCAGCGTCTTGATGGTGCCGGTACGCAGCGCGCCCAGCATGGCGCTGGCCTTGCCGCTTTCGCTGGCGACCGCGATGACGTCGGGAATGCGCCGCAAGTCATCCACCGTCAGGCCGATGACGCGCGAGTGCGTCTCCGTGCGGATGGGTTCGCCCTGGATGTTGATGAAGTCGTAGCCCATCATGTCGCCTACCGCGCCATGGCGCTTGAGCTCCAGGATTTCCTGGGGCGAGAACCAGCCCATGCGCACCATCGGGCTGTCTTCATGGATATCGCCCACCCCGATGAGTGCGACGTGGGCGCGGCGCGCCTTGTCCAGCGTAGGACGGACCGCATCATTGGCCAGCAGGGCATCGCGCATGGCCGCATTGTTGACCAGTGCCGGGGCATACAGCGTTTCACTGTCGCCGCCGAAACGCGAGGCCAGGCGACGGCAGATGTGATCGGAGTTCATCGCTTCGCCACCACGATAGTAACCACCGATACCACAGACGAAGGTGGCGCTGCGCCGCGTGTTGGACACCGCGTGTTCGGACACCGCATTGATGTTGCGCCCGATGCCGACGGCCACGATGCTGTCATCGGTCAGGCTGCGGTCGAGGTGATTGGCCACCAGGCCGGCCAGCATGGCGCGCTGGCGGTCCTGGTCGTTGTGGCTGACCGAGATGAGCGCACGCTCGATGCCGAAACGCTGCATCAGCGCGTGTTCCAGCTCGATGGTCTGGCCCGGATGATGGCGCACGCGGATTTCCACGATGCCCTCGTCCTGCGCCCGCTTGAGCATGCGCGCAATCGAGGCGCGCGAAATCGAAAAGCGCTCCGACAGCTCCTGCTGCGTCAGGCCATCGACGTAATACAGCGTGGCCAGGCGCGTCAATTCATCCATGGACATGGATTCCCCCCTTGGCTTGCGTTTGCCTCTGCGTCACTGCCGGCTTGCATCCGGAAGCGCTGCGCCTATGGGCGCTTGGTATTGTGCAAATGATGTTCATACTCTTTGATGCGCTCCAGCTTTTCGGTCGAGCGCCCACCTGAAAACTCCGCCGCCAGCCAGGTATCGACGATGGCCTTGGCCAGTTCGCTCCCGACCACGCGTGCGCCCAGGGTGATGATCTGGGCGTCATTGCTCTTGCTGGCCCGTTCGGCGGAATAAGTGTCGTGGCATTGCGCCGCGCGCACCCCCGGCACCTTGTTGGCCGAGATCGCCATACCGATCCCCGTGCCGCACAGCAGGACGGCGCGGCCGATCGCCCCTTGCCGGATCTGTTCGGCCACCGCAAAGGCGATGTCGGGGTAAATCACGGGCTCCGTATCATGGGTGCCGAAGTCCACCACGTCAAGGCCCTTTCCCGCCAGATGGGCCTTGATGACCTCCTTGAGCGCATACGCCGCTTCGTCGCATCCGATACCTATTTTCATCCTTGTCTCCTGGTGACGATGAACTGCCTTGCTCATGCTCCGCCAGAATAATTATTCACCGAAGAGCATTTGTTCACCGAGAGACTAATGCAAAAGTGATCTGCACGCCACAAAAACTGCAGTAATTCAGCTTTAATACCTCGTAAATGCATTATTGCACCGCAAAACAGAAGAAAAAGTTATTTAAAGCGATGAGCAAATGAGCATTGACAGCAAAAAAATTCTTTGCAATGATGGGCTCACAACAAACATTTACCCATCGCTGGACATTTGACCAGCGCATGTATGGAGACAGCCATGGCAGAGCTTTTGCTGGAAGCACATGGAGTGAGCAAGTCCTTCCACGAGGTCGTGGCGCTGGCCGACGGACGCCTGCAGTTGAAGCGCGGCAGCGTGCATGCGCTGTGCGGCGGCAACGGTGCCGGCAAATCGACCTTCCTGGCCATCATCATGGGCCTGCTGCGGCGGGATGGCGGCGAGATCCGCCTCAAGGGCCAGCCGGTGGATTTCCATTCGCCGGCCGAAGCCCTGCAGCACCACATCGCCATCATCACGCAGGAGCTCTCGCCCATCCCCGGCATGAGCGTGGCAGAAAATCTCTACCTCGGCCGCGAGCCCCGCGTGGCTGGGCTCTGCGTCAACACCCGCGCCATGGAACGGCAGGCGCAGGCGCTGCTGGATCGCCTCCAATTCCAGGTCGATGCGCGCGCTCGCATGCAGGACCTGAGCCTGGCCCAGGTGCAACTGGTGGAAATCGCCAAGGCCTTCAGCCACGACTGCGACGTGATGATCATGGACGAGCCCACCTCGGCCATCGGCGAGAAGGAGACCGAAGTCCTGTTCCGCGCCATCCGCAGCGTGGCCGCACAAGGCACCGGCATCATCTACGTGTCGCACCGTCTTTCCGAAATTTTCCAGATCGCCGACAGCTACACGGTCTTTCGCGACGGCCGCTTCGTCGAGACCGGTCTGATCCGCGACATCGACCGCGCCAGCCTGGTCAAGGCCATCGTCGGCCGCACGCTGCAGGTGCAGGAGCGCCGCCGTCGCCAGGGTGGCGAGGCGATCCTGTCGACCGAAGCACTGGGCCGCCAAGGGGAATTCGACCAGGTCTCTCTGCAGGTTCATGCGGGCGAAGTGGTCGGCATCTATGGCCTGATGGGCTCGGGCCGCAGCGAATACCTCAATTGCATCTATGGCCTGACCCGGCCCGACCAGGGGGCCGTCACGCTGCGGCAGCGGCCCCTGCCCGCAGGCCGGCCCGCGGCCAGCATCGCCGCTGGTCTGTCACTGGTGACCGAAGACCGCAAGGACAGCGGACTGGTGCTGTGCGCCTCAATCCAGGACAACATCGTGCTGGCCGCCTACCGGCGCATGTCGCGCCTGCCGCTGATCCGGCGCAGCCGCGTCGATACGCTGGTGCGGCAGATGATCCAGCGCCTGCAGATCAAGGTGAGTTCACCGCATCTGCCGGTCTCTTCCATGAGCGGCGGCAACCAGCAAAAGGTGGTGCTGGCGCGCTGCCTCTCGACCCAGCCACGTTGCCTGCTGTGCGACGAACCCACGCGCGGCATCGATGAAGGTGCCAAGCGCGAGGTGTACCAGCTGATCGACCGTTTCGTGCAGGACGGCGGTGCCGCCCTGGTGGTGTCTTCCGAAGCGCAGGAAATCCTCGATCTGTGCGACCGCATCGCCATCTTCAAGCGCGGCCGCGTGGTGGAAGTGGTCGATGCGCATGCCACCACGCAGGAAGAACTGCTGCACCTGGCCTCGTAAGCGCGGGACGCAGTGCGTGCCTGCCGTGGAGCAGCCGTCTGCGATATCCGTGAGATGTATCCCGATGACGATCCACCGACGATCCATGACAAACCCATGATGACCAAACCCACTTCCCTCTCCGCCGGCCGGCTGGCCTCGCCCTCCTTCACCAGCCTGCGCCAAGCCTATGCGCGCTACGGTGTGCTGGCGGCCCTGATCGTACTGTGCATCGCGCTCTCGCTGGCCACGCCGTATTTCATGACGCTGGAAAACTGGACCGACATCCTGCGCCAGACCTCCATCAACGGCATCCTCGCCATCGGCATGACCTATGTGGTGCTGACCGGCGGCATCGACCTGTCGGTCGGTGCGCTGCTGGCCTTCTCCGGCATGGTCACGGCGTGGCTGGCGACCGGTGGCGGCTATCCGCCTGCGGTCGCGGTGCTGGCCGGATTGGGCGCAGGTGCCGGGCTGGGTGCCATCAGCGGCCTGCTGGTGGCGCGCATGGCCGTGCCTTCCTTCGTGGCCACGCTGGGCATGCTGAGCGCCGCACGCGGTGCCACCTACATCTACAACGACGGCATGCCGGTCTCGGACCTGCCGCCGGGCCTGCTGTCCATCGGTGGCGGACAGATCCTGCACGTGCCGGTGCCCATCGTCATCTTCGGCGTGGTCATCGCGGTGTCGTGGTTCGTGCTGCGTTTCACCGTCTATGGCCGCTACATCTATGCGGTCGGCGGCAATGCGCGCAGCGCCAAGACCAGCGGCATCGATACCCGCAAGGTCTACTTCGCGGTGTACGTCATCAGCGGCCTGCTGGCCGGCCTGGCCGGCGTCCTGCTGGCCGCACGCACGACGGCGGCGCTGCCGCAGGCGGGCGTGTCCTATGAACTCGATGCGATCGCTGCCGTGGTCATCGGCGGCACCTCGCTCTCGGGCGGCACCGGCACCCTGGGCGGGACCGTCGTGGGTGCGCTGCTGATCGGCGTCATCAACAACGGGCTCAACCTGCTCGGCGTGTCTTCCTACTACCAGCAAGTCATCAAGGGCGTGATCATCGTCGGCGCTGTCCTGCTGGATTCCTCGCGCAAGAAGAACTGAAGTCCCACAACAACTCACACGGAGACGATTCATGATCAAGAAAACCCTCGCCAGCCTGCTGCTGATGGCCGTGGCCACCGGCGTCAGCGCCCAGAACAAGCCCCTGCGCATCGGCGCGGCCGTCTACGGTCTCAAGGGCGAATTCATGCAGATGTGGAGCAACCAGCTCAAAGCCCATCCGGCGGTACAGGATGGCAGCGTGCAGGTCACCGTCTTCGACGGCAACTACGACGCGCTCACCCAGAGCAACCAGTTCGACACGATGATCCTGCAAAAGTATGACGCCATCATCTTCGTGCCCATCGACCTCAAGGCCGGCGCGGCACCGGTGCAGAAGGCGGTCAAGGCCGGCATCCCGGTGATCGGCTCCAATACCCGCGTGCAGGGCGACGTACTGACGTCCTACGTGGGCAACGATGACGTGGTGGCCGGCCGCCTCGAAGCGGAAGCGCTGATGAAGGCCATCGGCGGCAAGGGCAACATCGTCATGATCGAAGGGCCCATCGGCCAGTCCGCGCAGATCGAGCGTGCGCGTGGCAACGATGAAGTGCTGGCGCGCAACAAGGACGTCAAGGTGCTGGCCCGCAAGACCGGCAACTGGTCGCGCGCGGAATCGATGGCGCTGATGGAAAACTGGCTCACCGCCCATCCCGGCCAGATCAAGGGCGTGCTGGCGCAGAACGATGATGAGGCGCTGGGGGCACTGCAGGCCATCAAGGCCAAGGGCATCGATCCCAAGACCATCCCGGTGGTCGGCATCGATGGCATTGCCGATGCCATTGCCGCCGTCAAGCGCGGCGAGATGGTGACCCAGTTCCAGGATGCCCAGGCGCAGGCGCAAGGCGCGCTGGATGTGGCCTTGCGGGCCATCAAGGGGCCGTCCTACCAGCCGCGCTCGACGATCTGGACCGAGTACGGCGACAAGCTTCCCTGGAAGGGCGGCACCGAGAAATCCTATACCGTGCCCTGGACCACCATCACCCAGGAGAATGCCGATGCCTTCCTGAAAAAGGTCAAGAAATGAGCGCAGCCCTGTCTGCCGATGCGATGACGCGGCCGCATGATTTTTCCGGACGCGTGGCCCTGGTCACGGGGGCTGCCGCCGGCATCGGGCTGGCCACCAGCCAGCTGCTGGCGCGCTGCGGTGCCCGGCTGGTGCTGGTGGACCGCAGCGATGCCGTGCTGCAGCTGGCCCGACAGCTCGGGCCGGACCACGCGTACCTGGGCCTGGTGCTCGATGTCTGCGACGAAGCCGCCATCGGCCGCGCCATCGTTCAGGTCGAACAGCACTACGGACGCATTGACGTGCTGGTCAACAATGCCGGCGTGGCCTTGTTGCAGGAGGCCGAATCGGCCACCTGCGCCGACTGGGACCGCACCATGGCCATCAATCTGAAGGCCCCCTTCCTGCTGGCGCAGGCGGTGTTTCCGCTGATGCAGCGCCAGCAGGGCGGACGCATCATCAACCTCGCCTCCCAGGCCAGCGTGGTGGCGCTGGAGCGGCATGCCGCCTACTGTGCCAGCAAGGCCGGACTGGTGGCGCTGACGCGCGTGCTGGCGCTGGAATGGGCGCGCCACGGCATTACCGCCAATGCCATTTCACCGACGGTGGTGGAAACCGAACTGGGCAAGCAGGCCTGGGCCGGCGCGGTGGGGGTGGCGATGCGGGCGCGCATACCCGTGGGCCGCTTCGCCCAGCCCGACGAAGTGGCGCATCTGGTGGCCTATCTGGCCAGCCCGCAGGCGGCCATGATCACGGGCGAGAACATCCTCATCGATGGCGGCTACACCGTGACCTGACGCTTTGTTTTTGCAGTGGACCGACGTTTTTCCAAGGACTGATTCATGACTCTCAATCGCATCGTCAACAACCCCGACCTGGTCGTCGAGGACATGCTGCGCGGCGTGCTGGCCGCGCACCCCGGGTTGTCCGCCCACCCTGACAATCCGCGCGTACTGCGCCATCGCAGCGCCGGCACGCCGGGCCGCGTGGGCATCGTCACCGGCGGTGGCTCCGGCCATGAGCCGGCCTTTCTCGGCTACGTCGGCCAGGGCCTGGTCGATGCCGTGGCCGTGGGTGAAGTGTTTTCCTCACCCACCGCAAAATCCTTCATGGACGCCTTCCAGCTCGCCCATGGCGGCCAGGGTATCGCCTGCCTGTATGGCAACTACGCTGGCGACAACATGAACGTCAAGATGGCCATCAAACTGGCCGAACGCGCCGACATCCAGGTGCGTACCGTGGTGGCCAATGACGACGCCGCCTCGGCACCGCCCGACCAGCCCGGCAAGCGGCGCGGCGTGGCCGGTGAAATCCTGATGTGGAAAGCCGGAGGTGCGGTGGCCGCGCAAGGCGGCACGCTGGATGAAGTGATACAGGCCGCGCAAAAAGCCATCGACAACACGCGCTCCATCGGCATCGGCCTGTCGGCCTGCACCATCCCGGCGGTCGGCAAGGCCAACTTCACGATCAAGCATGGCGAGATGGAAGTCGGTATCGGCCATCACGGCGAGCCGGGTGTATCGGTGCAGGCCGTGGTTCCAGCGCGCGACATGGCCCGCCTGATGCTGGACAAGCTGCTGCCCGACCTGCCCTTCACTCGTGGCGACAAGGTCGCCGTACTGCTCTCGGGCCTGGGGGCCACACCACTCATGGAGCAATACATCCTCTATGCCGATGTCGCCGATGGCCTGCGCGAAGCCGGTCTGCAGGTAGCGCACAGCTTCGTGGGCAATCTCTTCACTTCGCTGGAAATGATGGGGGTGACGCTGACCCTGATGCGCCTGGATGCGCAGCTGGACCAATGCCTGGCCGCCCCCTGCGACAGTATCGGCCTGCGCCAGGGAGGCCAGCCATGAACTCCGGATTCGACATGCGCCAGGCTGCCTGGGTGGTACAGGATCTGGTGTCTACCATCAACCAGCACCGCGATTGGCTGAGCGAAGTCGATGGTGCGATCGGGGATGGCGACCACGGCATCAACATGAGCAAGGGTTTCAGCCTGTGCGGTGAACGTCTCAAACAAGATCCTGAAACCTCGCTGGCGGCGGCCCTCGATACGCTTTCGATCACCCTGATGGAAGGCATCGGCGGTTCCATGGGTCCGCTCTACGGCAGCTTCTTCATGGCCATGAGCACGGTACTGGAAGGCCAGCCCACACTGGACCGCCAGCTGTTCCTGAAGGCCCTGGACGAGGGAATTGCCGCCGTGCAGGCCATCGGCGAAGCCAAGATCGGCGACAAGACCCTGATGGACAGCCTGATCCCGGCACGCGACGCCTTCCGCCTCGCACTGGGCCGCGACCTGCCCTTCGCCGCCTGCCTGCAGGCCATGCAGCACGCTGCCGACACCGGCCGCGATTCGACCCGCGCCCTGCAGGCCCGCATCGGCCGCGCCAGCCGGCTGGGGGAGCGTTCCATCGGCGTGCTTGATGCCGGTGCCTGTTCCTGCGCGCTGATCCTCGGCAGCCTGGCCAAATCGCTGCAGGCCGGCCTGCCTCACTAATCCCCAAGCAAAGGACATCCCATCATGCATTTCCATGACGACGACATGCTGGCCGTGGTCTGCCACGCGCCACGCGACTATCGCCTGCAACGGGTCAAGCGGCCGGCGGCCGGTCCCAATGAGGTCATCATCAAGATCGCCTCGTGCGGCATCTGTGCCGGTGACTGCAAGTGCTTCGCCGGTGCCGCGCGCTTCTGGGGCGACGAGGTCAAGAACAAGCCCTCCTATGTCAAGCCACCGGTGATTCCCGGCCATGAATTCTGGGGCCATGTGGTGGAGATGGGACCGGGCGCAGCCGAGCACCACGGCGTGGCCATGGGCGACCGGGTGATCGCCGAACAGATCGTGCCTTGCGGCAAGTGCCGCTACTGCAAGACCGGCTATCGCTGGATGTGCGAGGTGCATGATGTCTACGGCTTCCAGCGCCAGGTGGCCGAGGGCGGCATGGCTGACTACATGCGGCTGTCAGCACGGGCGGTGATCCACAAGATTCCCGAGCACATCTCATTCGAAGATGCCGCCGTGACCGAACCGCTGTCCTGCGCCATCCATGCCGTCAACCGGGGCGACATCCAGCTTGATGACGTGGTGGTGATTGCCGGTGCGGGCACGCTGGGCTTGCTGATGGTCCAGGTGGCGCACCTCAAGACGCCGAAGAAACTGATCGTCATCGACCTCTCCGACCAGCGTCTGCAACTGGCACGTGAATACGGGGCCGATATCGTCATCAATCCGGGCCGCGAGGATGCGCAGAAGATCGTGCGCGAAGCCACCGGCCAATATGGCTGTGATGTCTACATCGAGACCACCGGCGCGCCCGCCGGCGTGACGCAAGGACTGGACATGATCCGCAAGCTGGGCCGCTTCGTGGAGTTCAGCGTCTTTGGCCGCGATACCACGGTCGACTGGTCCATCATCGGTGAGGAAAAGGAACTGGACTTGCGCGGCGCGCACCTCAGCGGAGACTGCTATCCCATCGCCATCGACCTGCTGGCGCGCGGCCTGGTGACCTCACGCGGCATCGTGACGCACAACTATGCCCTCTCGGAGTGGGAAGCCGCCATCAAGATGGCCGACTCGATGGACTCGATCAAGGTACTGCTCAAGCCCTAAGCCAGGCTGGCCTGCATGCCGCGCGCCAGCTGACACTGGAAGAAACCGACCGAGGAACGCAAGGTCGTGGCCCGGCGACTTAGGTCCTCGGAGGTCACCGCCAGCTCCTCGGAACTGATCGAGTTCTGCTGAACAATCTGCGCCAGCTGGCTGGCCGCGGCGCTGATCTGGCTGACGGCAGCCGATTGCTGCTCCGACGACTGGACGATTTCCTGCACCAGCGCCGAGGTGCGGGCGATGGTCGGCACCATGTCGCCGAGCTGGCGTTCGACCCGGCTGGCCAGGACCGTGTGATCACGTGCGACCTGGTCGATCTCTTCCGCGGCAGCCTGGCTGCGTTCGGCCAGACGCCGCACCTCACCCGCCACCACGGCAAACCCGGCACCATGCTGCCCGGCATGGGCGGCTTCGATGGTGGCATTGAGCGCCAGCAGATTGGTCTGATAGGCGATGTCATCGATGATGGCGATCTTGCCGGCAATCACCTGGATCGCCGCGACCATTTCACCCACCGTCTGCGCGCACTGATGCGCCTCCACGGCAGCGGCCGAGGCGATCTGGTCGGTCAGGCGGGCATTGTCCGCCGTGGTGAGGATGGCGGTATGGATCTGGCTCAGGGCCGTGCTGGTCTGCGCCACGCCGCTGGCCTGCTCGGTGGCCGCCGTGGCCAGCAATTGGGCCGTGGCGCTGACTTCGGCAGCGCTCTCGGCCATGCCCTCGGCGTTGCCGCGCACCTCGGCCACTACCCGCCCCAGGCGCTCGACCATCTTGCGGATGGCGTGCATCATGCTGTCGGCACAGCCGGGCTTGAGCCGGATCTGCTGCAACAGATCGCCGTCGGAAAGCCGCTGCATGACCGTGACCACCTCGCCCGGCTCACCTCCCATCTGGTGCAGCAAGGTGCGCGTGAGCAGCCAGCCCGCAGCGATCAACGTCAGCAATACAGTGCCCGCCACGACAGCCACCGACTCCAGCGCATGGCTGATGATCTCGCGCGCACTCAAGGCGCTGGCCTCACCCAGTGCGACGTTGTAGGAACGATGGCGCGCAAAGCTGGCTTGCACGCTGTCGATGGCAGTGCGAAATTCCAGGCCGAGCGCAGTATGGCTGTCATGGACCAGGCTCCTTCCGCTCTCCACCAGCAAGCGGTTGCGGACCTCCTCAAAACCCGCAATGCGGGCATGCACTTCGGCCAGCATGGCACCGTCGGTCTCATCGGAGATGTAGGCATCGCCATAGGTCTTGAGATGCCCGTTCATGCGCGCCCGCAGCTGGTCCATCTCCTGCACCAGACGGGCACGGTCCGCCGGATCGAGGTTGATGAGGTAGAAGTAGACGCGCTCGCGCATTCCGTTGAAGGCGGCCTGGGCATCGTCCAGCGTGGTCACGCTGGGCACCGTATTGACCTGTGCGTAACTGGCCGCCTCATAGACATTGCCGATCTGGCGCAAGCTGACGATGGCGGTCGCCACCAGCCCCATCGACGCCAGCAGGATCAGCACGAACAAGCGCTGACCGACGGTCAGCAAACGAAACCCGGGCCTGGACATGATTCCTCTCCCCAGAGGCAAGGCTGTGGCTGCGTTGTTGGCGCGCTCCCCTCGCTGCTGCGCGCTGCAGAGCTGTCGATGAAATTATCGCCGGTGAACTGGCTTGTCAATCGGGGCCGCGCTGTCCTCTCATGCGCTGCAAAAGAAAACACCGTCCGGCAACGCTGTGCGACGGCATCCTCACGAGCTCTCATCAGCCCTCACGGAAATCCCCCCGTCAGGCCAACGGCACCTGGCCTATGCCAGCCGGGGCTGCATGCCGCGCGCCAGCTGGCACTGGAAGAAACTCACCGTGGTCTGCAACAGCACGGCGCGCCGGTTGAGTTCTTCCGAGGTCACGGCCAGTTCCTCCGAACTGAGCGAGTTCTGCTGGATCACCTGAGCCAGCTGGCTGGCCGCCTGGCTGATCTGGCTGACCGCCGCCGACTGGCTCTCCGAGGAGTGGACGATTTCCTGCACCAGCGCCGAGGTGCGCGCAATGGTCGGCACCATGTCGTTGAGCTGGCGCTCGGCGGCGCAGGCCAGGGCGACGTTGCTGCGCGCGACCTCGTCGATCTCCTGCGCGGCCGACTGGCTGCGCTCGGCAAGCCGGCGCACTTCGGCGGCCACCACCGCGAAGCCGGAGCCATGCTCACCGGCATGCGCTGCTTCAATGGTGGCGTTCAACGCCAGCAGGTTGGTCTGGTAGGCGATGTCGTCGATGACGACAATCTTGCCGGCGATCTGCTGGATGGCATCCACCATCTGCTTGACGGTATCGGCGCAGGCGCGCGCCTCGACGGCAGCGGCCGCAGCGATCTGGTCGGTCAGCCGGGCATTCTGCGAGGTGCTGAGGATGGAGGCGTGGATCTGCTCCAGCGCCGCACTGGTCTGCTCGACGCCGGAGGCCTGCTCGGTGGAGGCGCGCGACAAGGATTGCGCGGTGGCACTGACCTCCTCGGCGGTGCTGACCAGCCCCTCGGCATTGCCACGGACCTCGCTCACCACCAGGCAGAGACGCTCCATCATCTTCTGGATGGCGTGCATCATGCTGTCGCGGTAGCGTGCCTTCACGCTGATCTGCTGCACCAGGTCGCCATCGGACAAGCGCTGCATCACCGTCACCACATCCCCCGGTTCGCCGCCCATCTGGCGCAACAGCGTGCGCGTGAGCAGCCAGCCGGACCCCAGCAGAACCAGCATGATCCCGCCCGCCAGCAGGCTGACCGTCTGCAGCGCATCGCTGATCATTTCGCGCGCACTGAGTGCACTGGCATCACCCAGCGCGATGTTGTAGGAACGGTGACGGCCGAAGGTCACCTGCACGGCATCAATGCTGGCGCGGAACTCCAGGATCGCCTGCGGCAAACTGTCCTCGATGCGGTCCTCATCGGACACCTTCAACAGTCGCCGCACCACCTCGTCGAAGGCGACGATGCGCGCCTGGTCATCGGCCAGCATGAGGCCGTCGGTCTCGTCGGTAATATACGCCTCGGCGTAGGTCTTGAGATGCTGGTTCAGGCGTGCGCGTTGCGTCTCGATCTCCTTGAGCAGACGCGCACGGTCGAGCGGATCGGGATTGACCAGGTATTGGTAGATGCGCCCCTGGATGGCATTGAAGGCCGCCTGCGCATCATCGAGCGTGGTCACGCTGGGCACGGTATTGACCGTCGCGTAATTGGCCGCATGGTAAACGTTCTCGATCTGACGCAAACTGACGGCCGCCGTGGCGACCAGCCCCAGCAAGGCCAGCAGGATCAGCACCGACAGGCGCTGACCGACGGTCAGCGTGCGAAGCCCAGGCCTGGACATGATTTCCTCCCCCCAGAGGTAGTACGGTGGCTGCATGAAATGGTGGCCGCCCCTCAGCTTGGCCCCATGCAGATTTGACAACGCAATTATAGCGGGCCGTGACGCTTGTCCATCACTGTCGGACAAACGTTTGCGCGGCGGGCAAAAAAATGCCGCCCGGCAATGAAGCGGGCGGCATCGGTGGGGAAGGCGCTTGGGCGGGGCCATCGGGACCGGCCGCCCGCATCATGCTCAGTCGAAACTGATCTGCACCTTCATCATCTTCGACCGGTCACCGGCGATCTCGAAGGCTTCCACCGCCTGGGCGATGGGATAGGTCGCCGTGATCAAGGGCTTCACGTCCACCAGCTTGCGGTTCATCAGCTCCACCGCCATGGCGAACTCTTCATGGAAGCGGAACGCGCCGCGCCAGTCCAGCTCCTTGCCCACCAGCAGATTGGCCGGGAACTGGATGTCGCCTCCCAGGCCGACCTGCACGATGACGGCTTGCGGACGCAGCGCTTCCAGCGCCCCCACCAGCGCCCGTTCATTGCCGCTGGCTTCGAAGAGCACATCGAAGGTCCCCTTGTCGACGGCATAGGCCTTCAGCGCATCGGGCGTCTCGGCCATGTTGATGGCGCGGTCCGCGCCCACCTGCAGGGCCGCTTGCAGCGGCATGCTGGCGACATCGGTGACCACCACTTCCAGTGCACCGGCGCGGCGCGCGGCCACCACCACCAGCGCGCCGATCGGACCACAGCCGGTCACCAGCACGCGCTTGCCCACCAGCGGACCGGCGCGTCGCACCGCATGCAGCGCCACCGACAGCGGCTCGGCCATGGCCGCTTCGCCATCCGTGACATGATCGGCCACGATGTGGGCCTGCGAACGTTCGATGATGATTTCCTGACGGAACGCACCCTGCACGTGCGGGGTGCGCATGGCACTGCCGTAGAAGCGCATGTCCAGGCAATGGTTCTGCTTGCCTTCCTGGCAGTACTTGCACACGCCGCAGGGGCGGCTGGGCGAGATGGCGATGCGGGTGCCGGGTGCGATGTCGGTGATGGCCGAACCCACTTCGGCGATCTGGCCCGAGACTTCATGGCCCAGCACCATCGGTTCCTTGATGCGCACCACGCCGAAACCGCCGTGGTGATAGTAGTGCAGGTCCGAACCGCAGATGCCGCCGGCCTTGACCTTGACCTTCAGTTGCTGCGGTTGCAGCGGGGCGGACTCCAGCGACTGAATGCGCAGGTCGTGCGGTGCATGGATGACGAGGCCTTGTTGCATGTGTATCTCCGAAATGAGCTAAATGATTTACAAGGTAGCGGTCACGCCGCCGTCCACGTAGAGGATGTGGCCATTGACGAAACGTGACGCGTCGCTGGCCAGAAACACGGCAGCACCGACCAGGTCTTCCACATCGCCCCAGCGGCGCGACGGGGTGCGGCCCACCAGCCAGTCGGTGAACTTGGCATCGTTGACCAGGGCCATGTTCATCTCGGTCTTGAAGTAGCCGGGACCCAGGCCGTTGACCTGCAGGCCGTACTTGCCCCAGTCGATGGCCATGCCCTTGGTGAACATCTTCACCGCCCCCTTGGTGGCGGTATAGGGCGCGATGTTGGGACGGCCCAGTTCGCTCTGCACCGAACAGATGTTGATGATCTTGCCGGCACCGCGCGGGATCATGTGGCGTGCCACGGCCTGGGCGGCATAGAAGACACTGTTCAGGTTGGTATTGACGAGATCGTGCCAGTCCGATTCCTTGAACTCTTCCAGCGGATTGCGGCGCTGGATGCCGGCGTTGTTGACCAGGATGCCGATGGCACCGATCTCGTTTTCGATCTTCTGTACCGCCGCCTTGACCTCGTCATTGACGGTGGCATCGAAGCTGGCTTCATGGATGGTGTGGCCCTCGGCACGCAATTGCGCCGCGACGGTGGCGAGCTTGCCGGCATCGCGTCCGTTGAGCACGATGGCAGCGCCCGCCTGGGCCATGCCGCGCGCCAGCGCCAGGCCGATGCCACCGGAAGAACCGGTGATCAGGGCCAGCTTGCCTTCGAGGGAAAAGCCCTGCAAACCTGCGGGCAACGGGGTGGTCTTGATGGTCATGTGGTCTCTTTCTTCTTGTCGGAAATTTCGTTGTCAAACCCTGCCCTGCCCGTGATGGCGCAAAACAGGACTCAGTGCTGCTTTCCGGTCGCGCGCTGGAAGGCGGCGATGGCGTGATACTCCGCCTCCAGTTTGGCCGGAATGGCGGCAAAGATGGGTTGCAGGCGGCCATAGACGGCGACCGCCTCGGCCTCGGGGGCGTGATGATTGGTGGAGCCGACCATGCCCGAGATCACCGACAGCGACGGCAGCAGGTCCAGCGCCCAGGCACCCAGCACGGCCGCGCCCAGGCAGGACGATTCCACGCTCTCCGGTACCACCACTTCACGGTTGAAGATGTCGGCCATCATCTGTCGCCACAGGGCCGAGCGGGCGAAGCCGCCGGTGGCCATCATGCGCTTGGTCGGGCCAACCAGTTCTTCCAGCGCCGGCAGGATGCTGTAGAGGTTGAAGATCACCCCTTCCAGCGCAGCGCGGATCATGTGGTGCTTGCCGTGATGCAGGGCCAGGCCGAAGAAGGAGCCGCGCAGATCGGCATTCCACAGCGGGGCGCGCTCGCCGGCCATGAAGGGATGGAACAGCAGCCCTTCCGCGCCGGGCCGCACCTTCTCGGCGATGCGGGTCAGTGCCTCATAGGGATCGACGCCTTCCTCACGCGCCGCAGCCGCTTCGGCGGTGGCCAGCTCATCGCGCACCCAGCGGAAGATGTTGCCGCCATTGTTGACGGGGCCGCCGACCACCCAGTGTTTTTCGGTCAGTGCATAACAGAACAGGCGGCCATGCGGATCCGTCAGCGGCTCATCGATCACGGTGCGCATGGCACCGGAGGTACCGATGGTCACCGCCACGTGGCCGATCTCGATGGCATTCACGCCCAGGTTGGAGAGCACGCCGTCATTGGCACCGATGATGAAGGGCGTCTCCACCGACAGCCCCAGGCGCTGCGCCATCTCGGGCGACAGGGCCGGCAGGCGGTGCGTGGTCGGGACCGGTGTAGGCAACTGCTCGGCGCGTACGCCCAGCAATTCCAGCGCGCCCTGGTCCCAGGCCAGCTCGCGCAGGTTGAACATGCCGGTGGCCGAGGCAATGGAGTGATCCACCACCCACTGTCCGAAGAGCTGGTACAGCAGGTATTCCTTGATGCCGACGAAGCGCGCGGCCTGTTGGAAAACCTCCGGCTTTTCATGCCGCATCCACATCAGCTTGCACAGCGGCGACATGGGGTGGATGGGGGTGCCGGTACGGCGATAGATGGCATTGCCGTCGTGCTCGTGCTTGATGCGTTCGGCCCAGACCGAGGCGCGGATATCGCCCCAGGTGATGCTGTTGGAGAGCAGGCGATTGTCGGCATCCAGGGCGATGACGCTGTGCATGGCGGCGCTGAAGGACAGCAGCGCAAGCTCCTGCGGAGCAGCCTTGGCCGCCTTGACAGCACCGGCGATGGAAGCCAGCGCGGCCGCGACGATCTGCTCCGGGTCCTGTTCCGCCATGCCCGGTTCGGTGCAGAGGACCGGGTATTCCTCTGCATGCTGGGCGACCACCTTGCCATCGAGCGTGAAGACCACGGTCTTGGTGCTGGTGGTGCCGATATCGACGCCGAGCATGTAGGGTGCGGAAGAGGACATATGCAGTTTCCTTAACAAACAAAGCAAGACGCCCGGACCAGCCGGGCGTTGCGATCAGTCTTAGACGACCAGGTTGAGCAACATGATGAAGATGATAGCAACAACCGAGATCAGCGTTTCCATCACCGTCCAGGTCTTGAAGGTTTCACCGACGCTCATGTTGAAGTATTCCTTGACCAGCCAGAAGCCCGCATCGTTGACGTGCGACAGGATCAGCGAACCGGCACCGGTGGCCAGCACCAGCAGTTCCTTGTTGGTGCCGGGGATCAGCGCCACCAGCGGTGCGACGATGCCGGCACCGGTGATGGTGGCGACGGTGGCCGAACCGGTGGCCACACGGATCACGCCAGCCACGAACCAGGCCAGCAGCAACGGCGAGATCTGCGCATGCACGGCCAGCTGGCCAATGGCAGTGCCCACGCCGGAGTTCACCAGCATCTGCTTGAAGCCGCCGCCGGCACCGATGATGAGCACGATGGCCGCGGTCGGGGCCAGGCTCTGGTCCACGAATTTCAGCACTTGCTGGCGGCTGAAGCCACGGGCGATGCCGAAGGTCCAGATCGCCAGCAGCAGTGCCGCCAGCAGGGCCACGATGGGGTTGCCGATGAAGTCCATCAGGTCGCGCACGGCGTGGCCTTCCGGCAGGGTGACGTCGACGAAGGTCTTGAGCAGCATCAGGAACACCGGCAGCAGCACCGTCACCAGCGTGGTGGTGAAGCCAGGCAGGTTGGTGGTCTGCGGTTCACGCGCCAGTTGCGCCATCAGTTCCTCGGAGGGCTTGATGTCGACGTAGCGCGAAATGAAGGCACCGAACAGCGGGCCGGCGATGATGACCGTCGGCAGGCCCACCAGCAGACCGTAGAAGATGGTCTTGCCGATGTCGGCACCGAAGATGCCGATGGCCAGCAGCGGGCCCGGATGCGGCGGCACCAGGCCGTGCATCACCGACAGGCTGGCCAGCATGGGCATGCCGATCTTGAACAGCGGCACGCCGGAACGGCGCGCCACGATGAACACCAGCGGGATCAGCAGCACGAAGCCGATCTCGAAGAACAGGGGAATGCCGACAAGGAAGGCGCCCATCATCATGGCCCAGTGCACGCGCTCGCGGCCGAAAGCGCGCACCAGCGTCTGGGAAATCTGGTCAGCGCCGCCGGACTCGGCCATCAGCTTGCCCAGCATGGTCCCCAGGCCCAGCACGATGCCGACGAAACCGAGCACGCCGCCGAAGCCGTCCTGGAAGGACTTGACGATCTTGGGCAGCGGCATGCCGGAGATCAAGCCGAGGAAGCCCGATGTGATGGTCAGGGCGATGAAGGGATGGATGCGCAGGCGCGTGATCATCAGGATCAGCGCGAGGATCGCAATGACTGCATTGAACAGCAAGGTGGCGTCGTGGCTCATGCCCAGCATGGGATCTCCGATTGCCGATAGCCGATGGCGCACGATCCCTGGTTCAGCGCAGCAGCGCGGCCCCGCGCATGGCGCCAGGGCGAGCGTCTCCTGCGGCCTCTCCTGGAGAAGGCACGGGCATCTGCACTATCTGCGTAGTGTTTTATTGAGGAACCCACGAGGGCTGCACTGAGTTCCGTTCCTGAGTGTGGTATGCCGCCGCCAGCTCCGCCGCCGTGTGCCCGGAGGTTCAGATGTTAGCGTTAACATGGGGCGCGATGATAACGCTAACATTTTGCGCGGGTCAAACACTTGTTGTGTTGCGGTGCGTCAGAAGCGGGAGTTGAGCGGGCGCCGGTGCGATATAAATTGTTTTGCGGAAATACCCGAAAGGACTTCCCGCATGCCAAGAGGGCCCCGCAAGCAGGTATCATGTCGCCACTCCGAATGACCGCCCTTCCATGCATCCATGACCCAGCGCGCAGCACCCAAGTCCAAGCCCAAAGCCCCACCCGCCGTGCGTGGTAGCCGTGCCACCGGGCGCGTCACCATCATCGACGTGGCGGCCGAGGCCGGGGTGAGCCCGATGACGGTGTCCCGTGCGCTGAAAAATCCCGGCCTGGTGCAGGAACAGTCGCGCCAGCGCATCCTGGAAGCCATCGATCGGCTGGGCTATGTGCCCAACCAGGCGGCCTCGACGCTGGCTTCGGCACGCTCGCAGGTGATTGCGGTGCTGGTGCCGTCGCTGACCAATGCGGTTTTCATCGAGACGCTTTCCGGTATTCGTGACTACCTGGCCGGTGCCGGCTACCAGTTCCTGATCGGCGAGACCGGTTACGTGCGCGCCAAGGAAGAGCAGCTCATCGCCACCTATCTGGCCCATGCTCCCGCCGGCTTCCTGCTCTCCAGCAGCGAGCAGCACGACATCCTGCAGGCCCGTCCCGGCAGCCGGGATATCCCGGCGGTGCGCATGTTCGACCTGGGACGCAGCCAGCATGATTTCTCGGTAGGCTTCTCGCAGACACGTGCCGGGCATGCGGTGGCTCGGCATCTGGTCGAACGCGGCTACCGGCGCCCGGCTTTCCTGGCGGCCCAGCTCGACCCGCGCATGATGAAGCGCCGTGAGGGCTTCCGCAAAGGCTTGCTGGAAGCGGGCATCAAGCCCGAGATCGAAGTCTTGCTGCCCGAGCCGACCACCGTCGACATGGGCGCACAACTGCTGCGGCGAGTGCTGGAACAGCATCCGGAATGCGATTCCGTGTTCTGCTGCAATGATGACCTGGCCTTGGGCGCGCTGTTCGAATGCCAGCGCCAGGGCATCAGCGTGCCGCGCGAGATGGCCATTGCCGGTTTCAACGATCTGTCCTGGGCGGCTTGCGCCACCCCCTCCATCACTACCGTAGTCACGCCGCGCTACGACATCGGCTACAAGTCGGCCGAGATGCTGGTGCGCCAGCTCAAGGGCGAAGACATTCCCAAAGGCCGCCTGGACCTGGGCTTCGAGCTGGCGCTGCGCGAAAGTACCTGAGCGAGCGTTTGCGTTTGTATTTACGTTCGCGCCTGCATCCCACGCATCCGTGGACGAATCGGCGCCAATAATCCATCCATCGCCGGCTCCCGGCTCTGGACAGAAAATTGCCATTCTCTACAATCTCCCGGTGTCGTTCTGCTCTGCAAGAATGCAGCAGCACAGCAATAGGCTGATGCAGGGATGCAGCAGCGCGGACGGCATTTCTATAAATAATATGCAGATAACCAAGTCCAGATCACCAGGAGCAACCCTCATGCAGACATTCACCGGTCTTTGCAAACCCGCCGCCATGGCCCTGCTGCCGCTGTGCGGCGCGCTGGCCTTCCTGCCGGCCTCGGCCCAGACGGCAGCGCCGTCGGCCCCGGTCGTCAAGTACGACCTGACCTATGACATCATCAGCCCGGTCCACAGCCAGCACGGCATGGTGGCCACCGAGCAGGAGCTGGCCACCAAGGTCGGCGTGGATATCCTCAAGAAGGGCGGCAATGCCGTCGACGCCGGCGTGGCCGTGGGCTTTGCCCTGGCCGTGGTGCTGCCCAATGCGGGCAACATCGGCGGTGGCGGTTTCATGATGATCCACGACGCCAAGACCGGCAAGAACGTGGCGCTGGACTTCCGCGAGATGGCCCCGCAGCGCGCCACCCGCAACATGTACCTGGACGACAAGGGCAACGTGGTGCCCGGCCGTTCGCTCTATACCCACCTGGCCGTGGGCGTGCCCGGCACCGTCGCGGGCCTGTCGCATGCGCTCTCCAAGTACGGCACGATGAAGCTGTCGCAGGTGATCCAGCCGGCCATCGAACTGGCCGAAAAGGGTTACCCGGTCAGCCGCAGCCTGGCGCTGATCCTCTCGGCCGAGCGCGAACACCTGGGCCAGTGGGATTCCTCCAAGGCCATCTTCTTCAAGGAAGGCCGTCCGCTCAAGGAAGGCGAAATGCTGGTCCAGAAGGACCTGGCCAAGTCGCTGCGCCTGATCGCCAAGGAAGGTCCGAAGGCCTTCTATGACGGTGCCATCGCCAAGAAGATCGTGGCCGAGATGGACAAGCACGGCGGCCTCATCACCGCCGAGGATCTGAAGAACTACAAGGTCGTCGAACGCGTGCCGGTCTCCGGCAACTATCGCGGCTACCAGGTCATGTCGATGCCGCCGCCGAGCTCGGGCGGCGTGCATATCATCCAGATGATGAACATCCTGGAACGCTATCCCCTGAAGCAATACGGTGCCGACAGCGCGCAGACCATCCACCTGATGGCCGAAACCATGAAGCTGGCCTATGCCGACCGCTCCGAATACCTGGGCGATCCGGATTTCACCAAGGTCCCGGTCAAGGGCCTGACTTCGCGCGCCTATGCCGACGAACTGGCCAAGAAGATCAACCCGGACCGCGCAACGCCCTCCACCGAGATCAAGCCGGGCCAGCCGCAGCCGTATGAAAGCGACCAGACCACCCATTACTCGGTGGCCGACAAGGACGGCAACCTGGTGGCGACCACCTACACGCTGAATCTGAACTTCGGCAGCGGCATCGTCGCCACCGGTACCGGCATCACCTTGAACAACGAGATGGATGACTTCGCCGCCAAGCCGGGCGTGCCCAATGCATTCGGGCTCATCGGTGGCGACGCCAACGCGGTCGGCCCGTACAAGCGTCCGCTGTCGTCGATGTCGCCGACCTTCGTGCTCAAGGATGGCAAACCCTTCCTGGTCACCGGCAGCCCGGGTGGCAGCCGCATCATCACTACCACCCTGCAGACCATCCTCAACGTGATCGACCACGACATGAACGTGGCCGAAGCCACCATCACGCCGCGTATCCACCACCAGTGGGCACCGGACCAGCTGCGCGTGGAAAAGGGCTTGTCGGCCGATACGCTCAAGATCCTGCAGGACAAGGGCCAGAAGATCAGCGTGCAGCCTTCCATGGGCCGTACCCAGACCATCCAGATCCGTCCGGATGGCTTTGACGGCTTCTCGGATCCGCGCAATCCGGATGGACGTACGCTGGGATTCTGAGGCATCGGTGATTGACGCAGTGATGCGCTGATGTGATTCCACATCACGCATTTTATCCGGCACGGAACCGGACCGGCCGCTGCCGGTCCCCACCATGGCTCCCGATGATTCGGGAGCCATTTTTTATCAGGGAGCGCGTTTCACTTCCCGCACGATGGCTGCCATTTTTCAAGAAACGTTCATTTCCTGAAACGGCGATCTGAACCGGCCTACCCGGTATCAAAACTTATTTTCACTCCGGCACAATAAAATTGTTCGAACTCCGATCAGATTTCTTTGCCGCACTTTACTCACTCCCAAAAAATCACCACTCGATTTCGCGAGAGCGCCTCCGACGCGGCTTTCCGGGCAATTCCAATTACCTGCCTGCTGGCTTTCAGAATTTATTCGATCAAACTCAAGAAAATTTTCGAGACATTCTTCGAAATCTGAAGAGCCGTATTTCGTTAAATTTTTGTATTTCGGTTTTATTCCCTTGATCCCCTTATCAGGACAAAACGACGCCATCACTATGGCAGGCGTTTGTCACTGAGCACGATTTTTCATCCGCTCACGTTCACCCGTACCGCGCACCGAAAGGTGTCTTGCCGGCAGGCACCACCCCTGTCCTGCCAGCGGCTTGGCTTGAGCGATGAAAGCGTGCGTGACCCGATTTCGATTCGTCACTTTCTAGGGAGTACCACCATGACCGTTACCGTTCTCAAGCTGTCCGACGCCGACGCCTACCTCAAGAACATCTCCATCAAGAGCATCAAGGACGTCCGCGCGCTGGACGTGGACCTGATGCTGGTGCTGGTCAACGGAGATCGCATCATCATCAGCAGCGGCGCAGTCAGCGCCATGAGCGCCCCGGAGTCCTCGTTGCAGTTCGCCGATGGCCAGCTGCCGCTGGCCAGCGTGTTCCAGCAGATCGACAAGATCGATGTCTCGCCGGAAGCCAACCTGACCGTCAGTTCCAAGGAAATCACGCGCTACAACCAGAACAACGCCAGGAACAAGAAGGCCCGCAAGAACGACGAGGAAGACAGCGACAAGCCGGTGGTGGTCGAGGACGGCGAGCGCGATCCCAGCGCTGCTGCAGAGACCAGCGGCAGCAGCGGCAACACCGAGCGGCCCAACTTTTCGCCCACCAGATCTCCTGACAACCAGAGCCAGATCGCCGATGCCGAAATCAACTCGCAGCATGAAAAGAACTGGGGCGTGCAATGGCCCATCGCGGCCGGCGCGCTGGCGCTGCTGGCAGCGGCCGGGGGCGGTGGTGGTGGCGGCGGCAGCGGGGGCGGCAATGGCGGTAGCGCTGCTAACGGTGGCAGCGGCGGCGCAGGCAGTGGCGCAGGCGCTGCAGCCGCCGACAGTGCAGGTGCAGGCACGGTCGACCCGTCCGCCGCAGTCATCCGGGGCAACGCCGCGCTGGGTGCCATCAAGAACGCGAACGTCACGGCCTATGACGCAGCCGGCAATGCCATCAGCGATACCGTGGCCGTGGTCGACGGCAAGTACACGCTGACGCTCAAGCATCCGCTCTACAAGGGCCCGATGATGCTGGTGGTGCGCGACAACACCCCCGGCGGAGCCGACAACTACATCGACGAAGGCAGCCTGCAGCTCACCGACCTGGGCCCCACGCCGCTGCGTGCACTGGTCATGGCCAGCGGCGTCAACCAGAACGTCAACGTCACCGCACTGACCGAACTGGCCGTGCTCAAGGCCGGTCTGGACCAGGGCGTCACGCGCGCGGCCGAGCAGCCTGACGTCACGGCCGAACGCATCATCGCCGCCAACAATGCGGTCAGCGGCTTCTTCAAGGTCGATATTCTCGGGACGGACGTGGTCACCACTTCCGCCACCCATGCGAACGGACGCGGCATCCCCAAGCCGACTGCTCGTCAGCAAGGTGCTCACCGCCGACGACCTCCGCGCCAATGAAGTCCGGCTCACCGTCACGGAGAGTCTGAGTCGCGGAGACCATCAATTCATTGCGAAGTACAGCGAAGAATCGGGAGATCAAAGCGAATCGTTGCCGGTACCACTGACTGTCGAGACATCCGGCGTGCTGCCCTTCCTGAGTGACCTGAAGGTCCAGCTGCCTTACGCCACCACAAAGCCTGCTCAGGATCTCGGCACGTCCAGCAGTGCCTATGCGGTGTTCGTCGATGCGAACGCATCCGGTACCGCCAGCAACTACCAGCAGGGTCCAAGCTTCAGCGGCAAGGTCGGCACACGGGGTGCCGCCACGTCCGGCACGTATCTGGTGCAGGCAAGCATGGGCGGCAAGCTGCTCGGCTTCGATGTGGTTGGCGAGGGCGACTTCACCATCAGGACCAGTGCCAATCTGCTCAAGCCTGGCTTCTACAATGATCTCAGCATCACGGCAACCAACATCACGCCGGGCAGCGAGAACAAGGGCCAAGCCAACGGCGTGCAGGGTCTGGCACTGGGCTACTACTGGGCACCGCAGGCGCTGGAGGACCTCAAGGGCGGTGCCGGTAACGATGAAATCCTGGTAGGTGCCACAGCGAGAAGGTCGGCCACAGAAATCGAAACCGGTGCCGGACGGGATGTGCTGATCCTCAGCGCCTTTGGCAAGACGGCGAACCTGGAAGCCAATGTGACGGACTTCCAGCTGGGGACCGATCAGGTCAAGGTGTTGTCGGGCAATAGCCCTTCCGGCTTGGTCTATCGCGCCATCACGGCTGACAACTGGCAGCAGTTCGCGCCCCGGGCAGAACAAAACACCTACGGCAGCGGCACGAAGCTGGTCATTGATCTGGACGGCACAGGTCCGGGCACGGACAAGTACACCCTCTACCTGCCCACAGTGCCCTTCAATTACGACACCAACACCAAGAGCCTCTTCGGTCTGTAACACGCCTCACACTGCCCGCAGCAACCCGGCCCATGATCCATGGGCCGGGCCCTGCTGCCCCCCATCATCGCAAGACAGAAAGGAAGGAGACCCGATGTATGTCCAGAAAAATAGGCGACGGCCGCAACCTCTGGCGGCCCGGCAACGAAGACCTCCCCATGCTGGTGGAACGCCTCCATGCGCAGCGCGAAGACCGTGCCTGGCTGAGCATGCCGGAACGTCCCGACACCGGCCCGTCCAGGCTGCCGGTGACATTCGACGACACCCTCATTCTGCTGCCCCAGCTGACCGATGCCGACTACTGGAGCAGCGCCCTGACCCTGTCTCCGGACTGGTTCAGTCACGCCGATGCCCTCAAGAGATCGCCACGGCATTGATGCATCACCACCCTCAACCCCTATGCCAACAACGCGCATATCACCCACATCACGCATACCATGGATAACCACAAGCTCGCCATCGGCCAACGCCTGCGCACCATCCGCCTGAAGATGGGCATCAACCAGAACGTCTTCGCCCGCGCCCTGAACACTGCGCCCAATCACATCTGCCAGATCGAACGCGGCCGCTGCGTTCCCGGCGGCAAGCTGCTGCGCCTCATGCGCGAACAGTTCGGCATCGATATCACCTGGCTGCTCAGCGGCCAAAGCGCAGCCACGACCACCAGCCTGCTCAAGCGCGAAATCGGCGCGCTGGTGGAGGACTACCAGCGCGCCGATGCCAATGGCAAAGCCTTCCTCGTTTATACGGCGAGCTTTCTGGTGGAGGGCACGGAGAAACACGATGCCCGGTCCGCCTCAAAAAAATAGGCAGTCGATGACTGCTCGCCATCGCCTGCCTTTACGGTGTTGCTGAAGAACGCTCAACCAGCGGATCGCACGGCACCCGGCTGCCTCACCCGATCACCCTGCCACAGGCGCAAGCAAAGAGGCGCTGGCTCTCCTTATTCGCGCACGTCCCCACCCTTCGGATACACCTTCACCAGCACGATCTTCGGTCCCGACATGCGCTTGATGACCACATCAAAGGCCGCGAACTCGATCTTCTGGCCTTCCTTGGGCAAGTCGCCCAGCTTCTCCATCACCAGGCCGCCGACCGAGTCGATGCTGTCGTCATACTCGATGTCGATGCCCAGCATGTGTTCCAGCGTCACGATGGGCAAGCTGCCCTTGCCCAGCAAGGTACCGTCATCCTGACGGCTCCACTCGCCGGTGTTGTGGCGGAATTCGTCACGGATTTCGCCCACCAGGAAACTCAGCATGTTGTCCAGCGTGATGAAACCCTGCGGCGGCTGGCCCTTCTTGCCGATGATGGCAAAGTGCGGCATGCCGGTGCGGAAGCGGCGCAGCAGGTCCAGTGCCGGCAAGGCCGGCGAAATGAACTGCACCGGACGCAGATATTCCTTCAGGTTGCCGATGGCGCGGCCATCCTGCTGCGCCAGGAACACATCCTTCAGGTGCACCAGGCCCAGCACCTGCTGGCGCTCGGCATCGAAATAGGGATAACGGGAATAGCGGTTGCGATAGATGATGTCCAGGTTCTCTTCCAGACTCTTGTCATCGCCCAGGGACACGATCTCGCTGGCCGGACGCATGATGTCGGCCACGTCCAGTTCGGCAAAGTTCAGGCTCTGCGCCAGCACGTTCCACTCGTCACGCGTGAACTTGCCACTCTTGCCGCTCTTGCTGCCTGCGCGCAGGATGAGCTTGAGTTCGTCCGAAGAATAATGGGCATCGTGACCATGTCCCGCACCCAGTCCGGCCACGCGCAGCAGCCAGTTGGAGCTGGCATTGAGCACCCAGATCAGCGGATACATGCCCCAGTAGAAACCGTACAGCGGCACGGCACACCACAAGCCCAGCTTCTCGGGGCTGCGGATGGCCATCGACTTGGGGGCCAGCTCGCCTGCCACGATGTGCAGGAAGGAAATGACGAAGAAGGCGAACACGAACGAGATGCCGTGAATCAGCTCCTGATTGGTCACGCCGACCAGCGAAAAGAGCGGTTCCAGCAAGCGTGCGAAGGCGGGTTCACCGATCCAGCCCAGGCCCAGCGAGGCCAGGGTGATACCCAATTGGCAGGCGGAGAGATAGGCATCCAGCTGATTGTGGACCACGGCCAGGATGCGGCCGCGCATGCCTTGTGTTTTTGCGATGGCCCGGATGCGCGTTTGACGCAACTTGACCAGACTGAATTCTGCTGCAACGAAAAAACCGTTCAACGCAACCAGGAAGAAGGCCGCGACGATCAGTAATATGTTTTCCAACTAGGGTTCCTATCGGGGTTGTCTAAGGGCCCGGACGCCATGAGCCGGTCCGGACTCCGTAATTTACCATGCATGTGGCATGGAACCCGATTCGTTGTCAAAAAAGTAATCTATGCGTGATCTGCATGACCATGGCGTGGCCTGTGCAGGAAGCCAGGCAGGCGGAGCGGCCGATCTGCCGCTCCACAGCCTGCGCGCTTCAGTCCGCGAACCCTTCCAGCACGATCTTCCCCTTGGCCTTGCCCGACTCCAGCAGGGCATGCGCACGCCGCAGATTCTCCGCGCTGATGCGCCCGTAATGCTCGCCGGTCGTGGTGCGTAGCACGCCCTCGTCCAGCAGTTGTGAAACCCGTTGCAGCAGTTCGTGCTGGCGGATCATGTCGGCAGTCTGGAACATGGAGCGGGTGAACATCAATTCCCAATGCAGCGAAATGCTCTTGCGCTTGAGCGGCACCGCATCCAGCGTGGCCGGATCGTCGATCAGCGCCAGCTGGCCCTGCGGTGCCAGCGCCTCGATGATCTGTGCATAGTGCTGGCCGGTATGGGTCAGGCTGATGACGATATCCACTTCAGGGAAACCCAGCTGCTCCAGTTGCGGCTTGAAGGGCTGGCTGTGGTCGATCACGTGATGCGCGCCGAGCTCGCTGACCCATTGCGCGGTTTCCGGGCGCGAGGCGGTGCCGATGACGGTCAGCTGCGTGAGCTTGCGCGCCAGCTGGATCAGGATCGAGCCCACGCCACCGGCTGCGCCGATGATGAGCAATCGCTTGCCCTGCCCCGCGCCTTCAGCGACGCCAACGCGGTCAAACAGCAGTTCCCAGGCGGTGATGGCCGTCAGCGGGATGGCGGCGGCATCTGCATGGCCCAGGCTGGCGGGCTTGCGGCCGACAATGCGCTCGTCGACCACGTGCAGTTCGCTGTTGGCACCGGGGCGGACGATGGAACCGGCATAGAACACCTCGTCGCCCGGCGCAAACAGGCTGACCGCCGGGCCGACCGCACGCACCACGCCGCTGACATCCCAGCCCAGCACGCGCGCTTCGCCAGCGCTGGCGCGGATCTTGGTGTCGACCGGATTGACCGAGATGGCCTTGACCTCGACCAGCAGGTCATGCTCGCCAGCGACGGGATCGGGCAAGGTGGTGTCGGCCAGCGAGGCGGCGTCATGGATGGCTTTGGCTTGCGGGTTGGTGATGATGGCTTTCATGCTGAATCCTTCACGATAATGAGCAACAGATGGGAGACATCTTAGGACAGCGCCACCCGATCAACCACTCCCGGGACCACGAAAGAGTTTCTTCATACAGGCGAAAATCCACCCCTGTCCCCCACCCGCCGCCGCATCCGCGCAGGTGATCGCTTACACCAGATGCGGCTTGATCACCGCCGCCAGCTTGTCGAAGGCGCGCGCGATCTCCTCATTGGGCACGCTCGCATAGCCCAGCAACAAGCCCCGCCGCGCCCCGCGCGCATGCATGTAGTAACGCGACAGCGGGCGCACCACGATGCCGGCGGCCAGCGCCTCTTCGCAGATGAGCACGTCGTCGCACTCCTGCGGCAGGCCCAGCACAAGATGCAATCCGGCCTCGCCGCCGGTAATGGTCATCTTCTCGCCGAAGTGGCGGTTGATGGACTGCTGCAGCAGTTGCAGCCGTTCGGCATACAGCACGCGCATCTTGCGGATGTGCGAAGCGAAGTGGCCCTCGGCCATGAAGTCGGCCAGCGTGGCCTGCAGGAAGACCTGGCCGTTGCGATACAACTCGGCAATGCCGGTGGCAAAGGCCTTGGCCAGCGACTCCGGTACCACCAGGAAGCCGATGCGCAATCCCGGAAACATGATCTTGCTGAAGGTGCCCATGTACAGCACGCGGTCCTGCGTATCCATGCCCTGCAGCGACGCCAGCGGACGGCCACCGTAGCGGAATTCGCTGTCGTAGTCATCCTCGATGATCCACACCTTGTGGGTCGCCGCGTACTCCAGCAGCATGCGCCGCCGCGACAGGCTCATCACCATCCCGAGCGGATACTGGTGCGAGGGCGTGGTGCAGATGAAGCGCGGCGGACGGCGCAAATTGGCCAGGCGCATGCGCATGCCTTCCTGATCCACCGCAATCGGGACCGACTGGATGCCCAGCGAATTGAGCACGCTGCGGGTGCCCCAGTAGCACGGGTCTTCCACCCAGGCAGTATCTCCATGCTCGCCCAGCAGCTTGACCACGATGTCGATGGACTGGTGGATGCCGGTGGTGATGAGCACCTGCGAGGGCGTGCAGTTGACCGAGCGCGCCACCCGCAGGTACTCGGCGATCTGCTCGCGCAGTCCGGCATAACCGGCGCCCGGCCCGTAGGTCAGCAGGTCCGAACTGGAACGACGCCAATGCTTGTTCTGCAGGCGTCCCCAGATCTTGTGCGGCACGCAGGTCACGTCCGGTACACCCGGCATGAAGGCCCCCCACTGCCGCTCGCCCACGCCGGCCTGACGTGTGAGCAACGCACCGCGCGCAGACAGCTCGGATTTGCCGGAAGGATCGGTCAGCGGCTCCTTGCGCTCGACCGCCTCGGGGATCTGGTCCGGCGCCGTATCGGCCACGAAGGTTCCGGCACCGGTGCGGCTTTCCAGATAGCCCTCGGCCAGCAATTGTTCATAGGCGTAGGTGACCGTATTGCGCGAGGTGCCCAGCTCCAGGGCCAGGTCGCGCGAGGACGGCAATTGCATGCCCGCCGGTAGCGTATGGGCCAGGATGGCTTCGCGGATCAACTGGTAGATCTGGCGGTTGACGGGCATGCGCTCGCTGCCGGTCTTTACGTTTTTGGTGGTCTTCGCTGCGCCGCTTTCGCGGCTGGCCGCCGCCTTGCCCTTGCCCGGCGCGGCCTTGGCGGAGGTGCGATTGATGCGCAGCAGCAGATAGTCGGACAAGGAGGCGAGTTTCAAGTGGCACCATCAAATAATTGAAATTGGCTCTATATTACAGTGCCACTGGGGTTTTATATTGTTTCCCGATTCAGCAATTTCCTGCACATTTCCGCGCCCTGCGGCGCATTCAACGAAGCAAGATCGGAGCAAGCCATGACCAGCAAGGCCACCAACCAAGAGCTGCAACAACGAAAGAATGCCGCCACCCCGCGCGGCGTGGGTGTGATGTGCGACTTCTACGCCGAGCGCGCGTCCAACGCCGAACTGTGGGATGTGGAAGGCCGCCGCTTCATCGACTTCGCCGCCGGCATTGCGGTCCTCAACACCGGCCACCGCCATCCCAAGCTGCTCGACGCCATGCGCGCCCAGCTCGACAAGTTCACCCACACCGCCTACCAGATCGTGCCCTACGCCAGCTATGTCGAACTGGCCGAGCGCATCAATGCGGTGACGCCAGGCAACTATCCCAAGAAGACCGCCTTCTTCTCCACCGGCGCCGAAGCCGTGGAAAACGCCATCAAGATCGCCCGCGCCCACACCGGCCGTCCCGGCGTGATCGCCTTCGCTGGCGGCTTCCATGGCCGCACCATGATGGGCATGGCGCTCACCGGCAAGGTCGCGCCCTACAAGCTGGGCTTCGGTCCCTTCCCCGGCGACGTGTTCCATGCGCCCTACCCCAGCGCCCTGCACGGCATCACCACCGAAGACGCACTGGACGCGGTCCACGGCCTCTTCAAGAGCGACATCGAAGCCAAGCGCGTGGCCGCCATCATCCTGGAACCGGTGCAGGGCGAAGGCGGCTTCTATGCCGCCCCGGCCGACTTCATGCGCGGCCTGCGCGCCATCTGTGACGAGCACGGCATCCTGCTGATCGCCGACGAAGTGCAGTCCGGTTATGGCCGTACCGGTAAATTGTTTGCGATGGAACATTACGACGTCCTGCCCGACATGATGACCATGGCGAAGAGCCTCGCCGGTGGCATGCCACTGTCGGCCGTCAACGGCCGCGCCGAGATCATGGATGCGCCCGCCCCTGGCGGCCTGGGCGGCACCTATGCCGGCAACCCGCTGGCCGTCGCCTCGGCGCTGGCGGTGCTGGATGTGATGGAAGAAGAAAAGCTGGTCGCCCGCGGCCAACGCCTCGGTGACAAGCTGCAGGAGCACCTGAAGGAACTGCGCTCTGCCGTGCCGCAGATCGCCGAAGTGCGCGGTGTCGGTGCGATGGTGGCGGTGGAGTTTGCCGATCCCGTCACCGGCAAGCCGGATGCGCACTACACCAAGAAGGTCCAGCAACATGCGTTGAACAATGGCTTGCTGCTGCTCTCCTGCGGCAGCTACGGCAACGTGATCCGCTTCTTGTTCCCGCTGACGATTCCCGATACCGTCATGGATGAGGCACTGGGCATCCTGGCCAAGGCGATCAAGCTGGCCTGAGTCTTGCATTGCAAGGCAGCTTTCAGCAGTGGGTTAAAGGGGCCGGACCAAGTATCCGGCCCTGCGTACAAGAGAGGATCGATGATGGCAGCTTATGCAATGAAGCAAGCGGCGCAAGCACACGCGCCGGCTACCGGCAGCGGCAATGACGTGCTGGTGCAGTTCTGCGGCGTGAAGAAAACCTACGATGGCGAAAACCTGATCGTCAAGAATCTGGATCTCGACATTCGTCGCGGTGAATTTTTGACCCTGCTGGGTCCGTCCGGCTCCGGCAAGACCACCTGCCTGATGATGCTGGCCGGTTTCGAATTCCCGACCGGCGGCGAGATCCGCCTCGATGGCCAGTTGCTCAATCGCGTGCCGCCCCACAAGCGCAACATCGGCATGGTGTTCCAGAACTATGCGCTGTTCCCGCACATGACCATCGCGCAGAACGTGGCCTATCCGCTGTCGGTGCGCAAGATGGATCGCGCCACCCGCGAAGCCAAGGTCAAGCAGGCGCTGGACATGGTGCAGATGGGCAAATTCGGCGACCGTTATCCGACCCAGCTCTCGGGCGGCCAGCAGCAGCGCGTGGCGCTGGCGCGCACGCTGGTGTTCGATCCGCAACTGGTGCTGATGGATGAACCGCTGGGCGCGCTCGACAAGCAATTGCGCGAACACATGCAGCTCGAACTGAAGGCCCTGCACAAGCGCCTGGGCGTGACCTTCGTCTACGTCACCCACGACCAGAGCGAAGCGCTCACCATGTCGGACCGCGTGGCCGTCTTCGACCAGGGCGTGATCCAGCAGCTGGCTCCCGTCACCGAGCTCTACGAATATCCCGACAATCAATTCGTCGCCAACTTCATCGGCGACAACAACCGTCTCAAGGGCAGCGTGGAATCGGTCCAGGGCGAACACTGTACGGTGCGCCTGGCCGATGGCACGGTGGTGACCGGCCTGAACGTGCATCGCGCCCATGCCGGACAAAGCATCACCGCCTGCGTGCGCCCGGAACGCATCCGCCTGGCCGCAGGCGGCAGTGCCGAACCCAACAGCATCCGCGCCACCATCGCCGGGCTGATCTATTTTGGGGATCACGTGCGCGTGCGCTGCACGGTGACGGGGCAGGAAGACTGCTTCGTCAAGCTCTCCCTCTCCGACCCGGCACTGGCGGGACTGAGCGAAGGCAGCAGCGTGGTCCTGCATGTGGCGCAGGATCGTCTGCGCTGCTTCCTCTGATTTCCGCACACTCCCCGTTTACTTAGTTTTTTGAGTTATTCCGTTTTTGTTCTTTTGTCGCACCTGATGTTCAGCAGTACCGCTTGATGAGCGAGGCAACTCAGATTGCCGCTCGGCTCTACCTTAGTTCAACACAGTCAACACGCACGATAACCAACGAGGAACAACAATGAAACGCCTGACACCTGCCCTGCTGTCCCCGCTCTTCCTGGGCCTGCTGTTTTCCGGCGCGGCTTCCGCCGCGGAACTGACCCTGGTCAACTTCGGCGGTGCCAATGGCAACGCCCAGAAGGTGGCCTACGTCGAGCCCTTCCAGAAGAGCACCGGCACCAAGGTCGTGACCGCCGAATTCAACGGCGAACTGGCCAAGGTCAAGGCCATGGTCGAGACCAAGAAGGTCAGCTGGGACGTGGTGGAAATCGACGGCGGCGACCTGACCCGCGCCTGTGATGATGGCCTGATCGAAAAGCTCGACCTGGCCAAGACCATCAAGAAGGACGACTACATCCCCGAAGCCACCGTCAGCGAATGCGGCATGGGTGCCTTCGTCTGGTCCACCGTGCTGGCCTACAACGCCGACAAGCTCAAGACCGCACCGACCGGCTGGGCCGATTTCTGGGATACCAAGAAATACCCCGGCAAGCGCGGCATGAAGAAGAGCGCCCAGTACAACCTGGAGTTCGCACTCATGGCCGACGGCGTGCCGACCAAGGATGTCTACAAGGTCCTGGCCACCAAGGAAGGCGTGGATCGCGCCTTCAAGAAGCTGGATCAACTGAAACCCAACATCCAGTGGTGGGATGCCGGTGCCCTGCCGGCGCAGTTCCTGGCCTCGGGTGACGTGGTCATGGCCAACGCCTACAACGGCCGCATCGATGCCGCCCAGCGCGAAGGCAAGAACCTGAAGGTGGTGTGGGCCGGCAGCGTCTACACCCTGGATTACTGGGTGATCCCGAAGGGTTCGCCGAACAAGGCACTGGCCGAGAAGTTCATCAACTTCGTCAGCCAGCCGGAAAACCAGAAGGTCTACGCCAACAACATCGCCTATGGCCCGGTCAACAAGGGCGCCTTGAAGATGCTGGATGCCAAGACCCTGGGCAACCTGCCGACCTCGCCGGCCAATGCCAAGGACGCGGTGCAGCTGAGCCTGCAATTCTGGACCGACCACGGTGAAGAGCTGGAACAGCGCTTCGCTGCCTGGATCGCGAAGTAAGAGGTCCGATACAAATGCTGGACGGCCTGACTCCCGTTCGTCCTGAGTAGCGGCGCAGCCGCGTATCGAAGGTTCGCCGTCGGTGCGCCTTCGATACGGCCCTTCAAGGGCCTACTCAGTCCGAACGGTAGTGGCTCGCTGCCGCTTTGTATTCGCCCCTACCGGCGCGCAACGCTTTTCATGCGCCGCTGTGTTGAACCCCGCTGCCACCGGACACCCGAGACATGACCACCATCGCCACCCGCTCCGCCGCCGCCATGCCCCTGGCCGAACCTGATCCGCAGCAACTCAAGCGCGAACTGCGCGCCGCCCAGACCCGCAAGCGCCTGGGTGCGCTGGCCCTGATCGCGCCGCTGGCGATCTTCCTGCTGCTGACCTTCGTGGCGCCCATCGTGGCCCTCCTGCAGCGCGCCATCGAGAATCCGGAAGTGGCCGCCACCCTGCCGCAGACCGTGGCGGTACTGTCGAAGTGGGATCGCAAGTCGGCTCTGCCCGATCAGGCGTTTTCAGCGCTCGCGGAAGATCTGGCCCGTGCCAAGGAAGACACCACCGCCGGCAACCTGGCGCGCCGTCTCAATATCGAATTGTCCGGTTCGCGCTCGCTGGTGATGGGTACTGCGCGTGCCATGCCGCTGCGCGATGCCGATGGCAAAGCCTTGAGCCCCGCCGCCGCGCGCGAGGCCATCATCGCCCTCAATGCACAATGGGGCCAGCCGGAAGTGTGGCGTGTGATCGCCCAGAACGGCTCGGTCTATTCCCCCTACTATCTGCTGGCTTCGCTGGACCTGCGCCAGAACGTCTTCGGCGACATCGAAGCGGCCGCCCCTGAATCAGCGATCTACCGCACCATCTTCGGCCGCACGCTGTGGATGAGCGCGGTGGTCACCTTCATCACCCTGCTGCTGGCCTATCCGCTGGCCTACTGGCTCTCCACCATGCAGGAGCGCCGCGCCAACCTGTTGATGATCCTGGTACTGATTCCCTTCTGGACCTCGATCCTGGTGCGCGTGGCCGCGTGGATCGTGCTGCTGCAATCCGAAGGACTGGTGAACAAGGCGCTGATGCTGGCCGGTCTCACACAGTCGCCGCTGGAGCTGGTGTTCAATCGCGTCGGGGTCTATATCTCGATGACGCACATCCTCCTGCCCTTCATGATCCTGCCGCTCTACAGCGTCATGAAATCGGTGCCGCCCACTTACCTGAAGGCCGCCGTCTCGCTGGGCAGCCATCCCTTCGCCGCCTTCTGGCGCGTGTATGTGCCGCAGACTTATCCGGGCATCGGTGCGGGCGTGCTGCTGGTCTTCATCATGGCCGGCGGCTACTACATCACCCCGGCGCTGCTGGGCGGACCGAATGAACAGATGGTGAGCTACTTCATCGCCTACTTCATCAACACCACCATCAACTGGGGCATGGCCTGCGCGCTGGGTGCCCTGCTGCTGGCGGCGACCCTGGTGCTGTATGGCGTCTATCGCCGCTTTGCCAAGGTCGATGTGGGCATCAGCTGAGCCATTGAAGAATCCAAGGAGTACGCCATGAACAAACCGCCTCTCTTCCCGCCCTACACCTCGCTGGTGGAACGCGCCTGGTTCTTTGCCTCGCGCGGCTTCAACCTGCTGGTACTGCTGTTCCTGCTCTCGCCCATCCTGGTGATGATCCCGCTGTCTTTTTCTGACAGCAGTTTCCTGATGTATCCCATCAAGGGCTTCTCGCTGCGCTGGTACGAGAACCTGTTCAGCTCCGATGAATGGGTGCGTGCCGCCAAGAACAGTTTCATCGTGGCACCGGCCGCGACCGTCATCGCGACCGTACTGGGCACGCTGGCCGCCGTCGGCCTGAACAAGTCGGACTTCCGTGGCAAGGGCATCCTGATGGCGATCCTGATCTCGCCCATGATCGTGCCGGTGGTGGTGGTCGGCGTGGGGGTGTATCTGTTCTTTGCCCGCATTGGTCTCTCTGACAGCTACCTCGGCCTGATCCTGGCGCATGCCGCGCTGGGTGCGCCTTTCGTCGTCACGACGGTACTGGCCACGCTGCAGGGCTTCAATCACAACCTGGTGCGGGCCAGCCTGAGCCTGGGGGCCAGCCCGCTGCGTACTTTCTTCCGCATCACCTTGCCGGTGATCGCGCCGGGCCTGATCTCGGGGGCTTTGTTCGCTTTTGCAACTTCTTTCGACGAAGTGGTTCTGACCTTGTTCGTGGCCGGGCCTGAGCAAGCTACCTTGCCGCGCCAGATGTTTGCCGGCATCAAGGACAACATCAGCCCGACCATCGCCGCCCTGGCGACGATCCTGATTCTGTTTTCGACCTGCCTGCTGCTGGCCCTGGAATGGCTGCGCGGGCGCAACAAGGCGGCCGCGCGCTTCTGAGCCTGCCCCCCCACTTTTACGGAGACCCGACATGCTGCAACAACTCAAAGATCCTTCCCTGCTGCGCCAGCAGGCTTATCTCAACGGCCAGTGGTGCGATGCTGACCAAGGTGGCAAGCACGAGGTTTACAACCCGGCCAACGGCAGCCTGCTGGGCAGCGTGCCCATGATGGGCGCAGCCGAGACCCGCCGCGCCATCGAAGCCGCCAACGCCGCCTGGCCGGCCTGGAAGAAGAAGACCGCCAAGGAACGCAGCGTCATCCTGCGCCGCTGGTATGAGCTGATGATGGCCAATGCCGACGACCTGGCGCTGATCATGACGGCCGAGCAGGGCAAGCCCCTGGCCGAAGCCAAGGGCGAGATCGGCTACGCCGCCTCCTTCATCGAATGGTTTGCCGAGGAAGGCAAGCGTACCTATGGCGACACCATTCCTTCGCCCTCGCCGTCGAACCGCATCGTGGTCATCAAGGAAGCCATCGGCGTCTGCGCGGCGATCACGCCGTGGAATTTCCCCGCTGCCATGATCACCCGCAAGGCCGGTCCGGCGCTCGCCGCCGGCTGCCCGATGGTCTTGAAACCCGCTGAAGCCACGCCCTTCTCGGCACTGGCGCTGGCCGTGCTGGCCGAACGCGCGGGCATTCCGGCAGGCGTGTTCAGCGTGGTCACCGGCAGCGCCAAGGACATCGGCGGCGAGATGACCTCCAACCCCATCGTGCGCAAGATCAGCTTCACCGGTTCCACGGGCGTGGGCAAGCTGCTGATGGAACAGAGTGCGTCGAGCATCAAGAAGCTCTCGCTGGAACTGGGCGGCAATGCGCCCTTCATCGTCTTTGACGATGCCGACCTGGATGCCGCCGTGGAAGGCGCGATTGCCTCCAAGTACCGCAACGCCGGCCAGACCTGCGTGTGCGCCAACCGGCTCTACGTGCAGGATGGGGTGTATGACGCCTTCGCTGCCAAGCTGGTGGAAGCGGTCAAGAAACTGAAGGTCGGCGATGGCATGGAGAATGGCGTGACGCAGGGTCCGCTGATCAACGAGCAGGCCGTCAAGAAGGTGGAGCAGCATATCGCCGATGCGGTCAGCAAGGGAGCCCGCGTGCTGCTGGGCGGCAAGCGCCATGCGCTGGGCCACAGCTTCTTCGAGCCGACCGTGCTGGCCGATGTGACGCCGGCCATGCAGGTGGCCCGCGAAGAGACCTTTGGTCCGATGGCGCCGCTGTTCCGTTTCAAGACCGATGAAGAAGCGGTGGCCCTGGCCAACGATACCGAATTCGGGCTGGCCAGCTATTTCTATTCACGCGACATCGGCCGCATCTGGCGTGTGGCAGAAGGGCTGGAGTCGGGCATGGTGGGCATCAATACCGGGCTGATCTCCAATGAAGTCGCACCGTTCGGCGGCGTCAAGCAGTCGGGACTGGGGCGCGAAGGGTCGCACTTCGGGATTGATGATTACCTGGTGGTGAAGTATTTGTGTATGGGGGGGATCTGAGCGCCGCGATAGCTCACCTCATCCACTGACCCGCACCGGTGATTTTGCATCACCGGCCGCAAGCCGCCGCGCCGCTGTGACTGCAGCCGCGCGGCGTTATTGTTTCTGGCCTGGGCACAGATAAGCTGGGAAGCTTACTCGGCATTAAAGATGCAATATCGCTTTTTTAATGGAAATGCACGCGCGTCGCCATATAAAAGAGCGATTTCACACTTTTAACTTGATCTGGGCGGTAATGTTGCGATAATAGAGCAATATCACACGCTTAGGATGCACCATGAAAGTCACCTCGCCGCAAGAACTGGGCAGCGTATTGCGCGCCGTGCGGGTAGGCCTCAACGTGCCTCTGGCCGACCTGGCAGAGACATTGAACACTTCACAAACCTTGTTGCGACGGCAGGAACAGGGCGAGGCGACGGTAGCGGTAGAAAAACTGTTTTCGGCCATGCGCGAATTGGGCATTGAACTGCACCTCTCGCTGCCCCCTTCCCTCGACGAACACGCCATTGCTGCCTCAGCGCAGGACGGCAAGCGCAGGCGGGCACGCCCATGAACCGGCAGCTCGATGTCTTCATTGATGAAAAGCGGGTGGGCCAGCTTTTCGAGAACACGGGCGTGTGGTCCTTCCGATATGCGCAGGACTGGATCAGCACCGGGCACGAACTCTCTCCCGGAATCCCGCTGACAGCCGGGCTGCATCAGGACGAAGGCACGATGCGTCCGGTGCAATGGTTCTTCGACAATCTGCTGCCCGAAGAAGGCGCTCGGCTGGAATTGATGGCCTTCATGAGGAAGGACGCCGCGCAGACGGTCGACGCCTGGTCCATGCTGGAACACTTTGGTGCCGAATCTGCCGGCGCAATCACCTTGCTGGCACCAGGCGCGACATTGCCGCCCTCCACACTGGTGCCGCTATCACACGAAGAGTTGGAAACGCGCATCCGTGCCATGCCGCGACAACCACTCTCGGCGACTGCACCGAAGAAAATGTCCCTGGCCGGTGCCCAGCAGAAGATCGCGGTGGTGCTGCAGAACGGCCAACTTTTCGAACCAACCGGCGGCTTGGCATCGACCCATATCCTCAAGCCCGATGTGCTGAGCGCCCACTATCCAAGCAGCGCAGTCAACGAATGGTTCTGTGCCAGGCTAGCGCAAGGACTGGGCTTGACGGTGCCGAAGGTCGAGCTGCGCTACGTCCCTTCGCCTGTGTATATCGTGGAGCGCTTCGACCGCAAAATCGAGGCGGAACGGGTACGCCGTCTGCACACACTGGATGCGGCCCAGGTCCTGTCGCTCTCGGCCGCAGCCAAATACGCGCATTCCGGTATAAGGGCATTGCTGGATATTCTGGAGAGATGCCGCACCCCCGCGACCGCCCGTACCACATTGTTTCGATGGACGCTCTTCAACATCCTGATCGGCAACAGCGATGCGCACTTGAAGAATCTCTCGCTGTATGCCGGTACCGACGGCTACGAACTGGCACCGCATTACGATCTGCTCAGTATCGGCGCATGGGCGCGTCCGGAACTGCTGGGGCCGGGGGAAGCATGCTGGCCAGCCATTCCGATGTCTTTCTCCGTGGCAGAAGCACGCCATTACAACGAGCTCACGCTTGCGCACTTGCAGACGTTCGCGCGGCAACTGGGCGTGGGCAACATCAGCTTCCAGCGCGAAGTCTCGCGGATGATCGATCAGGTCGAAGCTAACTCGCTGGCATTGCAGGACGAGTTCGGCGCCCGTAGCGACGTTCCGGCACATCTTCGGGCGTCTCAGTTGCGCATGCTCGGCTGCATTCATCATCTGGCCATCAAGACCATGGTCAGGCAACTCGGGGCGGCGGCGCGCGCGTAAATGTGGCTTTGGATGTGACGTCCAATCTGCCACAAAGCATCTGCAAGTGGCTGGGATGTCAGCGGCTTTACAGGATGTTTACGCCCCCACTCAAAAATACAACCCGCCGTTTACGTCCCCCATCCTACATTGACGTCTCCTCCACTACGGACCGGCCCAAGCCCGTCCCTCGTTTATGAGACCGATCGCCATCCTCCAGCATGAAAGCACCCAGGGCCCCGGGGTCCTGCTGGATCATCTGGAACAACACGCCCTGCCCTATCGCCTGTTCCATCCCGTCGCAGAAGGCAACGCCCCGCGCGATGCCAGCCAGTTTTCCGGCATCGTCACGCTGGGCAGCGACCACAGCGTCAATGAAGACCTGCCCTGGATCCATGCCGAACACGCCCTCCTGCAAGATGCCCTGGCCCGCGACGTGCCGGTGCTGGGCCACTGCTTCGGTGCCCAGCTGCTGGCCCGGAGCATGGGGGCGCAGGTCAGCCGCAACCTCTGCGCCAACATCGGCTGGAGCCCGGTCTGGGTCACGCCACCGGCACAGCAGCGCATGGGACTGGCACGCCAGGTCACCATCTTCAACTGGCATTACGACACCTTCGAAATCCCCACCGGCGCGGTGCGCACCATGTATGGCAGCCATTGCCTCAACAAGGGATTCATGCGCGGCAAGCAATGGGGTTTCCAGGGCCATCTGGAAGTGACCGAAGAGAGTGTGCGCAACTGGTGTGCGGCCGGACGCGACGAACTGCTGTGCGCACACGGCCCGGCTGCGCAAAGCCAGGCACAGATCCTCGATCATCTGCCCGAACGCATCGCTGCCCTGCGCCTGGTCGCCGACCAGACCTACGCAGCGTGGACGCGACAGCTGGACCGCCCCCTGCGTATTTCGGTACGCGACCCTGCGTATTACGGATGAACCCGGGAGCGCTCAGTGGAACGCAGGGTGCGCCCGCAGGCGGCTCACCGCCAGGTCAATGAAGGCGCGCACCTTGGCCGGTGAGCGCCGCCCTTCCGGATAGAGCACGTGGATCGGCAGCGGCGGCTCTTCGAACTCGCGCATGACCCGCTGCAGGCGCCCGGCCTGCAAGTCGGCCGCCACCTGATAGGCCAGCACGCGCGTCAATCCCCAGCCCTGGCGGGCGGTGCTGATGGCGGCTTCATTGGTATTGGTCTGCAGCGCCGCGTCGACCACCACGCGCTGGCCGTCGGCAAAGCGCCACTCCGGCGAAGCCCAGGCGCTGGTGGACGTGACGATGCGATGCTGCTTGAGATCGGCGGGCGCAGCCGGCGTGCCATGCTGGCGCAGATAGTCGGGCGAGGCACAGATCACGCGGCTGACCGAACCGACCTGGATGGCCGTGAATCCCGAATCAGGCAGATGGCCGATGCGCACCGCCACATCCATGCCCTCTTCCACGATGTTGACCGGGCGGTCCACGAAGAAAGTGCGCGCCCGCATGCCCGGATAAAGATCGAGATATTCGGTAACGATGGGCAGCACATGCAACTGCCCGAACAGCAAGGCCGCCGTCACCGACAGCGTGCCCGAGGGCTGGTCGTAATGGCCGGCCGCAGCCGCTTCGGCTTCGGCGATTTCAGCGAGGATGCGACGGCAGTCTTCCAGATAGCGCGCCCCGGCTTCAGTGGTCTTGACCGAACGCGTGGTGCGTACCAGCAGCCGCGCACCGACCAGTTCTTCCAGCCCCGCCACGGTGCGGGTGACCACCGGTGCACTCAACTGCATCTGCCGCGCCGCCTTGGCAAAACTGGCAGTCTCGGCCACTTGCACGAAGATTCGCATTGCCAGCCATCGGTCCATGTGCCTTCCTTCCCTGCCTGTCGGAGAAGGTCGCATTATGCCCTCTTCAGGGGCATCAGGACGGAGGACTTGCCAGGGCCTTCATATTCCCCTCACAGCGCCAGTTCCAGGCGCGGTGCATCGGTTCCGGAGGGCTTGGCCGGGCGCGCACAGCACAGCAGCACCTCGCCTTCGCCCACGCTGGCCTGCGGTGGCTTCAGGTAAGTCACTTCCCCGGCCAGCAAGCGGGTGCGGCAACTCCCGCAGTGGCCTTCGCGGCAACTGAACTCCGGCGACAGGCCGCGCGCTTCGGCCAGCTCCAGCAAGCTGCCGGAATCCGGCGTCCAGCGGGCTTCCTTGAGGCTTTCCATGAAGATCACCGGGACGGCCGTTTCGGCCACCGGTGCCAGCGGCACCGCCGCGGCGACGGTGTTGCCAGTGCGGGTGAGCGAGGCCGGACCAAAGGCTTCGGCATGGATACGCTCGTCGCTGATGCCGAAGCCGCGCAAGCCATCGTAGAGCCCCTGCATGAAGCCGCCCGGACCGCACAGGTAAAACTCGTAATCGCCAAACGGCAGGCTGCGCGAGAGCAGGTTCATGTCGATACGGCCGGCGGCATCGAACGCGTCGCCCTCACGCGCGCCGGTGGTGTCGCTGAGCACGCGAACCAGTCTCACCGCACCGCGCGAGGCCGCCACCAGCTCGGCCAGCTCGGCGTCGAAGGCGCGCTCGCCCAGCGTGCGTGCGGCATAAAACAAGATGGCCGGGCGCATGCGCTGGCGACGCAATCCTTCCTGAACGATATGGCGCAGCATGGCCATCATCGGTGTAATGCCGACGCCACCGGCCAGCAGCACCACCGGTCTGTCCGTGGCGGTATCGAGCGTGAAGTCTCCCGCCGGGGCGCGCGCCTCGATGCGGTCGCCCTCGCGCAGCTGCGCATGCAGGTACTGTGATACCACGCCCTCGCGCTTGACGCTGATGCGGTAATGCCCCTCATGCGGTGCCGACGACAGGGTATAGGTGCGGATCAACGGCGCGGCACCGGCCTCGGTACGCACCCGGATCGGCAGGTGCTGGCCGGGCAACGCCGGCAGCAGCCCGGCGCCATCGTCGGCGACCAGATGGAAGGAGCGGATGGTGTCGCTCTCCTGCACGATGCGCGCCACTTTCAGGCTACGCCATTGGCCCGCCAGAGACCGTGCGCGCAGGCGCTCCCCGGCTCGCTGCCAGTCGCCCGTCATCAGTGAATGTGACGACCAGGGCTGATGCTGGAACTGCCAGCGCAAGGCCAGCGCAGCACGGCGGCGCACGATGCGCTGCGGGCGGAAGGTCCACAGTCGCTCGGCCCCCTCGAACGCGGCGATCTCGGGCGAGTCAAGAATGACCTCGGCTTGTCCCGTCATCTGCAACACGTCCCCGCTGGCATGGTCGATGAAGAGCAAACCCGCGCGACCATTGAGCACAATGTTGCCCAGCGTGGAGAAGAACAGGTTGCCGTTGAAGTCCGGCACGGTCAGCACGCCCTCACCATCCACCCGCACGAAACCCGGCTTGCCGCCGCGATGGGAGACATCGACCTGGCGCCGGTCATCCAGATCGGCATAGGTCGCAACGAAGAAGGTATCGGCGCTGGCGATCAGCGCGTGCGCGGATGCGTCCAGCGTGCCCAGCGACTCCGCCTGCACGTTGCGCGCTTCGGCAGGATCCTGGGCAAAGGAATAGTTGCGCAGCTGGATGTAGCGCGGGCAATTGCCGAAGCTCTGGTCCACCTGCACGCGCCATCCGTCGGCCAGCGGTGCAAGCACACCATTCATGCGATTGCGGCGGCGCGTGTGCATCTCGATGCCCAGCAGGCCGACCGGCGCGCCTGCGGCCATGCCAGCGGCGGCCGGGTCTTCGGGCGCGGGATGGGCGCGCATGTCCAGCTGGGTCGGCGCAGGCGAGGCCAGGAAGCCGGGATGGCCTTCAAGGAAGGTCGCCCATGCATCGCCCGACGGATCGACACTGCCCAGCACGATGAAGGGCAGCTGGCCGTAGAAATCGCGGTGCTGCTCGGGCATGAAGTCGCGTATCACGCGCTGGCCTACGGATTCCATCTTGTCGGCCACGCCGAGTTGCGCTTGCAACTGCTTCTCGCCGGCATGCCAGACGGGGGACTTGGGGGATGCACTCATGGCGGACCTCTCGAAAAGAAACTGCAAACACACGGCGCGGGATGACGTGACTATTGGAAAACTCAGGCCTGCGCCGCGCGCAGACCCGCCGCCGTCCTCGGGAAGGGCACAAAGCCCGGCAGGGCCTCGATCCCTTGCAGCAGGCGCAGCACCGACGGGTAACCGCTCAGGTCGACATTGCCTTCGGGTGCCGCCACCAGATAGCTGTAGACAGCCACATCGGCGATGGTCGGGTGGTCGGCAGCCAGCCATGCGCGGTTTGCCAGATGCTGTTCCATGCGGCCCAGCAGCAGGTGGGCGCGCTGGATCACTTCTTCCGGATTGAAACGGGCGCCGAACACGGTAATGAGGCGTGCGGCAGCCGGACCATAGGCCAGCTCACCAGCGGCCACCGACAGCCAGCGCTGCACGTTGGCGGCACCCTGGGCATCCTCAGGCAGCCAGTCGGTGCGACCCGCCTTCTTGGCCAGGTAAACCAGGATGGCGTTGGAGTCGGCGATGACGACATCCCCATCTTCCAGCACCGGCACTTGGCCGAAGGGATTCAGGGCGAGGAAGGCGGGCTGCTTGTGCGCGCCTGCGGCCAGGTTGACTTCGATCAGCTCGGCCTCCAGGCCCAGCAGCGAAGCGAACAGGACGGCGCGATGAGCGTGGCCGGAGAGGGAGAAATGATGGATCTTCATGGGAGGGCTCCTGGTGGGTTGGGTCGGTCATGGAGTGTTCCTTGACCGTGATGCCAGTGTGGAGCCAAGCGCGGATGAAGAGAATCCGTGCCATCGGTACTTCTTTATTGCACAGGCAGGAATAATGCAGCGGAAATGAAAACGGCTTCCGGTGAAAAGCCGGAAGCCGTCAGGCGCTCACATCGGGTCAGCACGGGACCCGGCGCATTCGTTCAGAAATGCGCATTGCCCGCCACCGGCGTACCGCCGCCACGAGGTCCATAGCGCAACGTGAGCAAGGTGCCCAGGCTGATGGCGATCACCGCGAAGATGGGGCCGCCCAGCGCACCCACGTGATCGACCAGTACGCCGCCACCGATCGCGCCACTGGCAATGGCCACCTGGAACGCCGCCACCATCAGGCCGCCCGCGCCTTCTGCATGGTCCGGCGCGGCGCGCACGATCCAGGTCTGGAAGCCCACCGGGAAAGCGCCGAAGGCAAAGCCCCACAGCGTGATGGCGATGGCCGCCACCACCGGCGAGCTGCCCGCCACCCACAGGGAAGCCGCCAGCAGCGCGATGAGCGTGCCGCCGCTGACGATGGCATAGCGTTCGCTGCGCTCGGCGATGAAGCCCCCGGCAAAGTTGCCGAAGAAGCCGCCCACGCCATAGCCCAGCAGCACCGCCGAGATGGTCGCCACCGACATGTGGGTGATCTGCTCCATCAGCGGGCGGATGTAGGTAAAGCCGGCGAAGTGCCCCGACACCACCAGCAGCACCGCCATCAGCGCCACCCGCACATCCTTGCGGCCGAGCAGTTCAGCCAGCACCTTGAGGCTGGGATGGTCCTTGGGCGGCAGGCGCGGAATCGCGATCCACTGGATGGCGAAGGCCACCAGGCTGACCACGCCGGCGGCAATGAACGCGCTGCGCCAGCCCCACAGGTTGCCCATGTAAGCACCGATGGGCGCTGCGCACACGGTCGCCACCGAGACCCCGGTGAGGATCAGCGACATGGCCCGGGCGAACAGGTGATCCGGCACCAGGCGCATGGCCAGCGCCGCCGCCATCGACCAGAAGCCGCCCAGCGCCACGCCCAGCAGCACGCGCGCCACCAGCAGGATCGGCAGATTGGGGGCCAGCACGGCCATGAGGTTGGAGACCAGCAGCAGCAGGGTCAGCATCAGCACCACGCGCTTGCGGTCGATGTTGCGGGTCAGCAGCGGGATGCTGGGCGCGGCCACGGCACCGACGATGGCGGTGGCCGTGACGGCCTGGCCGGCAGCGCCGTCGGAGACGTGCAGGTCGGTGGCGATGGCCGTCAGCAGGCTGGCGGGGAGGAATTCAGCGGTGACCAGGCTGAAGACGCCCAGTGCCAGGCTGGCAATGCCGCTCCAGTTGGCCGGGAGCTCTTGCGCTGCCTTGTGGGCAGGGGCCGCAGAGGCGCTGGCCGGGGCCGCCGCCTCGGTCAGCGGGGCCTCGATGATGCCGGGGTTGGACATGGGAAAACCTTTCTTGTGACGTTTTATGACTGGGTAGCGCAGTCTATGGTTAAATGTCTGGACTTTCCATGCCGATATTTCGCAAAGATATGACTATTCGTCCAAATCTCCCGGAAATCACTGAGTGCGCCCCCAAGGACCGTCCCGCCGATGGCGTCGATCCGCTGACCGAGATCCTGCTGGGCCTGCGGCTTGATGGCGTCGAGTACGCGCGCTACGTGCTGCACGAGCCCTGGGCGGTGGCCTTCCCGGCGCGGCGCGAGGCAACCTTCCACTTCATCGCCCAAGGCAGTTGCTGGATGCAGGTCGGCCAGGACGACTGGCTGCAGCTCAATGCAGGCGATGCGGTACTGCTGCCGCGCGGCTCGGCGCATGCGCTGGCCAGTGCGCGCGCCCTGCCGACGGTGGAAATCGGCAAGCTGGCACGCAAGGCGGTGGCGGACAATCTGTTCTTGGTCGATGACAGTGCGCATGCCCAATCCGACGCTGCCCCCGCGCCGCCGACGCACGTGGTGTTCTCGGGCACGCTGCGCTTCAACCTGGACCCGCTGCACCCGCTCTTGATGATGATGCCCGAGGCCATGCGCGCCTGTGACCTGGCCCAGCGCGATCCGGCGGTGCTGGCGCTGCTCGATGCGATGGAGCGCGAAGTGGCGCTCAACCGCATCGGCGGCTGCGGCATCCTGGCGCGCCTGGCTGACGTGCTGGCCGCCAGCATCATCCGTGGCTGGGTGGAATGTGCCTGCAGCGATGCCAGCGGCTGGATCGCCGCAGTGCGCTGCCCGCTGGTCGGACGGGTGCTGGCGGCGGTGCACCAGCATCCCGAACGCGACTGGTCGGTCAATGAACTGGCGGCCTTGATGGGGGCCTCGCGCTCCAGCTTCATCGAGAAGTTTTCGGCCACGGTGGGCGAGACCCCGGCCAAGTACGTAGCCCGCGTCAAGATGTTCCAGGCGCGCCACTGGATCGCCCGCGACGGCTTGCGGGTGGCGGTGGTGGCCAACCGGCTGGGCTACGATTCGGAAGCATCGTTCAGCCGCGCATTCAAGCGCATCATCGGCCATCCGCCCAGCGCAGCTCGCCTGGGCTGAATGCCGCACGGGGCTTGCGTTTCCGGACTGCCTTTGCGCATCGGAAATGTTGCCGGAAGGGATGTGTGAAGAAGCCTTCATTTCCCCCTGTACGCGCCCATTCCGCTTGGCTATGATCGCCAGAGGGGACTAGCCTGCCGGGGCAGGCGGATAGCAAAGCGCAAGGGGACGCTATGCATTATCAGATCGTGCACGCCTTCGGGGCCGGAGTGTATTGCGTCTTCATCGCGCTGTTCCTGCTGGCCGCGCGCATCCCGCGCACGCCGCCCGGTGCCAACTGGTTTGCCGCCGCCATCAGCTGTGCCCTGCTGGGCCGGCTGGCGGTGCTGTATCTCACGCCCCTGGGTGAACTGGCGCTGGCCAATCCGGTGTATGGCAGTTTCCTGATCCTGGAAAAGGTGCTGCTGGTGATGGGCTTCGTGCGCTTCTTCGATCTGCAGCAGAGAACGCTGCTGGTGCGCGCCGTGGGCGTGGCGGCAGTCGCCGCCGGGCTGTGGATGCTGTGGTCCGACAACCAGCTGGCGCTGCCGCTCATCAAGAGCACCAGCTACGCCCTCTTCAACGTGTTCGCGCTGGGCAGCCTGTCGTGGATGATCCTGCACGACAAACTCGACTGCCCGCCGCTGATCCGCCGCTGCATGGCCACGGCCTGTATTGCGCTGACGCTGCACTGGGCCAGCGGCGGGCTGATCGGACACTTCTATCCGCCCTGGCTGCGCTACGGCTTCCTGCTGGGCACGGCGCTCGTGGCGCTGCAGTACACGTGCCTGCTCACGGCCATTCTGGCGCTGTTCCACCGCCGCCTGATCCAAGCCGAGGCCAAGGCCCTCAAAATGGCCTTCAAGGATCCGCTCACCGGCCTCTACAACAAGCATTTCATGAACAACCTGTTCGACCAGGCGCTGCTGCTGGCCACCCGTCCGCATCATCTGGTGGCGGTGTATTACATCGATCTGGACAACTTCAAACCCGTCAACGACCAGGCTGGCCATGCGGTCGGCGACAAGGTGCTCATGTGCGTGGCGCAGCGGCTCAAGGAAGCGGTGCGCAGCACCGACATCTGCGCACGCCTGGGCGGGGATGAATTCACCGTGATCGCCACCCAGCTGGAACGCCAGGACCAGGCCCCGGAAATCGCCAAGAAGCTGCTGGCCAAACTGGCGGCCCCCATCGAGGTCGGGCACCAGCAATTCGTCCTGGGCGCCAGCATCGGCATCAGCCTTTATCCCAGCCACGGGCAAGACCTGTCACGCCTGCTGGAGCAGGCCGATGCCGCCATGTATCACGTCAAGCACCGGGGAAAGAGCGGATATGAACTTTACACCGCAGGATAAGGCGCAGAGCGCCTGTCAGAAGCCCACTTGCAGCCGCATGGTGAAGGTACGCGCACTGAGGGTGGCATTGCTGCCGAACAGGTAGGCGGCCTCGTATTTCACGAACTGATGCCCCATGCGCAGCGTGCCGAACAGCGCCGGTCCGGCGCGATGCGACTGCTGATCGCGCGTGGCCCAGTGATCCCATCGTCCCAGCTCGCCGAAGCCCTGCAGCCCGAAGTTGAACCAGGGCCGCCAGTGCTGGCGTACCTGCCATTGATAGACCAGTTGTGTCGGCCCGTCGCGCTGGCTGCGGTAGTCCCGCTGCAGGAACAGGTTGGCGTTGAACTGCGTGCGCCACCATTCGGTTTGCAGCGCCGGCCCCCACTCCAGTGAATAGCCGTCGCGCTGGCTGTTGCGATACTGGCCGACATCGGTGTGGATGGCCAGGTCGAAGGGATATTCCCCTTGCGTGAGCAGGACATCGTTCTGCCAGTTCATGCTCAGCATCTGCGTGCCCTGCACGGCATCCTGCTGGGTCACGCCATACAGCTCGGTGTACCAGCGCGAATTGACGCCATAAGCGATCCCCAGCTCGGGCGAGCCGATCGGCGGGGCGACGCTGGCCTTGGCGTTCCAGTACTTGTAATCCAGC